>OGYZ01000839.1_pt1 | contig 26121 bp, 20 predicted proteins | sample 1576681 | NCBI WGS metagenome assembly OGYZ01 (sample SAMEA3541480, study PRJEB24748) | human gut metagenome | biome: human gut; feature: human-associated habitat; material: faeces | place: China | collected 2012 | reverse complement strand
CAACCCGCCTGTAAGGCGAAGCCGATCACAGGCAGAACCCTGGCAGCCCAGGGCCAAAGGCCCGACGGCTGGCTCAACCCTCACGCCCGTAAGAGCGTGTCAACCTTCGGGAATACTGGAAAGCACCGCGCTGGTCCCGATCCCGACCGCGTCGAAAGGCGCTTGAACCTTCACACTCATAAGGGACTGGATTTCCCTTTCTGTTCTATATGGCATGAAAAACAGTCTGCTGATTAGCTCACTGCGCTTGCCAGAATGCAAAAAAAGCAGCAGAGCCATCTATGGTTCTGCTGCTTTTGATTAATTTCCTTCCAGTTCTGCCACACCCAGGGGCGGGCTTTCCAGGAATTTGACCTTTGGATTTCTCTGGGCCAGCCAGCCTGCCTGCCAGGCATTGGGCAGGAGGTACACCGGCCGTTCGCGGCGGTCGTAGACCACCATGGCATTGTCGATGCCTACCAGTTCTTCCGGCGGCACGTCGCCTTCGGTCCAGCGGGCAGCGGTGAAGCCTAAGGGTTCCAGGTTCACCGATACGTTGTATTCGTTTTCCAGCCGGTATTTCATGACTTCAAACTGCAGCTGGCCAACGGCACCGATAATGAAGGATTCCATGATGTAGGGCTGTTTGTACACCTGGATGGCCCCTTCCTGGGCCAGCTGGGTAACGCCGTTCAGGAACTGCTTTCTCTTCATGCTGCTCACCGGTGAAAGCCGGGCGAAAAGTTCCGGCGGGAACACAGGGAAGTCGATGAAGGTGACAGGATGTTTCTTTTCGCATACCGTATCCCCTACGCCCAGTTCACCTGTATCGAAAACGCCGATAATATCGCCGGGATAGGCTTTTTCCACGGTCTGTCTTTCCGTAGCCAGGAACTGCTGGGGCTGGGAGAGGCGGATCATTTTGCCGCTCTGGCGGTGAAGCACGCTCGCCCCTTTTTCAAAGACGCCGGAGCAGATGCGCATGAAAGCCACCCGGTCGTGGTGCTTGGGATCCATATTGGCCTGGATTTTGAAAACGAAGGCGGAGAAATTGGGATCTTCCGGGGCCACTGTGCCTTCCAGTGTCTTTCTCGGTTCCGGCGGCGGAGCCAGCTCCAGATATTTTTCCAGGAAGGGCTGTACGCCGAAATTGGTCATGGCGGAGCCGAAGAACATGGGGGTCAGTTCTCCTTTTGCCACTTTTTCTTCATCGAAGGGGTCCCCTGCTTCGTCCAAAAGTTCCAGGTCGTCTTTCAGGGACTGAATGATTTCAGGGCTCAGATGGGAGGTGATTTTTTCATCGTCCATTTTCCCGGAAATCACTTCCAGTTTCTTTACGCCATGGGCATTGTCCTTGATGAAGAGATGGCACATTTCCGTTTCTCTGTCGTAAATGCCGGTATAATCGCCATTCACTCCGATGGGCCAGTTCATGGGGCAGGAGCGGATGCCCAGTACATCTTCAATATCGGCCATGAGGTCGAAGGGGTTCTTGCCGAAGTGGTCGATTTTATTGACGAAGGTAAAAATCGGAATGCCCCGGTCAGAGCAGACTTTGAAGAGTTTCTTCGTCTGGGCTTCCACGCCCTTGGCCACGTCGATGACCATGACGGCGGAGTCCACCGCCATGAGGGTACGGTAAGTATCTTCAGAAAAGTCCGCATGCCCCGGGGTGTCCAGAATATTGATGCGGCAGCCCTGGTAGTCGAACTGGAGCACCGAGCTGGTAACGGAAATACCACGCTGTTTTTCGATTTCCATCCAGTCGGAAACGGCATAGCGGGCTGTCTTTCTTGCCTTGACGGATCCTGCCAGATGGATGGCTCCGCCGTAGAGCAGCAGTTTTTCAGTAAGCGTCGTCTTGCCGGCATCCGGGTGGGAAATGATGGCAAAGGTACGGCGTCTTTTTATTTCTTCCAAATCAGTCATGTTTCACCTCAAAATTAAAATAAGCGTCATACCATTATACCCCATGGGGCGGGGCTGTGAAAAGGGATTTTCTCTATAAATGGGGACTGGGGCGCCTCTACATTTATAGAAGGCCCCTCTTATGAAAAAAACTTTAGAACTGCACTTATTAAAACGAGTGCCACCTGCTTGCAAGGGGGAGAGGACCATGAGGTGGCGAGGGAGGTCGCCGATTGGCGGTCAGGATAGCGATAGAGTATTACATCGTTGCTCTGCCCCGTACACCCTTTTGCCACTACGTGGCATTTCCCCTCAAGGGGAAACGAGAGATATGAAGAGAAAAACAGGGGAGTCATATGCTTCATGTACTACTCCAGCATTTCCCCCTTTGGTGGCTGGCGCCACCACCTTCCCCCACTTCGTGGTGGGACTATGGATGCTTAACCATGGGGCCATGTCTCTACAGGAAAGCATAGAGCGATTTATTCTGTCCCCCGGATGGGGTGGCAAGGGAACACGATTCGTAAGGGAGCAAAGCGACCTGAGAATCGTGTGACACGCTTTCCTGTGGAGAAAGTCCGGCGCAGCCGGATAAGGGGGAGCCGCGTAGCGGCTAATCACCAGAATGCTTATCATGCCATATGGCACTGAAAGTAAATCCCGTAACGCTGATTTCATACTCATCGCCCCCTAAAGGGGAAACGACTCACTACATTTTGCGCGTCGCTAGCGCTCCTTCAAAATGTGTTCGCTGTGCACCGTAAGGGCGATACCACAACCCTATGAACCTTCTGAATCCTATGAACCATCTGAACCCGGGCCGCAAAGCGGCCCAAAGGAGGAATATGATGAAAGATATTTCAGATACCCTGCTTCAGACATTTCGTAAAGCCTATGAAGCAGATAAAAATGCCCAGGTGCTTCATGGCACTCTGGCGAAGACGGATATGATGAATCTGGCCTATCATCCTGGGAAGGGAGCGGCCCTGAAAGGGGCCTTCACAGTGGAAGTGAAGACCCGGGGGATTACGGCCCAGGAACAGTCGGGGCGCTGCTGGCTCTTTGCGGCGCTGAACATTCTCAGGGAAAAGGTGGCGGAAAAGTGCCACCTGGAGCAGTTTGAGCTGTCCCAGAATTACCTTTCCTTCTATGACAAGCTGGAGAAAGCGAACAATTTCCTTGAAATGGTGATTGAAAATGCAGATGCGCCGGTGAAGGGACAGCTTATGCAGTATGTGCTCCGCGGCATGAGCGACGGGGGATACTGGACCGAGGCGGCGGACCTGGTGGAGAAGTATGGCGTGGTGCCGAAACAGGTGCAGCCGGAAACATACCAGTCCGGCCATACGGACCGCTTCGTCTCTACCCTGAACCGCCTCCTCCGGAAGGATGCTATGGAACTTCGGGAGCTGGTGAAGACGGGCAGGGATCCTTACGCCAGAAAAGCGGAAATGATGGAAGAGGTGTATAAGGCAGAATGCATTGCCTTCGGCGAGCCGGTGCAGACTTTCGATTTCTCCTATCGCGATAAGGATAACCATTTCCATGAGGACTGGGGACTTTCGCCCCTCGATTTCTATCATAAGTACGTAGGGATTTCTCTCTATGACTACATGGCTGTCATCAATGAACCTACCTTTGATAAACCTCTGGGCCGCCTCATCGCATTCCACGGGGTGGAAAACATGGCAGGCCGGGATATGAAGGGGCTGAATCTTACGGGGAAGGATATGGAAGATCTCTGCGTGAAGCAGCTGAAAGCCGGCGAGCCTGTGTGGTTTGCCTGCGATGCCGGTGCGGCAGGCGCTAGAAAAGAAGGGGTGTGGGACCCGGTGAGCGTGCGGTATGAAGACCTTCTGGGCGGGTTCTCCATGGACATGGATAAGGGAAAACAGCTGGAATACAGCGCCAGCTCCGCTACCCATGCCATGCTTCTCACCGGCGTCCATCTGGACGAAAAAGGAAATCCGGACCGCTGGAAAATCGAGAACTCCTGGGGCAAGGACGTGGGGGACAACGGGTACTTTGTGTGCTCAGAAGCCTATTTCCGAAAATTTGTATATGAAGCAGTGATTCTGAAAAAGCATTTCACCGAAGACCAGCAGAAAATGATGGAACTGGAACCGGTATATATCAACGCCTGGGACGAAGATTATTGAAATCAAAAGGGGCTGTGAAGAAATAATTTACAGGAAGCCCCTTTTTGTACGTGAAATATAAGGCTTGCAAAGAGCCTGCCCCTGGGCTTGGGGAGGCTCTCTTCAAAGGCACAAACCTGAGGGAGCCTTTTCCTTGTGCCAAAGGAAAAGGCTTCCTCAGGTTTGCTGTTATGCCACAGGCTGAAAAAATAATAAAGATTTTTCCCAAAAATCCATTGACAGATTGCAGGTCTGCTGGTATAATCAATTACGTTGTCGGGGCATAGCGCAGTTTGGTAGCGCACTTGGTTCGGGACCAAGGGGTCGCAGGTTCAAATCCTGCTGCTCCGACCATTTATGCGGGTGTAGCTCAATGGTAGAGCGCCAGCCTTCCAAGCTGGTTACGAGGGTTCGATTCCCTTCACCCGCTCCATTTTTTTATCCGCTTCCGGCGGATTTTTTATTTGCCCTCCATAGAGGAGGGTGAAAATAGAGTTTGACAAATACAGGGACGTCCTGTAATATATATATGTTCATGCCGGTATAGCTCAGCTGGTAGAGCGGCGCATTCGTAATGCGTAGGTCGCAGGTTCAAATCCTGTTGCCGGCTCCATGAATTTAAGGTCTGGAATTCATCGATAAATACGATTCATTCCAGGCCTTTTTTCTATTGCTTTGAAGCGCTGAAATACTCCTAAAAAATAGCCATAATCTGGTTATTAACCAGATTTTTTGTGATGAGTGGTTTATCTCGGATCATTCTGCAGCTCCGATGGCATATTAGGTCATAAATCGGTCGCCGGGGATTTAGAGAAACCGTTAAAAGTCACAGCAGGCCCCTTCGGGGCCTCGGATTTTCAGCGAAAATCCTGCTATCCTCCGTCGCCTGCGGCACCACTGTCGGGCATTAAGATGCTTGCTTCATGTGCAGGCTATACTCGAATCATAGCCCCACTCGACAGTGCTGCAGGATAGCCCCTTTCCAGAGGAAGGGGGCTATCTATTGCGGTGAAGCCGCCACCACCACCCTCTGGGTCTTTTGAACCCTATGAACCTTCACACCGAAGGCGTGTCCAAGGGCATAGGCCTGTCAACGTACATCCTTTCCTACTGTGCGGGAATTCCCCCCCAAGAGGAAACAGGAAGTAAGGCGGCCAGGGCACTCCGTCTGAGAGGCTTTGAAAAGAATTTTCTGGCCCCACAGTATGATATAATACAGAAAACAGGATTGCCATGATTTCAATGAAAGAGGTTGATTCCTATGAAACTGGTTGTGATTAACAAGTTATCCGATGAAAAAATCGATGCATTGAAAAAGGCGGTGCCCGGCTCCGTGGTGGAAGCCTACAAATCACCGAAGGAAGCCCTGCCCCATGTGGCAGATGCCGATGCCATTGCGCTCTGGGGATTCCAGGATGTGGAGCCCCTCCTTCAGGCAGCGCCCCATGTGCGCTGGGTTCATTCCCTGTCTGACGGGGTGGAAAAACTCCTTACTCCCAGTATGATGGAAAGGCCCATTATCCTGACCAATTCTCACGGTGTCCATGACCGGGCGGTATCGGAGCACACCATGGCCCTTCTTCTTTCCTGGTTCCGCCGCATCCCTGACGCCGTCCGCAGTCAGAGCGCCCATAAGTGGTCCAGGCCCCACGGGGAATCCCTTTTCGGCAAGACCATCCTTATTGTAGGTTTCGGCAGCATTGGCAGGGCCATTGCCCAGCGGGCCAAGGTTTTTGAAACCCATATTCTGGCAGTGAAGAAACATCTGTCCCATGAAATGTTCGCAGACCATGTATACACCCAGGAAGAAATCATGGATGTCCTGCCCAAGGCAGACATCATCATCGCTGCTCTTCCTGCCACACCGGAAACGGATAAGTTCTTCGATGAGGAAAAATTCAAAGCCATGAAGAAATCGGCCCTTTTCATCAACATTGCCCGGGCCTCCGTGGTGGATGAACCGGCCCTGGTAAAGGCTCTTGAGGAAGGGGACATTGCCGGCGCCTGCATGGACGTTTTCTCCAAGGAACCGCTTCCTGAAGATCATCCCTTCTGGGACATGAAAAACGTAATCATGACCCCTCATATTGCCTCCATGGTACCGGATTTCTGGAATAAGCTCACCTTCCTTCTGGAAACCAATTTCATCGCCTTCAGCCGCGGCGAGAAGCTGCTGAATGAAGTGGATAAGAAAAAGGGTTACTGATGGCTATGTAAAAAGAGGACTGCCCGGGCAGTCCTTTTTTTATGGCTGTTCTTGGTCGGTATTTTTTACGTTTCAAAGCCCTTCCGCATAACCTGCCTGCTGCAGCAGTCCGTAACCCAGGGCGAAGCGGTGACTCCTTTGAGGCTCTGAACCTTTTTTCGCCGTATGCTATAATATAGAAAATAAATTCGATGATTACTTTTTCATTAATGAGGAGAATACCATGGCAGGAAAAAAGCGGGTGCGGAGAACGAGAGCGGCAAAGAAGGGAGGACATCCTTTTCTGGTGCTTCTCTTCTTTATAGCCCTCATTATGGGTTCTGCCTATATGACGGACCGCATGACCAATGCCCCTGATTCGGAGGTGGCCCAGAACGTTACCACCATTGGCCATCTGTTTAACGATAAGGAAATGCAGGGGCTGGTACCGAAGGAAGACCAGGGTACGCCGGAAAGCGTGAAAGAAAAAATCAAAGCCGCCATGGATAAGGTGGTGACGGTGCAGGTAAAGGCCGATGATGAAGAACCGGCGGGAAGCAGTGTTTCCTCCAATGAAAAAAAGGACGGCAGCCAGCCATCGGAAAAGGGGAAAAAGGCTTCCTTCAGTCTGCCTTCCATTGTGTCTAAAATTACAGGAAAAGAGGAAAGCCATGAAAACACAGCGGCCCCTTCTTCTCTGCAGGGAAAGCCAACGGAAGCGGCTTCCTCCGCTGTTTCATCTACCCCTTCGTCCACTGTTTCTGCTTCCTCCTCTGCTCCTGCGGCCCCGGCAGCCGCTGCTCCTTCCGTGAAGAAGGATGCAGGACATACGAAGGCTCCTGCCAAACAGAATGCAGCGCCCCTGAAAGCTGCACCGGCAGCTTCGCCAAAGCCCAATACACCTTCTGCAGTAAAGGGAAAGCTGGCCGTGGTCATCGATGATGCAGGACGGGACCTGGCATCCCAGCATGTCTATGAATCCCTGGGCATCCCCCTGACTCTGGCTGTCATGCCGAACCAGGTGCACACCAGGGACGCCGCCCTTTCCTGGCATGCCCATGGCCTTCCTGTGATTCTTCACCAGCCTATGGAATCGGTTTCCGGTATCGGTATGGAATCCAAGGTCATCCTGACTTCCATGAGCGATGAGGAAATCCGGAGCCTTCTGAGAAGTTCCCTGTCCCAGGTGCCGGAAGCGGTGGGCATCAATAATCATCAGGGCTCCAAGGCTACCACGGACCGTCACACCATGGAGGTGGTAATGAATGAGCTCCACCACCGCCATCTCTTCTTCTTCGACAGCCGCACCAATTCCACCACCGCTGCCGACGGAGCAGCGGCCTCTTACGGCGTGCCCTATGTAAGAAATGACCTTTTCGTAGATAATGAAGCCGACGTGGCGGCCATATCCGCCATGATCCGGGAAGCAGCCAAACGGGCGCAGAAATATGGCACCTACGTGATTATCGGTCACTGCCGCCCCAAGACGGCGGAAGCCTTCCGCCAGATGGTGCCCCAGCTGGAAAAAGAGGGCATCCAGTTCGTTTACGTTTCTTCTCTTGCCAAATAAGGAGAATTCCATGGTACAGACAGTTCTTATTTCCGGCGGCACTTCCGGCATCGGTCTTGCCACTGCCAAAATTCTGGCAGGTGAAGGCATTCGGCCTGTTCTTCTGGGAAGAAATGAAGAGCGGGGACAGAAGGCTCAGGAGCAGGTCAAGGGAAGCCTATACATTCCCTGTGATGTGACAGTTACAAAAGACTGCCAAAAGGCGGTGAAAGCGGCATCGGCCATTGGAAAAATCACGGGCCTTGTCCTTTCCGCCGGCATCTATGAAGAAAAACTGCTGGAAAATACCACTGATGAGGAAATGGAGCATTTCTTTGCGGTCAATGTTTTCGGCGCCATGAAACTGACCCGGGAGGCCATCCCTGCCATGAGAGGGGCGTCAGGCAGCATTGTGGCGGTGGCTTCTGACGCTGCTCTCCAGGGCAATGTGCAGTGCAGCCTCTACGGCGCCACCAAGGGAGCCCTGGTCTCCTTCATCCGCTCCCTGGCCCTGGAAATGGCAGTGGAAAACATCCGGGCCAATGTGGTGTGTCCCGGAGATGTGGATACCCCCCTTTTGGACAGGCAGCTTCATGACTACGGCGGCAGCCGCAAAGAAATGGGGGACTGGTATCCCCTGATGCGCATCGGCCGCCCGGAAGAAGTGGGGGAACTGATTGCCTTCCTTCTTTCACCGAGGGCTTCCTTCATCACCGGCGCCGCCATTCCGGTGGACGGCGGACTTACAGACTGGTAAAAAGAAGGTCTTTCCTCACCGGGAAAGACCTTCTTTTTTCTTGCTTTTATCTCCGAGACGCCATCTATTTACATCATGCCAAAAAGGCCTCACCGGAGAGGTGAAGCCTTTTTTGAAAAGGCACTTCTCATGAATGAAATGAAGAGGCTTCCTGCATCAGAGCTTTCATTTCGGGGGCCGAAGGGACTTTTCTGTTTTCAGTGCACTGAAGGGAAGCAGCCGGGCCTTTTTCACCTCCTCCCTCCTGCTCCATGGATGGGCGCCTGCAGGATTTACAAGAAGGCTTTCGGCATTGGCTGTTTCTATATGCATAGTCAGGGAGAAGGGGAAAGGGTATCAGGGGAGAGAAATAGAAAGAGGAGTATAGCCGGTCAGGGAATATTTCATTTTAAAGGACAGGGAATGCCTGGCAGGTGCCTGTGAAATCAGAATTTCTATTGGTGCTTTTTATGTTTTTAGGTATAATAGAGATAAGTAATGGTTTGAAATCACCATACATCAGCCATTCTTTACACTGGCAGATTCATGGTTTACGGCCCGGATGTCCGGGCAGGGAGGTTTCTATGAGCGAAGAAAGAGATATGGAAAAGACACCGGTTGTTCGTCCTGAAGCAGCTCCTGAGGTGAAGGAAGCGGCTAAGCCGCCCATGGAAAAGGAGGAGACAGGCCTTCCGGCAGAAAAAGCGGAAGCCGGACTTCCTGCTGAGAAGGAACCGGCAGGCCTGCCGGCGGAGAAGGAAAAAGCACAGGTACCGGCAGCTGCTGCGGAGGAAGCAGAAGAAGTCGATGTGGATTCTCCGGAGCCTGATATGGAAATCAATATCATTGATGACCGGGATAAGGAAGCGGAAGGTCTCATCCGCTGGGCGGCCGGTCGGGCCGGAGTCATTGTGGCGGCTCCCCTTCTGGGCACCGCTGCCCTGGTGGCCAATGAGGTGTACATGATTTCTAAAATCGGTACGGTCTATGGCGTGGAGCTGAACCAGAAGGCAGTGCTGTCCTTTATCGGCTCCCTGGGGGCTACGGTGGTGGGATCCACGCTGGCCACGCTGATTCCTATTTCCTTCATGCAGATTCCCATCGGTGTTTCTGTGACCTACGGTATCGGCAAGGCAGCCCAGCGCTGGATCAAGGACGGCATGCCCGATGATACGAAACCCTATCGTGCCGTCTTTGAAGAAGAAAAGGCGGAAGGGGAAAAGGATGTAAAGGAACTGGAGGAGAATCCGAAGAAGGATGAACCTCTGGGCGATGAAAAGAAGGACTTCACAGCGGAGCTGAAGAAGAACTGGAATGACGTATATCCGGAAAAGGCTCATGAAGCAGTAGACAAGCTGGCCCGTCAGCTCACCGAGTCTGCCGGCATTCTGGGAAATAAGCTGGTGGATGCGCTGAAGAAGGCCGGCGTCACTGACGAGCAGATCGAAAAAGCCAAGTACACCGCCCTCGGTGCATCGGAAGTGGCCCAGGAAACGGCGGAAAAAACGGCGCGGGATCTGCAGGCCATTGCCCGCATCAAGTCCAGGGAGTTCAGAAAAGACGCAGCCCGCCGGGCTGATGAAATGAAGGCCCAGGCCCGGGTGCAGATGGATGAGCTCCAGAAGAAGACAGAGGAAATGAAGCGGCAGTCTGAAATCCAGTCCCAGCAGATGAAGCTGAAGTCGGACAAGCTGAAGGCCCAGGCCCGGGTACAGATGCAGGAGGCCAGGATCCAGGCAAACAAGCTGAAAATTCAGGCCCAGGAGCAGGCGGAAACGGCCCAGGCCAAAGCCCAGGAGATTTCTGATAAGGTCATGGAATCGGCAGGCAGGTATCGGGATGCTGCTGTGGAAGCTGCCAGTCAGGCAAAGGCGGATATGATGAGTACCGCTGAGGAGTATCGGGCAAAGATTGAGGAAAGGGCTCGCCAGAAACAGGCCGAAGCGGCAGAAAGGGATGGAAAAAGCGTTGAAGGTGCTGGAAAAGCTGAAGAAACTGCTTCTTCCCCTGACGATAAAACTAAAAGCGAATAACCGGGAAGTGGAAGGGGACCTGTCTGATCTTCATAAGGAAAAGGTGGGACCTGTCACGAGAAACGTGGTATCTCCCTGGGGCAGAAGGTGGATAGGCCACCGGCGGTCCAATCACCCCTGGGTTAAAGGAAGGTAAGAGAAAGGAGCGGTGAAATCACAGGTTCAATGATTTCACCGCTCCTTTTATTTATATACCATCTATGCCTTTCCGATAACGGAAAAGAGACCATGCAAAAAAGCCGGCTTTGGCCGGCTGAAAATGCAAAGAAATCAGATGTCTCTGTTTACTTTATGAGAACGAAGGCAACGAGTGCAGACATTCATTCTCTTGACCTGTCCGTCTACCAGTACGCGAACTCTCTGGATATTCGGTTTCCAGGTTCTCTTTGTTTTCAGATGGGAATGGGATACGTTGAATCCCGTAGCGGTTTTCTTGCCGCAAACTTCACAATAGTTAGCCATGTGCTACACCTCCTTGCACTTCCGCAATTGCAACATTCATAATATATCACAATTGCTTTTTTTAAGCAAGTCTTTTACGTAATCAATTTTCAGGAATATAATAAATAGAGATATTGCTGTTTTGTCCCGGGCACTCTTTTTCCGGGCTCTGTTTTCGGAAAGGTTTTCCTCATGCATTTATCAGATTCGGTACAATATATTAAGGGCGTAGGGCCCAGTATGAAGGAAAAGCTGGCGCGGCTGGGCATAGCCACGGTGGAGGATCTGATTTCCTTCTATCCCCGGCGCTACCAGGACTGGACCAAAATCACAAAAATGGAGGAGCTTTCGCCCGATGATGAGGCTGTCATTTACGGCAGGGTGGCGGATATCCGGATGCTCACGCCAAGGCGGGGCATGAGCATACTGAATGTGCTTCTGGTAGACGGCACCGGCGCCGTGACCCTGGTGTATTTCAACCAGCCCTGGAAAGGGGAAACTTTCCGGAAGGACACGTATGTGCTGGCCTACGGCCGGATTGAGTACAACTACGGAAAGCTCCAGATTTCCAATGCAGAAATCGAAATCGTAGAGCCAAAGGAGCTTTCATCCTTCCAGAAGCTGGTACCGGTGTATCCTTTAACCGAAGGCATACGCATCGGGAAGATGCGGGATATGATTTCCATTGCCCTGGACCAGGTGGAGGATATGGATGAAAACCTGCCGCCGGACACTTTGAAAAGGGAGCATCTCATGGGCCGGCTGGAGGCAGCCCGGGCTATGCACAATCCGAAGAACTGGGAGGAGCAGAAGGAGGCCCGGCGCCGTACGGCCTTTGAGGAGCTTTTCTTCATGCAGGCAGGCATACTGCTTCTTCGGAAGAAGCGGGAGAGCCATGTGATGAGCATCAAGTGCGCGCCGTCGGGAAAGCTGGTGCGGTCGGTGCTTGATAATTTCCCCTTCCATCTGACTGCTGGGCAGCAGCAGGCCTTTTCGGATATTGAGGACGACATGGAGGGACTCATCCCCATGCAGCGCCTCATCCAGGGGGATGTGGGAAGCGGCAAAACCGCCGTGGCGGCGCTGGCACTGGCGAAAATCGTGGAGAACGGATACCAGGGAGCGCTGATGGCGCCTACGGAAGTGCTGGCAGGACAGCATTACAGGACCTTCCAGGAGTTTTATAAGGGACTTCCCATCCATGTGGCTTATTTGTCAGGCCAGACGAAGACGAAGGAAAGAAATGAAATCCTGAAGGGGCTGAAGGATGGGTCCATTGATGTGCTCATCGGCACCCATGCCCTCATTGAGGAGGATGTGGTGTTTGCCCATCTGGGACTGGTCATTACGGACGAACAGCACCGGTTCGGCGTAAAGCAGAGAAAGGCTTTGGAAACGAAGGGAGGCTATCCCCATATCCTGGTGATGACGGCCACGCCTATTCCAAGGACCATGGCTCTTTCCATTTACGGGGATTTGGACCTCTCCTCCATCCGGGGCATGCCGCCGGGACGGCATCCGGTGAAGACCTATGCCATCGGCAGCGCCCTGCTTCAGCGGGTATTCAATTTCATGGGAAGGGAAATGACCGCCGGCCATCAGGTGTATGTGGTGTGCCCGCTGGTGGAAAAGAGCGAGAAGCAGGATCTGGCCTCTGCGGTGGCGGTGTATGAACAGCTGAAGGAAAAGGTGTTTCCCATGTTTCAGGTGGGCCTGGTGCACGGCCGCATGAAGAATGCGGAAAAGGACCGGGTCATGACTGATTTCCATGACGGGAAAATCAATCTTCTGGTGGCCACGTCGGTCATCGAAGTGGGGGTGAATGTGCCCAATGCCACCATCATGTTCGTCTATGGGGCGGACCGGTTCGGCCTTTCCCAGCTCCATCAGCTTCGGGGACGGGTAGGAAGGGGCAGCGCCCAGTCCTACTGCATCCTCTATTCCGACAACCAGAATGAAATCACCCGGCTCCGCATGAAACTGATGTGTGAAATCCAGGACGGCTTCCTCCTTTCCGAAAAGGATCTCCTCCTTCGGGGCTCCGGCGAATTTTTCGGTTACCACCAGCATGGCATGCCGGACCTGAAGGCGGCAGATATTGTGAAGGACCTGCCTCTTCTGGAAAGGGCGAGGAAGGAGGCAAAGCGGGCGGTGGATGGCGGCGCTGATTTCAGGGATGAGCTTTCCCATCGCTTCGGCGGCGCCTTCTTCAAGAAACTGTATGAAGAGGATGGAAAGTAAAGGGCCGCAAACCTTTCCCCTTTGCAATTCCTGTTTTCCTGTACCTTTTATTTATGTTATAATGATTAAATTAATGGATTCAAAATCATATACCTGAAGTGAAAGAGGAAATCTGATTTCAAGAAACGGAGGCTATGATGAGAGCAGACAAGTTTGGCAAGAGAGGGCTTACTTTTGATGATGTACTTCTGATTCCGGCCCATTCCACGGTACTTCCCCGGGATGTGGACGTAAGCACGAAGCTCACAAGACATATCCGGCTGAACATCCCCATTATGAGTGCCGGTATGGATACGGTAACGGAAGCGGAAATGGCCATTGCCATGGCTCGTGAAGGCGGTATCGGCGTCATCCATATGAATATGAGCATCGACGAGCAGGCTCGGGAAGTGAAGCTGGTCAAGCGTTCCGAACACGGCGTCATTGTGGATCCTATTTACCTGGCTCCGGACAATACCCTGGCTGATGCGGACGAACTGATGAATAAATACCATATTTCCGGCGTTCCCATTACGGAAGAGGGAAAGCTGGTAGGCATCATTACCAACAGGGATATGCGTTTTGAGACGGACCTGTCCCGTCCTATCAGTGACATTATGACCCATGACGGTCTGGTGACAGCTCCGGAAAATACCACCATTGATGAGGCCAAGGAAATCCTGAAGGCCCACCGCATTGAAAAACTGCCGCTGGTGGATAAAGAGGGATACCTGAAGGGCCTCATCACCATCAGGGATATCGAAAAGATGAAGAAATATCCCAATGCCGTGAAGGATGAGGACGGACGCCTTCTGGCAGCCGCAGCCATCGGTGTGACACCGGATGTGGAAGACCGGGTGGAAGCACTCCTTGCTGCCAAAGCAGATGTGCTTGTGATTGATACGGCCCATGGCCATAGCGAAGGGGTGCTTGAAACTATCCGCCGCCTCCGCAGAGATTTCCCCCATCTGGAACTGATTGCAGGCAATGTGGCAACCTATGAAGCCACCAAAGCGTTGATTGAAGCCGGCGTAGATGCGGTGAAGGTAGGCATCGGCCCTGGTTCCATCTGCACTACCCGTGTGGTTGCCGGTATCGGTGTGCCCCAGATTACCGCTGTTTATGACTGCGCAAGGGCGGCTGAAGGCACAGGGGTACCCATCATTGCCGACGGCGGCATCCAGTATTCCGGTGATATTGCCAAAGCCCTTGGCGCCGGCGCTTCCTCTGTCATGCTGGGGAACCTCCTGGCCGGCACCGACGAAAGCCCGGGAGAAACCATCATTTATCAGGGGAAGAAATACAAGGCTTACCGCGGCATGGGCTCTTTGGGAGCCATGCAGGCCGGAAGCAAGGACCGCTATTTCCAGCAGAATGCGAAGAAACTGGTGCCGGAAGGCATTGAAGGACAGATTCCCTACAAGGGCCATGTGTCCGATGTGCTTTTCCAGCTCATCGGCGGTCTCCGTGCATCCATGGGCTACTGCGGCACGCCGGATATCAAAACCATGAATGAGGAAACCCAGTTTATTGAAATCACCGGCGCCGGCCTCCGTGAAAGCCATCCTCATGATGTAAGCATTACGAAGGAAGCACCGAATTACAGTACGAAATGAAGGATATAACGTTGGCATCCCATGTAGTCATGGATATCCGCATCCATGCGGTGACCATGAAAGAAGCACTGGCCTTTGCGGAAAAGAGAATCATGGAAGGGAAGCCTTCCATGATTGCCACGGCCAATGCAGAAATGATTATGATTGCGCAGCAGGACCATGAACTGGCCCGTATACTGAACGGCGCAGATCTTGTGGTTCCTGATGGCGCCGGCGTTCTCTGGGCCGGCGAAAAGCTGGGCACCCCCTTCCCGGAACGGGTGACCGGGGCGGACCTGACCACGGAGCTTTTGAAAAAGGCCTCCGCCATGAACTGGCCGGTCTATTTCCTGGGCGGAAATCCGGGGGTAGCTGCCAAAGCAGCCAGAAAATTCATGGAGGACCACGGAAGTTTTTCCCTGGTAGGCTGCCATGACGGCTATTTCAATGAAGAAGAAGAAAAGAAAATTATAGAAGATATAAAAAAAAGCGGGGCAAAGCTGCTTTTTGCCGGCCTTGGCGTGCCAAAGCAGGAAAAGTGGCTCTATGCCCACAAGGAGGAATTGGGCGTTCTTTCTATGGGAATCGGCGGTGTATTTGACGTCATGAGCGGCAACCTGAAGAGGGCGCCTCTCTGGATGCAGAGAAACCGTCTGGAATGGGCTTACCGCCTGTACCTGCAGCCCAGCCGCATCGGCCGCATGATGGCTCTGCCGAAGTTTATGCGGGCTGTGGGGAAATGGAAAAAAGAACGCAGGAGTCAGTGATGCTGAAAAAACCTATCATATTACAGGAAGGCTATCCCTTCATGGCGGTGACTTTCCTTCTCGGAGTTCTGTTCTGTTATCTGAAATGGTATTACGCAGCAGTGATACCGTTCGTACTTTGTCTGTATTTTACTTATTTTTTCCGGTGCCCGCCGCGGAACGGGAAAATCGTCCCCGGTGATGATACCCTGGTGTCCCCGGCAGACGGCACGGTGGTGGATGTGTCCCATGATGTGGAGGAAGATACGTTCCTTGGGGAAAAATGTCACAGAATTACCATTTTCCTCTCCATTTTTGATGTCCACTGCAACCGCAGCCCCATGGCAGGTGAAATCAAGTACCAGTCCTATACCCAGGGCCGGTTCCTTCCTGCTTATAAGGAAGGGGTAGGTTTTGAAAATGAACGGGGTGCCATCGGTATTACAGGAAAGAAGCGGTCCATCCTGGTCATCCTCATTGCCGGCATCCTGGCAAGGCGGGTGGTTTCCTGGAAGAACCTGGGAGACAAGCTCACCAAGGGAGAACTGTACGGAATGATTAAGTTCGGCTCCTGCACGGAGCTCTACATTCCCGGTGACTGCGAAATCTGTGTAAAAAAAGGCGATAAGGTCAAAGGCGGTCTGACTGTCGTAGGGAGGCTGAAGTAAGTGAATAAATCTTGGATTGCAAATGCCGTCACAGCAACAAATGCGTTATTTGGCGGTCTGTCGATTATGATGTCCATTGAGGGCAATTTCAAAACGGCAGCTGTATTCATTCTTATCGCCATGGTGGCGGATGCTCTTGACGGAAGAGTGGCCCGGGCCCTCCATACGGCAGGTCCCATGGGCGTGGAACTGGATTCCCTGTCCGATGACATTTCCTTCGGCATCGCCGCCGGCGCTCTCATGTATGCCTACCAGCTGCATGAACTGGGACCGGTGGGATTCATTCCCTGTGCCCTTCTGGGGACCTTCTGCGCCTTCCGCCTGGCCCGGTTCAATGTGAAGGTCACCAGTGTGCACGGCTATTTTGAAGGTCTGCCCTGCCCGACCACCGGTGTTATTGTGGCAGCTTATGTACTTTCGGGCATTAAGATCTGGAACTGGCTGGCCGTGCTGTGCGTACTTCTTCTGGCCTTCCTCATGGTCAGTGAAATCCACTATCCCGACAACAAAGGGGCCAGTGCCGATCAGCTTCATCTGCCGGCTCTTCTGATCTGCTTTGCCTTCTTCATTATCTGCACCATTTTCTACTGGCCTGTATGGGCAGCAGCTCTCTGCGCCGGCTATATCATGTTTGGCATGATGAATACCTTCCTGAACCGCAGAAAGGCAAAACGGAAAGCAAAGAGAACCAGGAAAACTGCCGGAGAAAACGGCGAAGGGAAAAAATAATGACTTACATACTCGATATAATCATGATCCCCGTACAGCTGATCGTGGCGTTTTTTACCATTTACTATACGGTCATTGCTGTATGCGGCATGTGGCATCGAAAAGAAAAAAATCTGGCACCTCCAAAGAGCAAATTTGCCGTGGTGATACCGGCCCATAATGAAGAAATGGTGCTGGCAGACCTTCTGGAAAACCTGAAAATGCTGAAATACCCCAAAGAGCTCTACGATGTGTATGTGATTGCAGATAACTGCACCGACCATACCGCCGATATTGCCCGCGCCCACGGGGCCCATGTCTTTGAACGGACCAACAGGGAGCTGGTGGGCAAGGGTTATGCCATGGATTGGGTATTCCCGAAGATTTTCGCCCTGAACAAAGGCTATGATGCTTTCTGCGTCTTCGACTCTGATAACCTGGTCCATCTGGATTTCCTGGCGGTTATGAACAACCGCCTTCTGAAGGGCCAGAAGGTGCTGCAGGGCTATCTTTCCGCCAAGAACCCCACGGATACCTGGGTATCCGGCACCTTTGCCATTGCCTTCTGGACCATCAACCATCTGTGGCATCTGGGCAAGTATAATCTGGGCCTGTCCTCCTGCCTCGGCGGCACAGGCATGTGCATTGCGGCAGATATTGTGAAGAAATACGGCTGGGGCTGCGACTGCCTCACTGAGGATATGGAATTTTCCATGAAATGCCTGTCCCATGGTATCCGCACCTGCTGGGTTCATGATGCCATTATTTATGATGAGAAACCGCTGGGCTTCATGGCTTCCTGCCGCCAGAGAAAGCGGTGGGCCCAGGGCCAGTTCGACTGCTCTGAACGGTACATTCCCATCCTTTTCAGAGAAGGCATCAAACGGCACAGCATTGTCATCCTTGACGGCATCATGCAGCTTTTGCAGAACTATTTCCTTCTGCTCTCCACCTTCTACCTCATCATGACATATATCAATATGTTCTATCCCTGCTTCACGGTGATTCTGTACAACGATGTGCTGGTGCCCCGTCAGTTCTGGGCGGTGCTTGGCTTCATCCAGTCCGTGGTGCCCCTCATCGTGCTGCTGCAGATCGAAGTGCCTCTGAAGATTTATCTTTACTGGCTCATTTATCCTATATTCATGTATTCTTGGATTCCTGTCACCATCCTGGGCTGGAAGGACCGCCACAAGAAGGGCTGGGTCCATACCATCCATACAAGAAGCATGCATTTTGAGCAGGCCAAGCTCACCAGAAAGAAAGAAATCGATCAGTAAAAAAAACGGTGAAGAAATGTTCCTCATTTCTTCACCGCTTTTTTTCTGCTGCACCCGAGGCTGCGGGCAGAGAAATAATAAGGAATGATAAATTCTTTGCAACAATCTATGAATCATATCATGGGCCCTGTATAATGAAGGGAGAAGACGATTCATGGCGGTCATGAATCATCATGGGGAGGATTTTATGCAGCTTTCATGGCTTCATTCTAAAAAAGCAAAAATCATCATATGGACTGTTATCCTTGTGTTCCTGCTTTGCGGCATTTACGCCTACACCCACCGCAGCCGGGTGAGCGTGGGGAAAACATCGGCCCATCCGCTGGTGAAGGTGGAAAAAATGGAGAGAAAGGACATGATGAAAAGGGTGGTACTGTCGGGAGATACAGTGCCCCGGGAATCGGTGGATATTTCTCCCAAGTATGCAGGCCGGCTGGAGAAAGTATATGTGGATCTGGGGGACAAAGTGACAAAAGGAGATATCCTTGTTTCCCAGGACACGAAGGATATCAGCTATTCCATCGCCCAGAACCGGGCCGGCAGCCATGAGGCAGCAGCTGATGCGGTGGAAAGCAGGGCTTCCTATGATGCAGGTACCCTGAAAGCCCAGAGTGATTATGATAATGCCCTTTCCACTTTTAACCGCTATGACACCCTGTTTCAGGAAGGCGCCGTTTCCAGACAGGAGCGGGATGACAAGTACCAGGCCATGATGGAAGCCAGAGCGGCCCTTCAGAACCTGACCGGTCAGGATGTGGAGGGCGTGCCGGCAGTGATTGCAAGCAAAGAAGCGGCAGCAGAAAAGGCGTCTTATACTGTAGATTCCCTGGAAAGTCAGAAGGGGGATATGACCATGTATGCCCCTGTGTCCGGTACTATCGGCTATCGGGATGCGGAAGCAGGCGAGTGGGCAGCGGCAGGCCAGAAGCTTTTAACCATTGTGGATAACAGCGCCCTGTACCTTGACTGCGCTGTGGCGGAACAGGATATCGGGGTTCTTCGGGAAGGCATGGACATGGATGTTTCCATCGATTCCCTGGGAGAGAAGGTAAAGGGAAGAATTATTTATATCAGCCCTGACCTGGATTCCTCTACCCATTCCTACAAGGTCCGCATCCTTCTTGACGGAGATGGAAGGAATCTTCGGGGCGGCATGTTTGGCCGAAGCGTTGTGATGGCTCTGGAAAGGAAGAATGCCCTGTACCTGCCCAAGGAAGGGGTGCTTGAAAATAATGGAAAGAAGTGGGCCTTCCTGATTGACAGCAGCCATAAGGTGAAAAAGGTGGAAGTCACCACCGGTCTTTATAATGATGACTCCATTGAAATCCTTACAGGAATTTCTGAAGGAGACCAGGCGGCAGTCACCAATATTTCCAAACTGAAGGACGGCATGACGGTGGATGTGGAGGGAACGGTATGAATCGGTTGAATATGACCCGCTACGCCGTCACCCATCCTGTGGGCATCATCATGATCGTCCTCTTCTTCGTGACCCTGGGGCTTTACAGCTATTACCGCATCGGTGTGGAACTGTATCCGAAAATCAATACGCCCTATGTGGTAGTCAGCGTCACCTATGACGGCGCCGATGCGGAATCGGTGGAGCAGCAGGTGACCAAGCCCGTGGAGGATGCTCTGTCTTCGGTGTCCGATGTGAAGCATATTACTTCCAAGTCCAGGACCGGAAAGTCCCAGGTTACCCTGGAGCTTAATTTTGATGCCGATGTGGATGTAGCGGCGGTGGACGCTTCCCAGAAGGTGAATGCCATCAGGAAAAGCCTTCCTGATGACGCCGATGACCCGGTGGTGGAAAAGAGGGATATGGATGCAGCGCCTATCCTGGACCTGGCCCTGGTTTCGCCCCATCCCCTGGATGAAATGTATTCGCTGGCAGACAATACGCTGACCAACGATTTCACCAAAGCCGACGGTGTATCGGATGTGGAACTTTCCGGCGGCAGAGACCCCGAAATTGCGGTCAAAATAGACAGGGACAAACTGTCCTACTACGGGATTTCCATGAATGACATCATTTCAGCACTGAAACGAGAAAACAAGCTGGCCCCCGCCGGCTCCTCCTACACGGACCGCCGGCAGACCCAGATCCGGCTGAATGCGCAGTACCATTCAGTGGAGGACATCAAGAAAATCTATGTCACCGCCCAGGGCGGCGGTGCCGTACCTATTACCGCCCTGGGAGACGTGGTGCGGGAAGATAAAAAAGTGTCCCGTTATGCCCGGATTAACGGCCAGGACGCTGTGGGCATATCCATTTACAAGAACAGCAATGCCAACCTGGTTTCCACGTCTGACGCCGTCATGACGGTGCTGGAGCAGCTGAGAAAAGAGTATCCTGACTATCAGTTCATTGTGGTCAACGATTCTGCTGCCTATGTGCGGACGGCCCTCCATAATACCCTGGGCACCCTGGTGGAAGGTCTTTTCACCACGGGCCTGGTGCTCTTTCTCTTCCTTCGGGGCTGGCGTTCCGCAGCGGCCGTTATGATTGCTATTCCTACCTCCCTGATTGCTTCCTTTTTTGCCATGTACCTGGCTGGCTTTACCTTCAACATGATGTCTCTCATGGGTATGACCCTTTGTATCGGCATCCTGGTAGACGACTCCATTGTGGTGCTGGAAAATATCCATCGACATCTGGCCAGAGGGGAAAGTCCAAAAGAGGCGGCGGTGAAGGGCCGTATGGAAATCGGTATGGCGGCGATTGCCATTACGATCTGCGATGTGGTGGTGTACCTGCCCATCGCCTTTATGACCAGCATGACCGGCCAGTTCTTTCGCCAGTTCGGACTGACCATCGTTTTTGCATCCCTCTTTTCCCTTTTCATTTCTTTTACCCTCACACCTATGCTGGCCTCCCGATTCTTCCAAAAAGGCCTTCACGTACCGGACAGAAAGCTCTGGCGGGCGATGGACCGGATGGAAGAAGGCATGCAGGATTTCTACGAAGAGGCGCTCCACTGGAGCTTTCATCATAAAAAGAAGCTCTTTGCAGGCACAGCCCTGGCGCTGGCCCTCTTTACGGCCATGGTGCCTCTGGGCATCATCGGCAGGGAGTACATGCCCCGCACCGATGAAAGCGGTTTCAATGTGCAGATCAAGCTTCCCACCGATGCCAGTATTGAGCGCACCGATGCGGTGACCACCCAGCTGGAGGACTATCTGTCCCAGGTGCCGGAAGCCAAGTACTACATGGCCATGGTGGGCGGCGGTAGCGGCGTCAATTCCGGCCGTATCCGGGTGTCTCTCATGGACAGGCAGGACCGGAACCGTTCCATCTGGGACATTACCGATGAAATGAGAAACTGGATTTCCCAGAACATCCATGATGGCGATGTAAGAATCAAGGAAGACCAGGCCTCTGTGTCCGGTACTTCCGGCGGCGGGCTGGGTCAGGGCGGCGGCGCTTTCCGCCTGGAACTCCGGGGCAACAACATGCAGGATCTGATTCTTGCTTCTGAAAAGGTCCAGGACATGCTGAAGCAGGGGGACTATGGCATTACCGATGTGAGCTCCACCTACCAGGAAGGACTGCCGGAGCTCTCCATCGTTCCGGACAGGGAAAAGCTGAAATACTACGGTGTCACCGTGGGAAGCCTTTATGACACCCTGTCATCTGCCATCAGCGGCAGCGGCGGCGGTGTCCTTCCAAACGATGTGAAAAACAGCGGCAATGATACGGATATCAATGTGTACTTCAGGGGCGGTGAATCCTATAAGAAATCGGATCTTGCAGTGATTCCCATTGAAACATCCAAAGGCCTGGTCCATATATCCGATGTGGCGCAGATCAAAGACGAAGAAGGGCCTATTACTATTAACCGCACCGATAAGCAGCGGTCCATTATCATCGGCGGAAATCCCGGCAGCCGTCCGCTGAGCCAGGTCATTGAAGAAGTGACCCAGGACCTTAAAGACGCCGGACTGCCTGAGACCGTGAGCTTCCGATTCTCCGGACAGGCGGACAGCATGAATGAAAGTTTCACCGAACTTCTGGCGGCCCTCCTCATGGGCATGGTGCTGGTGTACATGGTCCTATCCGTGCTCTACGAATCGGCCAAGACTTCCTTCATCCGCATGTTTTCCCTGCCCTTCGGACTGATCGGCTCTCTCTTCTTCCTCTTCCTCATGAATGATTCTCTGAATATTTACTCCATGATCGGCATCATCGTCATGGATGGCGTGGTGGCCAAGAACGGCACCCTCCTTCTGGACTACACCCTGACCCTCATGCATACCAGAGGCATGAATCCGAAGGACGCGGTGCTGGAAGCTGGCAGGACCAGACTCAAACCTATCCTTATGACCACCTTTACCATGATTGTAGGCATGCTGCCTACGGCCCTGGCAGTGACGGCGGGCTCTGAAACAAGAAGCTCCATGGCCTGGGTGATTATCGGCGGTCTTCTAACCTCCACTATTTTCACGCTCCTTGTGATGCCTATGATTTTCCTTTTCTTCGAAAATCACTCGTTCCTTCATTTCCTGAAAAAAGAGGAAGGAAGAATCGGCGCTGCAGCCAGGAAGTAACAGACTCTGGACTTTACAGAATCTATATAGAATCTTTTCTATTTATATGGTACAATAAAAGAATCAGAATCTATGTGTTAGAAATCAGGTGAACCATGCATATTTTTATGACCAATGATGACGGCTTCGAGTCTCCCGGACTGATTGAAATGGCAAAAAAACTCTCCCGCCTGGGCCGGGTCACCGTCATCGCTCCCAATCGGGGAAGAAGCTCCTGTTCCTCCTCCCTGTCCCTCCAGACCTATCTGCGTATGTGGCATAAGGAAAGCTATGGAGAAAATATTTCCGTCCTTTCCTGCAACGGCACCACGGCAGACTGCTGCAAGCTGGCCCTGGAACACTGGCTCCGGAATGACATGCCGGATCTGGTGGTATCCGGCATCAATAATGGCTATAACAGCGGCACCGACTGCCTTTACAGCGGCACCGTAGCCGGCGCCCTGGAAGGGGCGGTCTTCGGCATTCCATCCATCGCCCTTTCTGCAGAAACCATCAAGGATAAGGATTTTCTGGATAAAGCTTCCACCTTTGCCTTTGACATCATAAAGAAATATTTCGTCCAGGAAAAATACAGAGGCACCTTAAGCCTCAATATCCCTAAAGAGGGAAAGGAACTGTCCCTGGACAATCTGAAGGTGGTGAAGCTGGGCGTGCAGCGCTATGAAAATGCCATCCGCGAAATGAAGGATCCCTCCGGTCATCTGGGATTCTGGCTTTCTGGGAAAATGCTTCCCGATGCAGCGCCGGACACCGACGTTTTCTGGATTCACCGAGGCTATTCTACCCTGACACCCCTGACCTGGAATATGACGGACCGGGATGCTTTGGAAAAAGTAAGAGCTTCCATCCAATAAAAAGCATAAAAAAAACAGCCCTCGGGCTGTTTTTTTAATGCTTTTTTATTGGGACAGAGAACCTTGCCCACCCTTGCGTCTTCAAACTATAGGTACAAGTGGAATGCTTTCCAACGGGACAGAGGGGAACCGCGAAGCGGTGGAAGGGGCCGCCCGAAAGGCGGCATTAAAAACTTGCGGCGAAGCCGCCACCATAACCCTCGGACTGAAAGGCCGTCAAACTTAAGAACCTTAAGAACCTTCGGGGCGAAGCCCCGTCAACCCTCACACCGAAGGTGTGTCCAACCCCATAGTGACACTGCTGCCATGAGGCTGTATAATAAAAAGAAAATCCGCCGTTTTGGCGGAAGGTGTACAGAGGGAGGATACCTATGGGTCTCAGAGAATACAAACTGGCCTATGGCCATGGAACACAGTCTGTCATGCTCCCGGAGGAGCATATTTCCGATGTGCTGGAAGGGGTGCCTACGCCTGCCTGCGATGTGAAGAAAGCCACCATTGAGTGTATGCGTCATCCCATCGGCACGAAGCCCCTGCAGGAACTGGTGAAGAAGGGTGATAAGGTATGTCTGGTGGTGGCCGACATTACCCGCGCCTGGAACAGGGCATCGGAATTCACCATTCATGTGGTGAATGAGCTGAATCTGGCCGGCGTGCCGGATGAGGACATTTACATCGTCTTTGCCCAGGGCACCCACCGTCCCCACACGGACGAGGAAAACGTGACCTGCGTAGGTGAAGAAGTGACCCGCCGCATTAAAATGTACCAGCATATTTCCACGGACAAATCCATGCTCACCCATATGGGCGTCACCAAGCTGGGCACCGACGTGTGGATCGATACCCGGGTGGCAGAAGCGGACAAGGTCATCCTCATTAATGCCGTTTCCACCCACGACATGGCCGGCTTCGGCGGCGGCAGAAAGCTCATCCTTCCCGGCGTGGCAGGATTTGAAACAGTGCAGCAGAACCACTGCCATGCCCTGGGACCCACCCTGGGCAGCGGACTCAACCCGGATGCCAAACTTTTGAAAATCGAAGGAAACCCCGTATCCGATGACATGCAGGAAGCCTGCGACATGGTGGGCCCCTGCTTCCTGGTTCATTCCATCATTAATGAAGAAGGGGAAATCTCCTCCATGGTGGGCGGAGATCCCTACAAAGCATGGCTGGAAGGAACGAAAGAAACCTACCGTATGCAGAAAGTGCCCATGAAACAGCAGGCCGACGTGACCATCGTATCCGCCGGCGGCTACCCCAAGGACACCAACCTCTACCAGGGCACCAAGTGCTACACCACCGCTGAAATCGCTACGAAAAAAGGCGGCATCATCATCACCATGATTGAAGCAGAAGACGTCATGGAACCGCCGGCCTACCTGGGCAGCTTCAAGTATAAAAACCTGGAAGACATGGAAAAAGGCCTCCGCGGCTGCTTCACCATTCCCTTCTTCGTAGCCTTTGAAAACCTCATCACCGCCATGACCCATACCGTTTACATCGTGACCCGGCCGGAAAACTTCGACATCCTCCGTGAAAAGACCCACCAGATTCCCGTGGCCACTGTGGAAGAAGCCTGGGAACTGGCGAAAAAACAGCTGGCAGAAGAAGGAAAGACAGACTACTCCATCAATATCATCCCCCACGGCAGTGCCATTGTGCCGTTCCTGAAAAAATAAGAGACAGCCCATGAAAAAAGAAATCCTTACCCTCGCTGCCGCCCTAGCCTTTGCCCTGCCCTTCACTGCTGGAGCTGCCGATTTCATCCATCTGGACGAAGCATCCTTCGATACCCTGTGGCAGCAGGGGAAAACCATCAAAAAACATGGCTCCCTGGAAAATCCCATGCACTACGGCGTAGAAATGCGCCACGGCACCATCGGCTCCAACCAGGTGGTACTGGTGACACCCTACACCGCAGGACTCTATATTTCCTCCACCGAAACCCTGCGCCTTCTGGACGTGCCCCATGACTTCAGGGACCGGCTCCTCCAAAACCAGGACATCCTCTTCATCGCCCCCGCCTACGTGCCGGTGCACCACCTCATCTCCTGGTCCACCGAAACCAAGGGCAGCGGAAGAGCAGAACACCTGGCCCTGGTGAAAGAAGGGAAAATGATTTTTCCCCAGTATACCATGGACCCCGTGGTAGACGGCCTCCTGCCCCACAGCCACTTCGTCCGCTACTTCGGCTTCACCAGAAAAGAAATCCTGGACGTACCCTACGAAGTGCGCTACGTCAATGGCGAAGGAGACCTCATCTCCTTCAAAGTCGATGAAAAAGATCTGGAAACGCTGATTCGAGAAGAAAAGAACTTTAAAGCCTGAATAGAGAAACAAAAAACTGCGAGATAACTCGCAGTTTTTTTGTTTCCAACTCGGACAAGCCCCTATGGGGCTTGAAGGTTCTAAAGTTTGACGGGGCTATCGCCCTGAGGGTTCTTAAGTTTGACAGCGGCTTTGCCGCTGAGGGTTGTGGTAGGGCGCCTCTAAATTATAGAAGGCGCCAGTTTGTATAAAACCTTAACAACCG
>OGYZ01000816.1_pt1 | contig 26556 bp, 23 predicted proteins | sample 1576681 | NCBI WGS metagenome assembly OGYZ01 (sample SAMEA3541480, study PRJEB24748) | human gut metagenome | biome: human gut; feature: human-associated habitat; material: faeces | place: China | collected 2012 | reverse complement strand
TGTCCTCGCGGATCAGATCCTCGCGGATGATGACCACCACCATGCCGGCGGGGCCCACGTTCTTCTGCACGCCGGCGTAGATCATGCCGTAGTCGGACACGTTGCAGGGCTTGCTCAGGAACATGGAGGACTGGTCGGACACCAGGACGTGGCCCTTGGTGTTGGGCAGCTTGTTCCAGGTCACGCCGTGGATGGTCTCGTTCTCGCAGATGTACACATAGTCGGTGTCCTCGGGGATGTCCAGATCGGAGCAGTCGGGGATATAGCTGTAATTCTTATCCTTGGAGGAGGCGGCTACGATGACCTCGCCGTACTTCTTAGCCTCGGCAATGGCCTTCTTGGACCATGCGCCGGTCTCGATGTACACGGCCTTGCCGTTCTTCATCAGGTTCCACGCCACAGCGGCGAACTGCAGGGTAGCGCCGCCCTGGATGAACAGCACCTTGTAGTTGTCGGGGATGCTCATCAGCTCGCGCAGATCGGCCTCGGCCTCGTCGATGATCTGCTGGAACACCTTGGAGCGATGGCTCATCTCCATGACGCACATACCGCTGCCGCGGTAGTTCATCATCTCGTCGCGGATCTCCTCCAGCACGGGCTCCGGCATCATGGCGGGACCGGCGGAGAAATTAAAAGTACGACCGTATTTCATGTGGTTTTCCTCCTATTTGTATATTGTTGGGTCTTCCTTGTGCCTTTTGCGTTTGGTAATATATAGTATACGGCAACACCGCGGCATAATCAACAGGAAAAATGAAAAAAAGTCAGATAAACTGAAAATTTTTCAGCCCTGCTGAAAGTTTATCCGACAGGGTTTGACACACTCCCGCATAGATGGTAGAATAATCGTCTGCAAAGAGAACGTTACAGGAGGCGGCACGGCCATGGAGAAGGTAAAGGAGCGCATCACACACTACAGTCTGTACGTCACTGCCCTGCTGAAATGGCTGGCGGTGGGCGCACTGGTGGGCGGCGTGGGCGGCTTCGTGGGCGCGCTGTTCCACCTGGGCGTCGACTACGCCACCAACGTCCGCCTGGCCCACCCTTGGATTTTGTACCTGCTGCCCCTGGGCGGCGTGGTCATCGCCCTGCTGTACAGGCTGTGCCGGCTGGAGGGCGCGGGCACCAACGCCGTCATCGAGTCCGTCCACTTCGGCAAAAAAATACCCACCCTTCTGGTGCCGTTGATCTTCGTCTCCACGGTCATCACCCACCTGTGCGGCGGCAGCGCCGGCCGTGAGGGCGCGGCGCTCCAGATCGGCGGCGGCATCGGCTACCGCACCGGTACGCTGCTGCGCCTGGGGGAGAAGGACCTGCCCCTGGCCACCCTCTGCGGCATGGCGGGCGTGTTCTCCGCCCTCTTCGGCACACCCCTGACGGCCACCATCTTCGCTCTGGAGGTCATCAGCGTGGGCGTGCTGTACTACGCCGGGCTGCTGCCCTGCATCACCGCCTCTCTGACCGGCTACTACATCGCCCTCCTCATGGGTGTGGAGCCCACCCGCTTCACTGTGGCCATGCCGGCGCTGGCCTGGCCCACCCTGGGCCTTGTGGCGGTGCTGGCCGTGGGCTGCGCCTTGGTGAGTATCCTCTTCTGCCGCGGCCTGCACATCACCGAGCACCTGGCCGCCCGTGTCCTGAAGGACCCCTTCCTCCGTGCCGCCGCGGGCGGCTGCGTGATCGTAGCCGCCACGCTGCTTCTGGGTACTACGGACTATAACGGCGCGGGCATGGATGTGGTGGCGCGCGCCCTGTCCGGCCAGGCCGACCCCTGGGCCTGGCTGTTGAAGCTGGCCTTCACCGCCGTCACCATCGGCTGCGGCTTCAAGGGCGGCGAGGTGGTGCCGTCGTTCTTCGTGGGCGCGACCTTCGGCTGTGTGTTCGGCGGACTGCTGGGCCTGCCGCTCGCCTTTGCCGCCGCCATCGGCCTGGTGTCCGTGTTCTGCGGCGCGGTGAACTGCCCCATCGCCTCCGTTATCCTCAGCATCGAGCTCTTCGGCTCCGGCGGTCTGGTCTACTTTGCCGCCGCCTGCGCCCTCAGCTATCTGCTCTCCGGCTATTGCGGGCTCTACAGCAGCCAGACCATCCTCTACTCCAAGCTGAAGGCGGAGTTTATCAACGTCCATACCCATGAATAACTCTCGCGGGATCTTTTCCGCGCTGCCCTCACCAAAGATCCTTGAAATATACCCAATATGTCTGCGGATCTTTGGCATCGGCAGCACGAAAAATCTCTCCGCGATAGACGCTTCTGCTGAGTAAAATCGGCCCCCGGGAACCCGGGGGCTGACATTTTTATAAGCAAATCTTAACGTTTCGTTCACATGATTTTCCGAAAATCGTGGTATCCTGCGGGTAGTACAAGAGAAAGAGGTGCCGCCCGTGAAGCGCACGCTGACCGAACAACAGAAAAAAACGCTGTCCGTACTGGCCATCGTCATATTCGTTCTGCTGTCGGCGGCGCTGGCCTGGTTCGTGGGGCGGCCCATGGTCCGCTTTGCCCGCCAGCCGGAACAGTTCCGCGCCTGGGTAGACGGCCACGGCGCCTGGGGCCCGCTGGCCTACGCGGCCATGGTGTTTCTGCAGGTGCTGGTGGCCATTATCCCCGGCGAGCCGCTGGAGATCGCCGGGGGCTACGCCTTCGGCGCCTGGGCGGGCACGGCCCTGTGCCTGCTCGGTGCCGTGCTGGGCAGCGTGACCGTCTTTGCCCTGGTCCGCCGCTGGGGCCGCGGTCTGGTGGAGGTGTTCTTCCCGGCGGACAAGCTGGAAAAGCTCCATTTTCTCCTCCATACCTCCCCCAAGCGCACCGCCCTGTTCTGGCTGATCTTCACCGTTCCCGGTACGCCCAAGGACCTGCTGTGCTACTTCGCGGGCCTGACGGACCTGCCGTGGGGGACCTGGCTGCTGATCGCCACAGTGGGCCGCCTGCCCTCCATCGTCACCTCCACCGTGGGCGGCAGCGCCCTGGGGGAGCAGAACTACCGGGCGGCGGTCATTGCCTTCGCTCTTGCCCTCACTGTGGCGGGTGTGGGCTATGTGATCTACCGCGCCGTCTGCCGTCGGCACGGACAAAAACCGGATAACACAAAGACCGACGGCTGAGCCGCCAACAAGATCCTTCCCTCCGATATCTGTGACCGGGCAGGCGCTTTGACAGACTGAAAGACCGACGGCTCAGCCGTCGGTCTTGTATCTTTTTCAGCCTCAGAACGCGCCCAGCGCCTTGAACAGCACCGACCAGGCGAACATGGTCACGATGCACAGCGCGCTGGTGGACACCACGATGTCCCCGGCCAGCTCCGCGTCGCCGCCCATCTGCTGTGTCATGGTGAAGGAGGCAATGGCCGTGGCACTGGCGAACACGCTGATCAGTCCCGCGAAGCCCACGCCCCGTATGCCGATCAGAAACGCCGCCGTCAGCAGCAGCGCCGGCATCAGGAACAGCCGCACCAGACACACCTCGATCAGGTCTCTCCGGTACCGGCGCAGGCCGCTGAACCGGAAGAAGGCCCCCAGCAGGAACAGCATGAACGGGCTGGTCATGGCGGCCACCTGGTGCACCGCCGACTCCAGAGCCGCGGGCAGCCTCCAGCCGGTACCCAGGAACACCAGCCCCACGGCGGAACCCAGGATCAGCGGATTGGTGGCCACCATTTTGATGAGCCTTCCGGCGGGCAGTCTCTCGCCCCGGAACGCCGTCAGAGTGATGACCGCCAGCACGTTGAACAGCGGTACGATGATGGCCGCCAGCATGGCCACCGGTCCCATGTCCGCTCTGGGCACCAGCACCGTGGCCAGCGGCAGGCCGATAATGGCCAGGTTGCTGCGGTACATACCCTGTATCTTCACGCCCTGCTTCTCGTGGTCCTTCTCCGTGGGCAGCACGATGGCCAGGGACAGGCCGTACATCCCCAGCGTGCCCGCCACGGCAAACAGCAGCAGCTTCGGCTGCACCGCCTGGGCGATGGTGGAGGTGTACAGGTTCCAGAACAGCATTACCGGCATGAAGAACCGGAACGCCATCTTGTTCAATCCGGGCACGTCCTCCACCCGGATACCGCCCAGACACTTGACCCCGTAGCCCAGTCCCATAATAAGAAACAGGGGCATCACGGCGTTAAAGCAGACTTGCAGATTGCTGAGCATGACCCATCGGCCTCCTTTCCCCCGTGCAGCCCCGGCGCACGGTCTATTGCGTCAAAAACGTCATGGCTGCCAGCAGCACGGCCAAAAAGCCAAAGCTGACGGCGGAGAACAGTGCCAGGAACCGTCCGGTCTGTCCCTTGACGTGCTTCGTATACTCCCGGAAGGTGATCAGGCTGGCCAGCGACGCCACCAGCGTCCCCGCCCCGCCGATGTTCACCCCCACCAGCAGCGCCGGGTAATCGTCGGTAAACTGGCTGAGCAGTATGGCCGCGGGCACATTGCTGATGACCTGACTGGTCAGCGCCGCCACCGGCATGGCCCCGTGGGCCAGCAGCTGCCGGAACAGTGTCCGCACCGGCTCTATCCGGGCCATATTGCCCGAGAAGGTGAAAAACGCCGCGAACGTCACCAGCAGCCCCCAGTCCACGCCCAGCAGCGCCCGGCGGTCCAGCACCAGCAGCGCCGCCGTGATGGCGGCCAGCCCCAGCCAATACGGTATGCCGCGCAGCACCATGGCCGCAGCCGTGCAGAACAGTACGCCGTACACGATGCACCGGCGCTTGTCCACCGGCATCTCCTGCGCCGGTACCGTCAGCGTCTCCCGGGGGATCAGCAGGCAGCACGCCAGGATCAGCGCCGTGGACAGCAGGAACGGCGGCAGCATGATGGTCAGGAACTCCCCATTGGGGATCGTATAATGATTAAATAGGTATAGGTTCTGCGGATTGCCGAAGGGCGTCAGCATCCCGCCCAGATTGGCGGCGCAGTTCTGCAATATGAACGTCAGCGCCGTGTGCTTCGTCTGCCCTGTGCCCTCCAGCACGAACCAGCTCAGGGGCAGAAACGTCAGCAGCGCCGTGTCGTTGGTCAGCAGCATGGAGCCGATAAGCGTAACGACCACCAGCGCCGTCACGGCGCTGCGGGCCGTGTGAAACGCCCGCACCAGCCGCTGCGCCAGCAGGGGGAACAGTCCCGCGCCCCGCAGAGCGCACACCACCGCCAGTATGCAGAACAGGCATGAGAGCGTCTTCACGTCGTAGTACCCGAGATAGGCGCTGTCCGGCGGCACGAATACGGCGGTGACGGCCGCCGCCAGCACCGCGATCACCGGCATAGCGTTGGCGCGGCACCACTGGAGAACTTTCATGTATGTATGCACCTCCGCACGATACGACTCAACGGCTGTTACCTTACCATATTTTGGCCGGAAACGCAAGCGCCCGCACCGGCTTTCTTGCCCTTTTCCGCCGTTTGTGCTATACTGAAAGCGATACAGAAAAGGGAGGTGCTCCATGGATGACATTTTGAGCCGTTTTTCCATCAACTGCCACAGCAGCATCCGCTATGCCGGCGGGGCGACGGTGTGGTTCGACCCCTTCCGTGTGGCGGACGCGCCCTGCGATGCGGACGTGGTATTCGTCACCCACGACCACTATGACCACTTCTCCCCGGAGGATATCCGCCGGGTGATGAAGCCCGACGCGGTGCTGGTGCTGCCGGAGACGTGTGTGGCGGCGGCGCTGCAGGCCGGCTTTGCCTCGGCGCAGCTGCTGCCGGTGCGGCCCGGAGAGGCGTACACCGTGCAGGGCCTGCCCTTCACCGCCGTGCCCGCCTATAACCTCGGCAAGCCCTTCCACCCCCGCGGGAACCGCTGGGTGGGCTATGTGGTCACGCTGGAGGACCGGCGGGTCTATGTGGCCGGCGATACCGACGATACCCCCGATGCACGGTCCGTGTCGTGTGACGTCGCCTTCCTGCCGGTGGGCGGCACCTACACCATGACCGCCGCCCAGGCCGCCGGTCTGGCGGCCGCCCTCCGCCCGCAGATCGCCGTCCCCACCCACTACGGCTGTATCGTGGGGGAGAGGACGGACGGCGCGGCCTTTGCCGCCGCCCTGCCGGCGGACATCTCCGCCGTGCAGCTGATCCGCCAATGACCCCGTACAGAATTCCGCCCCGGTGTCGGCCGATGCCGACCAGACGGTGGAGGTGACGGCCCCGGCACCAGCCGGGGAGGATGATCGAGCGAACGAAAAAGACATTCAGCGGCCCCCGGCGTCAGCCGGGGGGATGATCGGATGAGCAAAAAAGGCATTCAGCGGCCCCCGGCGTCAGCCGGGGGGGATGATCGAGCGAGCAAAAAAGACATTCAGCGGCCCCCGGCGTCAGCCGGGGGCCGTCACTTCATTTTTGCTGCATTTTGCTTACAAAAAAAGCACAAAAAGGGAACCAAAGAGTACAGGGCGGGTGCAGGAAAAGTAAAGCAAATGTATCAAAAGAAAGCACTATTTCTCGCTTTTTTCCTCCCGCGGCAGCACCAGATTGAGCAGTACGGCCATCAGTGTGGCCACCACCACCGGGGACTTTCCGAAGATGGTCGTCACCGCCTCCGGGAACTGTGCCAGGGCCTCTGCCGCCTGGGAAATGCCCACACCCAGTGCGGCGGAAAGCCCGACGATCGTGGTGTTTCGGGCGGTCAGCCCCTCGGCAGCGATGAGCTTCATGCCGGTCATGGCGATGGTGGAAAACACCGCCGCCGTGGCCCCGCCCAGCACGCATTGCGGGATGGTGGTGAGTACGGCGGAAAATTTCGGAATGATACCGGCAAGCAGTAAAAACGCGCCGGTCAGCGCAAAAACGTTGCGATTTACAACTTTATTTGTGGCTACAATTCCCACATTCTGGGAGTATGTCGCCGTGGGGAGACCGCCCAGCAGCGCTGTCAGAATGTTGCTGACGCCATAGGCTGCGATGCCGCCCCGCAGCTCCTGCGTGGTGGGCTCCCGATCCATGCCGCCCACGGTGGTGGCCGTCAGGTCGCCGATAGCCTGAATGGCGTTGATGGCGAACAACAGCCCCAGTGCGACGCACGCCGAGGGTTCAAATGTCACGCCAAAGGGCAGAAATTCCGGCAGAGAGAACCACCCGGCCCCCGCGATGCCGGACAGATCCACCATCCCGGCCCCAAAAGCGACGGCGTAGCCCGCCAGAATACCCAGTAAAATGGACGCCAGCTTGAAAATGCCCCTGCCGCGATTGGTCAGCACCAGCACCACCGCTAGTGTAAATGCCGCAATAGCCCAGTTCTGCCAGGATCCGTACACCAGCGCTTCCGGCAGGCCCCGCTGCACCACAACGCTTTCATATGTGTTGCCGGTGCCGCCGGCCATATAGTTGATGGCCGTGGGGTACAGAGACAGACCGATGGTGAACACTACCGTACCGGTAATGACCGGCGGGAACAGCCTGCGGATAGGCTTGATGAAGATACCCACCAGTGCTGCCACCGCGCCGCCCACGATCATAGCGCCCGACACAGCGGCCAACCCGCCGCTGCCGGAGACGATGGCCTGCATACTGGGCAGATAAGCGAAGCTGACACCGAAGATCACCGGCAGCCCCGCGCCGAAGCGCCCACCGATGGGAAACAGCTGCAGCAGCGTGGTAACGGCGGACATGACCAGCGATGCCTGTATCAGCAGGACCCGCTGGTCATGCGCCAGTCCGGCCACGTTGGCAATGATGATGGCTGGGGTCACGCAGCCCACGATCATAGCCACCAGGTGCTGCAGCGCCATGGATACGGCCATGCCAACAGGTGGCAGGCCCCGGTATTGAAACAGCGCCTCCCGGCGGCATTCAAGCTTTCGCATGGTGTGGTCTCCTTTGTGCGTAGTGTGCTCAGTATAGCACGTTTTTAACGGAAAACTCAACCGTTTTCTCATAAACAGCCCAAGCGGCGCAAAACCGCCCTCCGGTGACGCCGGAGAGCGGTCAGATCATGCGTGTTTATGCCTGCGGACACTGGCGAAAAACGGGCGCTTCAGCGTGTCTGTACTGCTGAACAAACCGGAATAGAAGGATGACAGCGCCTCGCCCGTGTGTGCGGGGCGCTGTTTTTTGCGCTTGACAAAGGCCGCACAGCGGCATACAATAACGTATTGTTATTGATAACATATAGTGATTATTGAGGTGAGCACAATGCCGGCAGCAAAACGAATATCCAAAGAGGCCATCATCGACGCCGCAGCGGCGGTGCTCCGCATCGGCGGGTTTGAGGCGATCAACGCCCGCAGTGTGGCGAAGGCGCTGGGGTGCTCCACCCAGCCTATCTATCTGTCATTCCGTAATATGGAGGAGCTGAAGTCTGCGCTGACCCAGCGGGCCATCGAGCAGCATACCCAGCGGGTACGGGAATCTCTGCGGGCGCATGAGGGGTGCGATAGTCGGTACAGCAGCTACGGCATGGGCTTTGTGCAGTTCGCGGCCCAGGAAAAGCAGCTGTTCCGCTGGCTATATCTGGAGGACAACCAGCCGGGCCGCCATCAGGAGGACGTGCTGGAGCCGGAGATCATCCGGACCGTCATGGACGAATTCGGCTATGACGAGGTCACGGCCCAGGCCTTTCACCGGGATATGACGTATTATTCCTACGGACTGGCCATCCTCGCCAACACCGGGCATCTGGCGCTGACAGAGACGGAGCTTCGGGAAGCCTTTCGACGGGAGTTCCGTGCACTGGCGGCGTATTACGGTCCGCCGAAGAAGCTGCCGGAATTTGCAGAGAGGGAGAATGCAGCGCATCAATTATTCCGCTAAGAGGCCGTCTTGCAAAATTGTAAGAAAGTTGCAGGAAATGCAAGGAAAAGCAATGGCTGCCATGGGACAATGGCGGTATACTCCTCCGGTGGAAAGAAGGTATTGAAGTGAAAACAAATAAGACATTGGCACAGAAGCTGTGTCTGCTGGGCCTGGTGAGTCTGCTGTCGTATACGGCGGCTCTGCTGGCAGCGTCTGCGGTACGGCGGTCTTTGACCCGGAGACGGGGGCGATCAGCCTGCTGCAGGAGCAGCGGTATCAGGTGATGTTGGCGCCGGCGGGCGGCATGAGCCTGCTGGCTTTTGACAACGACAAAATGGAATATTCCGCCCTGTGCGGCAGCGGCGATACGTTCTGGTTCGCCGATGCTTCACTGTTTCTGGACGCAGGGGGCGCGCTGTACGCCGCCGGCGATGCGGAGGAGCTGATCGGTGTGGGAACGGGCCGCACGACGCTGTATAACGTGGGGGAGAGCATCACGGCCTGCGACCTGACGGCTAACGGTATCGCCGGAGAGATGTACGACTGCTGCGCTCTGCCGGAGGCAGGCCTGCTGGTGGGCGGCATGTGTGAAAACGGCGCCTTCCGGCTGTACGTTATAGACCCGGCGCAGCTGACCTTCGAGCCGGTAGCGTCAGCGGTGTCCGTCCCGTCGCCGCTGACGGTGAATGAGACACTGCTGCAGGCCTATTGGGGCGCCCTGAACGGCCTGCCGGTGGCAGAGAGCTTACAGGAGGCGCGGCAGCAGGCGGATGTGTTGGAGCAGCGATACGGCGTGCGGATACTGCTATCCTCCCAGTGCCGGGAGGCAGCGGCGCTGAGCAGCTATCCCATCACTCTGTCGGACACCATGGACACGGAAGCAGAGCTGAACGGCATTCGTGCCGTGCTGACGGCGATGGACCGCAGCTTTGCCCTGTATCCGGAGGGCTTTCTGGCCCAGTTCCGCAACGGTGCCGGTGAGGGTGGGCTGTGCTTCCTGTTGGTGGCTCACATCGACAGCGACTATGGCGTGGTAGGCTGCACCTACGATTCGGCGGACTGGCAGTATATCGCACTGGACGTGCAGGCCGACTATATGCGGGAGGGCACCGTCTGCCACGAGATCTGGCACGCTACGGAGAACGAGATACTCTCACGCGATTACACCGCCTTCAACTGGGATGACTGGAATGCGCTGAACCCGGCGGGCTTTACCTATTGGAACGACAGCGGTGACTATGACCGGTACGACGCCCGCTGGACCATGTTCGACAACAGCGAGGGCGTGTACTTTGTGGACAGCTACGCCAAGCTGGCGGCACAGGAGGATCGGGCGCGGATCATGGAGTATTTCATGGCTCATGAGGACGAGGCGGGGCTGCTGATCCAGTCAGACGCCATACGGCAGAAGCTGACGTGGATGTGCCGCGCTGTGCGGGAGTGCTTCGATACCGCCGGATGGGGAACGCCCCGCTGGGAGAAGCTTTTGTAAAATAAAGGAGAGTCTATGATACCTGAATGGAAAATATATCCCCGTTCTCAGGGACACAGCACCGTGTACCTGCAGAACGTGGTCACAGATCCTGCCATACAGGTGGGGGCGTTACCATCGGCGACGGCGCCATCATCGGCAGCCGCGCCGTGGTGACAAAGGATGTGCCGCCCTACACCATCGTGGGCGGCCTGCCGGCCAAGCCCATCCGCAGGCGATATGACGAGGAGACCGCCGCGCGGCTGGAGAAGCTGCGGTGGTGGGACTGGCCGGAGGCGCAGGTGCGGCGGGCTATCCCGCTGCTGCAGGCCGGCGATCTGGACGCCCTGGAAAAGTTGGTATAAGGCCGGCGGCCGTGGACCAGGCGTACACGCCGGGCACTTTCTGACCCTGCTGCAAAAGAGTATCTGAGGGATACGTGTATACGGACAACGAAATGAGCCCTCCGGCAGCTGCCGGAGGGCTTTCAACTGCCTGTTGCGAAACGGGCCGGGGAAAGGTATAATCTAAGGAGAACATACTGCGGAACGGCGAGAAAGGAGAAACCTATGGGTAATGTGACAGCGGACCGCGCATGGGATGTCCATCCGGTGACGGAGGCGGACATAGAGGCGTATCTGGACATCTATCTCAATTCCTATCCGGCGTACAAGACGCTGGACGAGGAATGCCGGGCACACTACCGGAGCAAGCATCTTACGGAGCTGCGGGAGGACACCCAGACTCGGACGATGGGCCTGTTTGAGGGCGGCACACTGATCGCCACCATGAAGCTGATCCTGTTTTCCATGAACTTCTTTGGGGTCATGCAGCCTGCCTGCGGTGTGATGGCGCTGGAGGTACATCCCCTGCACAAGAAGAAGGGTGCGGCGCTGTATATGATACGGTATGCCGAGCGCTATGCACGGGAAAACGGCGCGCTGCTGACCATGCTGCTGCCGTTCAACATCGGCTTTTACCGACGGATGGGCTACGGCTTTGGCGGGAAGTTATATGAATACCATCTGCCAACCGGGGCACTGCCGCGGTTGGACGGAGAGGTGCGGGCGCACCTGCGCCTGCTGCAGCCGGAGGAGTTTGACCAGGCGATGGACTGCCAGCGGCGCTTTGCCGCCCGAAACCATGGCATGGTGGAGAAGTTCGACGAGGAGCTGCGCGGAGCCCGGGGGGATATTCAGGTGCGCCGTATGGGTTATTACGACGGCGGACGCCTGTTAGGCTACGCGGCCTATCGGTTTGAAAGCGCCAGTGCGTGCAACTATACCCAAAACCGGCTCAGCGTGGAGGAACTGGTGTATGAGAACGGCACAGTGCTGCGGGCGCTGCTGGGCGGCCTGCGGATGCAGGAGGATCTGGCCCAGACAGTGATACTGCGGACAGGGGAGGAGGATTTCCACCATCTGCTGGACGATCCGCAGGACGTGTCCGGAAACTACATCGACTACGGCTTTTTGCAGACCAATGTTTCCGCCGTGGGGACCATGTTCAAGCTGACGGACGGGGCGGACTTCGTGCGGCGGACCGGCTATCGGAATTTCCCGGCGGGGACGCTGACGGCGGCCTTCCGCTATCGGGATGAGATGGCGGACCGGGAGGAGGAGCTGCGTATCGGCTTTGCCGATGGCCGCTGGGCCGTGGCAGAGGGGACCGCGGACGTGACGGTGATCTGCCGGCAGGGTGATCTGGCGGCGCTGCTGATGGGGTCCTGCGGTCTGACGGCGCTGCTGCGGCTGGGTGCGGCGTCCGCAGATGACGCCGAAAAGGCGCGGCAGTTGGCGCAGCTGCTGTACTGTGTCCAGAAGCCCTGGCTGAACGCGGATTATTGAGCTGCCGCGGTTGACAAATAGAAAACAACGCAGGAGAACAAGAGATGCGGAACATATTGAAGGAAAAGCTGGCCAGAGGCGAGAAGCCGCTGGGCACATTCGTGGGTACCGGCAGTGCCGCAGTGGTGGAATGCCTGGGCTGTGCGGGGCTGGATTTTGCTATCCTGGACAATGAGCACAGCCCCATCGAGGCGGAGACAACCGCCCGGCTGGTCTGCGCCGCGGAAAGGCGGAACATCACGCCCCTGGCCCGGGTGCGGGAGATCAGCCGCCCGGCGATCTTGAAGCTGCTGGACGTTGGCGTGCAGGGGATCATTATTCCAGATGTGCACAGTGCGGCGGAGGTGAAGCGCGTGGTGGATTACGCCAAGTACGCCCCGGTGGGGCAGAGGGGGTTCTGCCCGTCCCGGAAGGATGGTTGGGGCACCGATACGCCGGCCGGCGTACTGGAGACAATGGCGCACTTCAACGGTGAGACGCTGGTGATCCCCCAGTGTGAGACGACAGAGGCGCTGGCGGATATTGAGAATATCGCAGCGATGGAGGGTGTGGACGGCATCTTTATCGGTCCTTTCGATCTGTCTATTTCTATGGGGCTGCCTGGGGCCTTTGAGGAGCAGCGCTTCAAGGCGGCCCTGACGCGGATACAACAGGCCTGCCGCCAGGCGGGCAAACCCTGCCTGATATTTGCCGGGGACGGTGCGGCCGCCGGTGCACGGTTGGCCCAGGGCTTCGACGGCGTGGCCATCGGACTGGATGCCACGATGCTGATCGCCGGTGTACGGGCGCAGCTGGCTGCCTGCCGCGGATAAAGAAGAAAAGAGGACGGCGCCCCGTGGGGCGCCGTCCTCTGCATATTACATATCCTTCATTTTTTCCAGCAGCTCTGCCATCTTGTCGTAGAAGTACCGACATTCGCGGATGCTCAGGTACTCCTGAGTGGAGTGGCAGTTGAAGGCGTTGGGCGTCAGGGAGACGGCATTAAGGCCCGGAAGGCGATGGCCCGTCTGCCGATATAGCCGCGCAGGTCGGTTACCAGGCCGTTTTTCCCGCAGGTGCGCAGCGCGTCCGGGCCAAGTGCGGCGATCGCCGCGGCCAGATAGTCCCGGGTGTCCTCATCATGGAAGGAGACGCAGGGATGTCGATGCGAGCAGCGGCGCTGGGCGATCATGTAGTCCAGCTGTTTTTTCATTTCTTCAGTAAGGTCGAAATTCATAGTATATCACACCGCGATCATATGCGGCGGATGTATATTCCTCCGACACCGGACAAAGACTACGGATGTAAAATCTGCTTTGACTGGAGGAATTTCATATATGAAAGCAACAGGCATCGTGCGCCGCATCGACGACCTGGGCCGCGTGGTCATCCCCAAGGAGATCCGCCGCACCATGCGTATCCGCGAGGGCGACCCGTTGCAGACAGCATTGACACGGTGGGAGACGTTTTGCTTTGTGATGGGCGATTTGGCTAAGAGGCAGGGGTGGGGGTAGTACATAATGACGAAAATAAGAATGGAGACCGTAGGTATCCGAGAGGGATGAATCATGGAAACGAATCGCCCGAATCTGTTGCAGCGCAACGGATTCGGGCGATTTTCTCTGTGTCAATAAGGTTAGTAAGGGTAATTGTTATACGCGCCTTTGCACTACTTAAGTGTCACTGGTACGGCATTTAGCCTGTTTTTTGAATCAATGATCGATTTATAAATATCTTTGATTCCAGCTTCTCTTGCCATGCTGACAACAAGATTTTCTTCCTTTACTCCCATTCTTAAACCCAGGATAATCCCGCTTGGAATCCATTCCATCATAACTGGCGGCTTCATTGGGCAAGCAGTTATCATACGCCATTCTTCATCGTATTCATGGCATTTCCTCTTGATCAGCGTTGTTCTTTCTCTTTCCCATGTACCATTTCCCACGCTATCATACAGATATTTGGGAATTGTCGTATCAGAAATTTCGCCGATCTTGTTCAGCATTACAAGTTTTGCGAAATTAGTAGCATTATACGGAGCGTTCGAATAGTAGATGGGATATAACGGTGTGCCGAAATTTTTGATTCCACAGTTTTGACATTTTTCCTGTTTCCCGCATAAATAGTTTTCTTTCTTTTCAAGATCATAAATCTGAACAAAGCCTCTGTGTTGGTCTGCGTATTTTAGCCAGAGAACCTCATTAAAACCATTCTCGGAAAAGCAAATCGACCAAGTGTCTTTCTTTATCTCATCCCGCAATGCAAGCGCAGAACTAAGAAAATTTTCGACGAGTCCATTTGAAAGCATCTTTGTCACATTGTCAGCTGTAAAAAAGGCTTTCTGCTCTTCAGTCAGCATGCCGCCAAGAATGTCCTTGACACCTTCTGTGACTGCTTCTGTGCTTTCACGAGTTTGAAATGCCGTCAGAAATTCTTGGTGAATAGAGTCAATATCAATATGTAAAAATGTATCAAAGGGATCGTCATAATAGTTTGCCGAAGAAAAATAGAGCTTATTTGTACGAAGTGCTTCCAAGCTATTAAGATTGACAGGACGATAGCGAAATAAAAGTTTCGGAAACCGTATCGCTGCCATCAGTTGTTTTGCATCCTGTGATAGGTCAAGTCCGGGCAATGCGCATAAAGTTTTCCAGAACGCTTCTCGTTCTTGTGCATTCATTCTTTCAGCCCCCTATCTTCCACCGCATTCACGCCGCCAGCGCATTGGCATTGACCCGTTCAATCGCCTGTCGGATGCCTGCCCACACGGTCAGGTCTGTGAACACTTCCACGATGCTGCCGTAGTCGGTAAACGGAGACTCCTGCAAAACAGACAGATCCTTCATCATGCCGTTATGGACGATGTACTCCACAATCTGATTTACGAAATAAATCTGTCGGCTATCGAGGCTGGCATCATTCAGATACTGAGCAAAGGCTTCTTTTGCTGCATTCATATCAAGCCCGACAATTTCCCGCACGAACTCGCCCAGCGGCTTTTGCCCATACTCGGCCTCATAGTCCTGCTTGGTGCCGACTTCACTCCAAAGAATTTTCTCCAGTGCCTGTACATCTTCCGCGGTCAGGGGGACATTGCTTTTGAGCTTGGTAATTACCACATTGTCCATGTGCTGCCGCACATAGAATTCTGCTTTAGCCTTGTAGTTCTTAAGGTCATCATTTTCCAAATCTGATTCATTCCAGTCTACAGAGAGAATCTCATCATCAAAATTCGTATCATAGCGCACGCTGGTGTGCGGGATATACTTCATAAGGTCTCGCAGATTTTCCCGGATATGCTCAAATTCGTTGATTCCGGCATTCTCTACATAGTCCGTATGCAGAATTTTGTCGATCAATTCGGCTTGAGCCATGATTTCTGGGATGTTCGCCACAGATGCAACAGCGGAAACTTTCTTAAACAGGTCGCTGCGGGCTTTGCCGTATTTTTTTCCGGCGAGATAGGCAAGCTCAATGCCATATATCAGCGCATCGAACCGCATCGCCTTAGCATCGTCTTCCTCCGGCGTGATGAGCGGTGCCAACTCCTGCCCCATGAGCAGGGTGTCCTCATAGGTCAGCGCATTGTAGTTGTCCGCATTTGAGTAAAGCTCTACATATTTGAGGTGCTGCCGGACAGCGAAGTTCTCCCTGTTCAGCTCCTGCACCTTGCCTACCATATCCTCTACCAACGCCTTGCGGAAGGAAATCAAGTCCGTTGTCTGATACGCCAAGTCTTGCAATTTGAACGCAATTTGGGCCTTCAGATGGAAGATCGCTCCTTGTAAGGCAATCATATTGGCAGTGGGCCGTCCCTTGTTCATACGAAAGAACTCAAAGTTGCCGCAAAAGTCAAAGATGTAGAACTTGTCCTTATCCTTACCGTCCAGCAGCCTCGGGCACAGACGGGTGCCTCGCCCGATCATCTGCCAGAACTTCGCCTTGCTCATGACCTTCTTGAAAAACACTAGATTCAGCACCTCCGGCACGTCAATGCCGGTGTCCAGCATATCTACAGAAATGGCAATCTGCGGCAGCTTTTTCGGATCAGAAAACTCATCGATGGCGCTTTGCGCATAGGTCATATAGTTGTCGATGACTTTGGCGAAACCGGGCAAGTGCGGATATTCCTTGTTGAACACCTCAAGGATTTTCTCGGCGTGGATGTGGTTCTTTGCAAAGATGATAGTTTTGCCCAATTTGCTGCCATAGTCGATGGTCAGGCCATTGGTCATCAGCGTATTCAACACCTGCCGGATGGTATCTTCATTGAAAATCCATTCGTTCAGCGCCGAGGACGCAATGCGCTCCGGTAATTCTCCGTTTTCATCTTCGAAGGTGTCCTCATAGGCCCGCTTGTCCGCGTCGGAAAGTTCATCGTAGACAATGCCCTGTTCAATGAATTTCAGTTTCGTTTCTACAGACAGGAAATCCACCAGATACCCGTCCTTGACCGCCTGCGCCAGCTCATAGCCATAGGTGGGCACGCCATTTTCCAACTCAAAAATCTCATAGGTATTCTTGTCAATTTCGTCTTTCGGCGTGGCTGTCAGCCCCACCAGCGGGGCATCAAAGTAGTTGAAAATATCCCTGTATTTGTTGTAAACGGAGCGGTGAGCTTCGTCGCAGATGACCAGATCGAAATGCCCGCAGGTGAAGAGTTTGCCCTCCTCGTCCTGCACACTGTCGATGACATTGTACATGGTCTGATAGGTGGAAAACACACAGTGGGCTGTGTAGTTGTCCTTCTCCTCGCAGAGATTGGTAACGGAGAGATCGGGCAGCAGATTCACAAAGCTGCGCTTGGCCTGCGTTACCAGACTGTTGCGGTCAGCAAGGAAGAGAATATTTTTCACCCAGCCGTGCTGAAGCAGCACATCGCACAAGGCAATGACAGTTCTGGTCTTACCGGAGCCGGTAGCCATGACCAGCAGCGCCTTGCGCCGGTTGCGTGCAAAGGCATCGCAGGCAGCTTTGATGGCGCCCTCCTGATAATAGCGTCCGGCTATCTTCCGATCCACCATGACATTTTTCAGGCTTGTCCGCATGGTCTGGAGATTGAACAGTTTTTCCAGATCCCGCTTGGAGTAGATAGCGGCACACTTGCGTTCGGGATAGATATTGTCCGTAATGCGGGTCTCAAAGCCATTGGTCAGGAAAATGACCGGGCGGCGGTGATACTTCTTTTCCAGCAGGTCTGCATAGAGCTTTGCCTGCTGGCGTCCCTTGGCCACATCCACGCATGTGCGCTTTGCCTCCACCACTGCCAGCGGGCGGCCATCATCGCCGTAGAGCACATAGTCCGCATAACCCACCTCGGACTTGTTTGGCATACCGGGCAGTTCTACCTCATTCAGCCAGTTCTTCCCCTCTATCCATCCGGCGTCGGTGAGCATGGTGTCGATGTAAAGTTTCCGGGTCTTGTATTCGGACAAATCCAGCGGCTTCGGCACATAGGTCTGCTGCTGCTCAGTTCGGCGGGCAGTCAGTTCTTCCTTCAAGGCGGCATTCTCCGCCATGAGGGCTGCAAAATCCACATCGGGTATCGTCTGCGAAGGAACTGCGGGCGCTTCGGCGGGCTGCATCAGCAAGGAACGGTCAAAATGCCCCTCTGTGTAGTTCTCACCATAGCAATAGGCCACAAAGTCCAAGAATACATAGAGGTTCTCCAGACATAGCGCCGCCTGCTCCTCGGTAATCTTTTTACCGCTGTGTGCGGCGTTATTGCCCGTGCGGCGAATAAAATCCATACGCCGCCAGAGGTCAGTGCCAACGATATCCCGGAAGTCCTCGGCATTCATAAGGCTCACCAGAGAATCCTGATAAGGCATGACCAACCCCTTATCCACGGAGTACATCCACTTCACGGCAAACTCCATCGCCCGGCGGCAGTTCAGTACACATGCGGACGGGTCAATATGTAGAATTTTTTCCGCAGATACCGCTACGGAGGCAAAGGATTCAAATTCTGATATAGATGCGAAAATATCAAAGTTGGTCATAGTCAACACCCGTCATATTAAAATATAAATTCTCTTTGTTATCCCTGGGTTATTCTCGTCTTAGAAATGCAGATGTTGCAAAATTCTCTTCCATAATCCGTAATACTCATATACCCTTCTTTAATCTCGTATTTTTCAAAGCCAGTTTTCTTCACCACAGAATCCGCTGCTCTCGATCTAATATGCGAATGCTTTTTCAGTGGCTCATAAAGCGTCTTGTCTGTTAAAGACGACATTACCTCTGATGATTCCACTAGACCAAGTCGATTCAAATTGTCAAAATATTTGTTTACGGTATACTGATTTTCACATTGAGTCAATTCTCCAACATTTGAAAAATTCTTAACGACTGAAATCCCGCTGCCATCGTTGTTTTCATATCGCAATGTAATCGTCGGAATGACGTTTTCCGTCGCAAAATATCTTAGGATCTTTGCTTCATCAGGAGAAAGCTGCTTGATAATATCAACAAAGCCTGGATGAACACCATTCTTCACAATTGACGTCATCGAGTTCGCCAAAAGATTTGCATACATATCTCGAAGCTCATCATTATCCATACAGTAGCTTATATTTTGCAGCGCAGGAACCGCAATATACGCCTCCGGGGCCTCAATTTGCTCGGGCGGAATGTTTTTTAGCTTTTCTTCCAGCAGTTTTTTCGTCTCTGCAACATTATACTCCCGCTCAAGGACCCACTTTTCAACCGGTGCAAGAGCTGCCCTGATTGCTCTTGGCACTAACCCAACAAGCTCTCCCGTAGGTTTGGCAATTGGATGCCCCACATCTGCATAAACCTCTTTTGTCACTGCTTTTGCCGTCTCTTTCGCTATGTCCAGAGACGCTTCATCTAATTCATTTACTAACATAATACATCTCTCTTTCTATATAGCATTTGGCTTATCCGAAATACTTCTGCATCAGACTGTCAAACAGTAGTTGTGCTTCGCCCAATGCCTTCTGTACGGCAACTTTTGATTTGTCGGTTTGCTTAACAAATACCTCAAACGCATTTTGATCTTCGATACTCGGCAGCGGAATGAGTATTTTCCTTATTTCGGATAGATTTAAGGTTTTCTGTGCGATACCTTTGACTTTTTCTTCTATTTGTCTTTGGCTATCTGGAGATAACAAAGCGGCATGTAGATAAAAGCTATTCACAATATCGCGCTTAGGTTTTAAATAGGCAATATGCCTTTGAAACAGGAACTTTCTATCTTCAGCAACAACTGCAGGATGCCCATAGGACCCAACTGTGGACAGCAATAAATCTCCCACTTCGATAGGTGTTCGCTTGTAAAGTTCACTGTAGGTTTCTTCACTTATAAACTTCTCAGCGTTGTATGTTACGGTATTTTTTACCAGATTCGAAACGAAGATAAAGGGTATACCATCAGTGTGAAACTTTGGTGGCTGATGTGTTCCGTCAGTAATTATTGAACATAATTCGCCCATTGATGCCATAGACTGGCAAGGCCCAAACAATTCGACAAATCGGGCTTTGACAAGCTCGTCCAGCTTTTGAAGCTGCTGCTGGCGGGCCGAGATTATGCTCTCAATTTGTGTCAATACTTTAGCTATATCCGTCTGCGTTGTGTAATTTGGGACGTCAATCTCTAACTGATTTAATTCTTTCGCTGATAGGTGCTTGACTGTTACAAATGCGGTCCGATTTTCAATTTCCTTGAGAGCCTTAGAAAGCGCAAATCTTATATATTCTTCATTCACATTCTCTTTTGCGGTAATTTTGCATACTCGCTGGTTTAACAAGGCGTGCCCGCCTTTCCATCGAGCAATGTTAAATTCGCCGTCCATTCCGACTAACAGGCTTCCGCTATCAATAACATAATCGCCGGGATAGTTCCCGGAATAGAATGTTTCAGAGTATCCTCGCTTCACGTCACGAATCCGCACCAACGGAAGGTATGTGTTATTTTCAGTAAAACAGGCCGAATCAAATGCATATCCATATTGAATCTCACACAGCTCTGGTAGTTTAGCCATCATTCATCCCCACAAATCCGAATTTAGTCACCAGAATATTGCTTGCCAGTCACAGAGTATCGACAGCTGTCAAAGTTCTCCGGGCTGAGCGGAACAATTCGACTTAAGGTAATATACCCTTCCCCATGAAGAGCATCTACAATATTCAAGACTTCCATTTCCGGTTTATCTATTGCAGACGCAATATCGTGAATATTTGTATCCGGGTGGGTGCAAATAAAGTCATATACACGCTTCTTCATTTCAGCATCTCCTCCAGTTCATCCATCGCAGTACCGATTTCCTTCTCCAGTCGCCGCAGCTCCGCCATAATCTCGCTGGTGGGCGGGTACTCCACGGGCTTATACTCGGTTTTCTTGTATTTATTGATGGACAGGTCATAGCCATTTTCTACGATCTCCGCCTTAGGCACGAAGAAGGATTTTTCCGTGCGCTGGCGGTCTTTTTCGGCATCCAGATTGCGGAACCGTGCAATGATATCAGGGATATCGTTGTCTGCCACCGGGCTGCGCTTATCGTCCAGCGAAAAGCCGTCGGCGGTCATATCATAGAACCACACATTGTCTGTACCACCGTGGCCGGTCTTGGTGAAGATCAGCACGGCGGTGGACACGCCTGCGTAGGGCTTGAACACGCCGGAGGGCATGGAGATCACGGCCTCCAGCCGGTTGCCGTCTACCAGTTCCTTGCGGATGGCCTTGTGCGCGGTGGAGGAACCGAACAGCACGCCGTCCGGCACGATACAGGCGCAGTGCCCGCCGATGCGGAGCATCCGCAGGAACAGAGCCAAAAACAACAGTTCCGTTTTCTTGGTCTTGCAGACTTTCAGCAGATCTGCCGAAACGGTGTCGGCATCCAGACTGCCCTTGAACGGTGGATTGGCAAGAATCAGAGAATACTTTTCCTTGTCCGGGTTCTGATCGGACAAGCTGTCCCGGTATTCGATAAAGGGATTGTCAATGCCGTGGGTCATCATGTTCATCGCGCCGATGCGGAGCATGGTTCTGTCCATGTCGTAGCCGAAAAACATGTGGTTCATATAGTGATCCTTCTTCTGGCGGTTGAAGAAGATTTCTTCTTTGCGGTGCTCCTTCAGGTATTCACCCGCAGAAACAAGGAAGCCGGAAGTACCGCAGGCCGGGTCGCAGATCACATCGTCCGCTTTTGGGTCCATCAGCTCCACCATCATGCGGATAATATGGCGCGGGGTACGGAACTGGCCGTTGAGGCCAGACTGGGCAATTTTGCTCAGCAGATATTCATAGGTATCGCCCCGCACATCCACCGCCTGAGATTCACTCATCAGGCGGTAAATCTCGTCCAGTGCATCCACTACTTTGGACAGCAGCAGCGGCGTGGGCAGCTTGAAAATGGCGTCGTCCATATACTTGGAGTAGGCGCTGTTCTTATCTCCGTGGAGATTTTTGATAAAGGGAAACACCCACTCCTGCATCACGCTGTACATCTTTCCGGCGGGGAAATCGTGGAATACACTCCACTTAAGCTGCTGGCCGTCGATGGTACGGTCACCGACCTGCACCTCATCCGCAAAAATGCTCTGATACGGCAGCCCCAGCATGGCAGCTTCCTTGGCCCGGAGATTGTCGGTGTCATCCAGATCATGGATGAACATCAGATAGGTGATCTGCTCAATAACATCCAGCGGGTTCACCAGTCCGCCCGCCGCAAAAATATCCCAGAGGCTGTCGATTTTGTTTTTCAGTTCACCTGTAATCATTTATTCTCTCTCCCTGTTCCAAGTATAAGAAGTGTAGCGTCCGCCGCCGATTTTCAAGATTTCTCCAGACTTTATCAAATCCGCCAGTGCGCGCTGGACGGTGATCTGGCTGATATCCGGGCATTTGGCCATGATTTCACTCTTGGTGATCTTGCCGAGGTGGTTCTTGATGATCTCCCGCACACGGTCGGGCTTGGACAGGCCCTTGGTGGTCAGCAGCTCGATCCGGCTCTCGAAATCCCGGTAAGCCGCCACCAGAACACCCAGCATATAGGTGACAAAGGGGGCATAGTCGTTGGTTCCCTCATGCCAGTTATAGGAGCTGGCTTGCAGAGTCTCGTAATAGGTTTCCTTGGTATCGGAGATCAGTTTCTCAATACTGATATATTTGCCAACGATATAGCCAGAGCGGTACAGGAGCAGCAGTGTCAGGAGCCTGCTCATGCGGCCGTTGCCGTCGTTGAAGGGATGGATACAGAGAAAGTCCAGTATAAAGATGGGAATCAGCAGTAGCGGGTCGAGTTCAGCATCCCGCATAGCCGCTTCAAACGCGCTGCACAGTGCCGTAATAGCCTCCGGCGTTTCCCACGCAGGAACAGGCTCAAACCGGACAATCTGCTGACCGTCCGGCAGTTCTTCGGCAATCACGTTATCCGAATTTTTGAAGCAGCCGCCGATGGACTTACCGCTGTATTTGTACAGATCCCGGTGAAGCTGCAAAATGATGGACGGCTTTGGCGGGATATAGTCATGGCTTTCATGAATCGTTGCAAGCACATCGCGGTATCCGGCAATCTCTTTTTCACTGCGAGTTTTTGGCATTGTTTTATCACGCACGATTTTCTTCAGTCTGTCATCCGTGGTGATAATTCCCTCGATGCGGTTAGATGCCTCTGTGCTCTGAATTTTCGCAACTTCCAGAAGTTCAGACAACGCATCCGCTTTAGCCTCGATAAAGAGATTTTGCTGCCCCTTGTATTCGTGAATCTGCGTCAGGTAGGCCACGATCTCTGGCGTCAGCAATTTGTTGTATTCTGTTTTGAAGTCGAACGCTCTCATGCACTGCCCTCATTTGAATTTCAATTTCATCAAATCTTATCGAATGATGCAATTATAGTATATCCTTGAATTACATCGCTGTCAATATCAATTTTCTCATTTTTGCATTAATGATAAAATTAGAATTTGGCTGTCGTCTGCTACGCATCATGTCCCCTCGCAGGCGTTGACAATCGAAAGCTGTATCGTAACGATTTCAGATTGTCAGCAAAAAAGGAAGTCCGCCACTCATCGGTACGGACTTCCTTTTGCATTTTCTGAGCAGGTGTTCCAAACTGCGTTTTTACAGTTTGGGTACCCGTCTGCGAAGAAAATATGGGGAGTTCAGAGGGGAAAATCCCCTTTGACGCAGGGTTTCCAATAGGGGCGCGCAGCATCCCTGTTGGCACACGATTTTGCTCCGCAAAGTCTAGTGTGTTATACCTTTGCTTCCGGCTGACGCGGGAAAGGGGCTGGCTTCGCCATCTGCTATGAGGGCAGATAGTGGTAGGCAGACACTTTTCTGCGTCAGTAGGACAGGCGGATTTTGTGACGTGGGTTACGGCGCAAATGCAGGATTTTTGAGAAGCAAAATCCGACTGGCCGGAGAAGGAAGCAGAGGTATATATAAGCTCTCGTCCCGCCGCAGCGACGTTCCCCGTTTCAGCGTTTCTTCCGTTTTCCCTTGCCATGGGTCATGGTCGTTTTCCCGCGTTGGCTGATGGGGCTTTTCATGTGCTTGGACTTCTTGAGGATTCCAATCAGAGAAACAAACTCTTCTTTCGTGAGCGTGTCGTAATCAATTCCAAGTGTTGCAAGGTACGCGCGGATTTTCTTTTCCTCGGAGCTGCCCTCAAAATGTACGGCCTCCATCAACTGCTTCTGCACAGCGACAGCGGACAGGTCATCGTCCGCGGTCAGAGCATCTGTCCTGTGTTCCTCCCGGATGTCCCGCAGGATGCTGCTCAGATCGTCCGCAACGAGATGCCCGAAATATTCTTCCTCTTGTATCTGCGCCGCTTTCAGAGTATGGAGGTACAGATCGTTAGCTCCCTCGCCATGCTCCATCAGAACTATCTGGCGGGTAGCTTCCAGAACCGTATTCATATCCTTGATCCGCATATCTGCGATCCGGTCAACGTAAATTTCCGCATCCAGCATGAAACGCTGGAAATCCCTGTGGCAAATCAGCTCCGACAGCAGCCGGTGGTTGAACTTGCCTGTTCTTAATACATCAATCGAAGCATCACTCAAATGCAGCTCATGCAGAGCTGTGTTTGGGTGATTTTTTGTTTCCGTCCGCCCCATCAGATAGTCGCAGGAAACACCGTAATAGTCAGCCAGCAACAGAATGCTGTACGGGCTGATGTCCTTGCCGTTATCTGATTCATATTTGCCAAGTGCGGATTTCGAGATACCCACCTCGGCGGCAAGCTGCTCCAACGTCAGCTTTTGTGCTGTTCGTAAATCCTTCAAACGTTCCCCGATTGTCAGCTTAACCTGCATACACCAGCCTCCTTTGCAGCTTTTTCTGTATTATATCATGCTTTTTCGCTTTTGTCTAAGAGCGTGGAAAATCCGACTTTCTCCCCGCTTTTCCTACCTCTCGGATATACGGGAAAGAGCCTGTTTTCTTACTAAAATTTAGACGTAAACCACACAGCACCTTAAAAATTTCATGACCGTCCGATGAGGATATGCTTTCCAGAGAAGTATCGCATTCAGCGTACCAAGGAAGAGGCAACGCCGGGGTAAGGACTCGGGCAGGAACGGCATCGGGTAGAACGGCGAAGTTCAATTATTTTACAGGAGGAAACAGGTATGGATTTATTTACACAAATCAAGATGGCAGTTTCCGTGAAAGAGGCTGCCGAATACTACGGATTGGAAGTAAACCGTGGCAACATGGTCTGCTGTCCCTTCCACAATGACCGCACGCCCAGCATGAAGCTGAACGAGGATTACTTTTACTGCTTCGGCTGCGGGGCGCACGGCGACGTGATCGACCTTGCGGCAAGGCTGTTCAACCTGAGCGGTTACGACGCGGCGAAGAAGCTGGCGGCGGATTTCGGCATCGCCGGGCAGAAGCCGTCCATTCTCGCAAAGCTACAGCGCGGGAAATCGCAGGCGGAAGCCGAGCGGCGCTGCTTCCGCGTGCTGGGAGACTACCTGCAAATCTTGCAGGACTGGAAGACGAATTGTGCCCCGCAATCGCCGGAGGACGCCATCGACCCGCGCTATGCGGAGGCCTGCCATATGCTGGAGCGCATTGGGAATATGCTGGACATTCTGGCCTGCGGCACGCCGCAGGAGCGCGCCGAGGTGGTGGCCGACTTGCAGAAGGACGATCGGCTCATGCGGATAGAGGCGCGAAACCGGCAGATCAAGGAGGACGAGTATGGAACGAAATGAACCGCCGCGCTGGATTCAGGACAAGCATTTCAACGAGGTGCTGTTCTGCGAGGACTTTCTATCGGCACACCCGATGGTCTGCGTGGACGGCAGCTTTTTCACCGTGGAGGGCCGCGTTGCCGACGAAGAAGGCATTCGCAAGCAGATCTACGAGATGCTGCGCTCGCATTTTACGAGCGGCACGGCTCGCCGCGCCACCACCCTTCTGGAAACGCTCAGGCTGGAGGCCTACACGCCGGAGCTGCCCATTCAGGAGGACCGTATTCATGTTGCCAACGGCACGCTGTTTCTCAATGGTGAGTTTCATGTCGAAAAAGAATTCTGCCGCAACCGTCTCCCCATCCGATATGACCCCAGCGCGCCGCAGCCGGTGACATGGCTGCGGTTTTTGTCCGATCTTCTGGAACCGGAGGACATTCTGACCTTGCAGGAATACCTCGGCTACTGCCTGATCCCGACGAACCGCGGGCAGGTGATGATGCTGCTCAAGGGCAACGGCGGCGAGGGCAAGAGCCGCATCGGCGTGGTGATGCAGAAGCTGCTCGGCAGCAACCTGAAAAACGGCAGCATCGCCAAGGTGGAGCGCAGCCCCTTCGCCCGCGCCGATCTGGAGCACGAGCTGCTGATGGTAGACGACGACATGAAGCTGGAGGCGCTGAAATCCACCCACTATCTCAAGTCCCTCATCACCGCCGAAATGCCGATGGACTTGGAGCGCAAGGGCGAGCAGAGCTATCAGGGCAAGATGTACGTCCGGTTTCTGGCCTTTTCCAACGGCGATCTGGAATCGCTCTACGACCACTCGGACGGCTTTTACCGCCGTCAGCTCATTTTGTCAGTGAAGAAAAAGCCGCTTGATCGCGAGGACGACCCCTTTCTCGCGGACAAGCTCTGCGGCGAGATCGAGGGCATCTTCCTCTGGTGTCTCGAAGGGCTGCGCCGTTTGCAGGCCAATAACTTCCGCTTCACCGAAAGCTCGCAGACGAAAGCAAACCGTGAGGATGCGCGCCGCGAGGCCGACAATGTGCTGCTGTTCCTGCGCTCTGAGGGCTACATCCGCCTGAAGGCCGATAGCGCCATCCCGTCCGCCGCGCTGTACAGCATCTATTGCCTGTGGTGCAGCGACAACGCCTACAAGCCGCGCTCCGCGCGGACGGTGAGCATGACTCTCAAAAAGCACGCCGACGAGTTCGGCTTGGAGCACGACAATCACATCCAGAACGCCCTCGGCAAGCGGGTCAACGGCTTCTGGGGCATTGAGGCGCTGGTCGCGCCGCCGGTTGTATGAGCTCAGACACGAAATTCTCCATCCCATCCATCCCAAGCATCCCAAAAACC
>OGYZ01000814.1_pt1 | contig 26589 bp, 16 predicted proteins | sample 1576681 | NCBI WGS metagenome assembly OGYZ01 (sample SAMEA3541480, study PRJEB24748) | human gut metagenome | biome: human gut; feature: human-associated habitat; material: faeces | place: China | collected 2012 | reverse complement strand
GTGTCTGTTAAAAAAAGGAGCTTATCTCCACTCAGATTCCGATAAGAAAAGCAAGCAGGTGCCATACAAGAGTATGAGTGCGGAAGAAATCTATGCGTATATCAAATCCTGTGGCGTGAAAAATGTGACGCTGACGGGCGGAGAGCCGTTGATCCAGCCGGAAATTGAATGGTTGATCACACTTCTGTCAGCGGATAAAGCCCTGCGCGTAGAGATCGAGACGAACGGAAGCGTGGATATTGCCGGATACGATGCACGCCCGGAGAATGTCTGCATGACGCTTGACTATAAGCTTCCAGACAGTGGGATGGAGCAGTTTATGCGCACAGAAAATTACGCATGGTTAAAACCGCAGGATGCAGTGAAATTCGTTGTTTCGTCGACAAGAGATCTGGAAACGGCGAAGAAGATCATTGAGACATATGATCTGTGTGCGAAGGCAACCGTATATTTGAGTTCCGCATTTTCAGCGATCACACCGGCACAGATCGTAGAGTACATGATACAGGAAAACATGAAGGATGTCCGGTTACAGCTACAGATGCACAAATACATCTGGGATCCGGAGAAAAAAGGAGTATAAGATGGCAATCGATAAAGAAGCAATCAAAGAACATATCCGCGGGATTTTAGTTGCCCTTGGCGATGATCCCGACCGAGAAGGATTAAAGGAAACACCCGACCGGGTTGCCCGCATGTATGAGGAAGTATTTGAAGGAATGAACTATACGAACGATGAGATTGCAGAGATGTTCAACAAATCGTTCGAGCGTCCGGGCAAGGATACGAGTGACATGGTCCTGGTCAAGGATATCGAGGTGTTCAGTTATTGTGAGCACCATATGGCACTGATGTATGACATGCATGTATCAGTCGCTTATATTCCGAAGGGAAAAGTGCTCGGACTTAGCAAGATCGCACGGATTGCAGATATGGTCGCAAAACGCTTACAGTTGCAGGAAAGAATCGGTACCGATATCGCATATATTATGAGTAAGGTGACTGGAAGTGAGGATGTGGCAGTCGTGATCGAGGGAAGCCATAGCTGTATGACAGCCAGAGGTATCCGGAACGCAAGTGCAAAGACGTTCACGACGACATTTACCGGTGAGTTCGAGAAGAATGAGACATTGCAGAACAAACTGATGATGTTACTGAAATAAGAGCTGAACATAGAAGATGAAAACAGAGGATAAGAAGGAGTGATTATTATGCAGCATAAGAAGAACAAAGAAGCAGCCGTTGTTGTATTTAGTGGAGGACAGGACAGCACAACCTGTCTGCTGTATGCGAAGAAACATTATAAGAAGGTGTATGCCGTATCGTTTGATTATCACCAGAGACATGTGGCAGAGCTTGATGCAGCGAAGGAAATCTGTGAGAAGCTGGATGTGGAGCAGACAATCATGGATATGACATTGTTAAATCAGCTCGCACCGAATTCTCTGACTCGTGATGATATGAAGGTGGACAGCGATGCACCGGCAGAGGGTACACCAAATACATTTGTCGATGGAAGAAATATGCTGTTTTTGACATTTGCAGCGGTATTCGCAAAGCAGAAGGGTGTCACGGATATCCTGACGGGTGTATCTCAGAGTGATTTCTCTGGTTATCCAGATTGCAGAGATGAGTTTATCAAGTCCTTAAATGTATCTTTAAATCTAGCAATGGATTATGAATTTGACATTATCACACCGCTTATGTGGATTGACAAGGAAGAGACATGGGAGCTTGCCGATAAGCTCGGTGGATTTGATCTGGTTCGCAATATGACATTAACATGTTATAATGGCATCAAGGGCGATGGCTGTGGCAACTGCCCTGCATGTAAGCTGCGGAAAAAAGGCTTGGATGCATATCTTGCTAGACGATAAAGGATAATGGAGGGAAGCCATGAAACGCTTGTTATTTATTATCAATCCGAAAGCCGGACGAACGGCGATAAGAAATGATTTGTTTGAGATTATCATGGTATTTTCACAGGCTGGATACGAGGTCGTGACGTATCCGACACAGGGACCGGAGGATGCAGAACGCAAGGTGCGTGTCGACGGCGAAGATTACGATCTGATCGTGTGCGCAGGTGGCGATGGAACGCTCGATAACACGGTCTGCGGATACTCCAAGATGGGACACAAAAAAGTGCCGCTTGGTTATATCCCGGTTGGAACGACAAACGATTTCGCACGAAGCCTTCGTATCTCAAGAAAACCCATTGAAGCGGCAAATCAGATTGTAAATGGAAAATGTACGAAGGTTGATATCGGACAGTTCGCGGACAAGTCGTTTATCTATATTGCGGCATTCGGTATTTTCACCGATGTGTCATATAATACGAATCAGTCCCTGAAGAAGGCAATCGGACATTCGGCATATATTATTGAAGGAATTAAAAATATCGGAAATTATAAAGGCTTTAATCTGACGGCACAGTTTGACGAGAAGGTCATCACTGGAAAATATCTGTATGGTATGGTGACCAATACGCTTTCGGTTGGCGGATTCAAGCTGCGAGGAGCCAAGCATGTCGTGTTGGATGACGGAAAATTTGACTGCCTCTTTATCAAGATGCCATCAACACCGGCGGAGATGCAGCAGATCATCCGTGGACTTCTGCAAAATGAAGTTGAGGGAAATGAGATGTTCTTTGAATGCAAGGCGTCCCGTGTTGTTGTAGATGGAGAACAGGAGATCGCATGGACACTCGATGGGGAGTTTGGCGGAAGTTTGAAGCATGTGGAGATCTTAAACCAGCAGCAGGCGCTTGATATTATGCTGCCGCAGATCAACATTGAGGAGATGGCAAACCAGCCGAGTGATGACGATGACGCGATGGATAAAGAGCGTGACGAGGAGACTGCTTACACGGAAGATGATATTGATCTTGAAGATCTGTATAGCCGGTATGCACTGCATTATCCAGAGGAATCTGCACAGACAGAGCCGGATAAAAAAGAGTGAGAACCGCTTTGCTATGCCAATTCTTTACAAGTAAGAGAAAAAAGAATATAATAAGAATAATGCACACGTGCATAAAACGATGAAGATAAAATTTAGACAGCTAAATTGAAAGGGGAAAATAATGGGAAAGTATTTCGGAACAGACGGATTCCGCGGTGAGGCAAATGTAGACCTGACAGTGGAACATGCGTACAAGGTCGGAAGATATCTCGGATATTATTTTGGTAAGGAGAAGCAGGGGGATGACCGGGCACGAATCGTCATCGGAAAAGACACGAGACGTTCGAGCTATATGTTTGAGTATTCCTTAGTTGCCGGACTGACAGCGAGTGGCGCGGATGTATTTTTGATGCATGTCACACCGACACCGAGTGTGTCCTATATTGTGCGTGCCGATGAGTTTGACTGTGGAATTATGATTTCTGCGAGCCACAACCCATTTTATGATAACGGAATCAAGATCATTAACAGTCACGGTGCAAAGATGGATGCGGCTGTTGAAAAGTTGATTGAGGATTATATCGATGGACTGGTACCGGAGATTCCATTTGCAACGAAAGAAAAGATTGGACGGACGACGGATTATTCGATGGGTAGAAACCGTTATATCGGTTATCTGATGACACTCCCAACACGTGCATTCAAGAATCTGCGTGTCGGACTCGACTGTGCAAACGGTGCATCTTCGACGGTTGCGAAGGCAGTGTTCGATGCACTTGGTGCGAAGACATATGTCATCAATAACACACCGGATGGTACGAATATCAATACGAACTGTGGTTCTACCCATATTGAGGGACTGCAGAAGTTTGTTGTAGAGAATAATTTAGATGCAGGATTTGCTTATGATGGCGATGCAGACCGTTGTCTGGCTGTCGATGAGAAGGGGAATCTGGTGGATGGCGATGCGATCATCTACATCTGTGGCAAGTATCTGCGTGACCGTGGCAGACTGAACAATAACAAAGTCGTGACAACCGTCATGTCAAACCTTGGTCTGTACAAGGCATTAGATGCAGAGGGAATCGGCTATGAGAAGACTGCAGTCGGAGACAAATATGTCTATGAGTGTATGATGGAGAACGGATATATCCTCGGCGGTGAGCAGAGTGGACATATCATTTTCTCGAAGAATGCAAGAACGGGTGATGGCGTTCTGACATCCCTGAAGATCATGGAAGCAATGGTGGAAGAGAAGATGCCGCTTTCTGAACTGACACGCGGACTGACGATCTACCCACAGCTTCTGGTGAATGTTAAAGTTACAAGTAAGAAAGAAGTTATGGAAGACGCAGATGTACTTGCAGCCGCAAAGAAGGTGGAGGAAGCACTTGGAGATGATGGAAGAATCCTGCTTCGCCAAAGTGGTACAGAGCCACTGATCCGTGTGATGGTGGAAGCCAAGACCGACGAAATCTGTAAAGAACATGTAGATGCGGTAGTCGATGTTATCCGAAGCAAAGGATACGAAGTACAGTAAGGATATAGAATGAATAATACCAGAAAACTTGAGACTTCACTTGTATTTCTTCTCAAGGCGATTTTGAATTTGATATTGTTCTTTGTATTGTATGGAATTTATGCGAAATCAAACTGGCAGCTGTGGAATCTGTCGCGAACATCCGGTATTACAATCGCAGCGTATGTAGTAATGCATTATATGTTTTCGACGATCTATGGACATTACGACATAGGAAAACGAAAGAGTAAACCGATCGTGCTGTCCCTGTTTTTGAATCAGGTATTTACAGATGTGATCTCTGTGATCGTTCTGTCGATTATGAATACAAACCAGATGAAAAACCAGAGCTTCAAGCTGGAACAGCCATATCTGCTTTTGCCGATTATTGCAATCCAGTTTGTGACGATCCTGATTTTCGTGTATGGTGGCAATCATTTGTATTTTAAGATCTATCAGCCGGAGGATTGTATTATCATTACATCTTCCCAGCAGAGCTTAAATGAGATTGTGCGCGGCGTTTTAAAATACAAGCTGCAATACAAGGTAAACAAGGTAGCGGACTATCGGGACGCAAACCTCAAGCAATACATTCTGGAGCATGATACGATATTTATCTATGACGTTCCGGTGCAGGATCGGACAAAGATCTTAGAGTACTGTTACCAGAATATGAAGAATGTGTATTTCAATCCGGATATGCATGATGTGATCGAGAAGAGTGCGAAGCATTTTATCTTAGACGACGTATCGGTATACTGTAATTATTCCAAGGGGCTGACTCTGGAGCAGCGGTTTATCAAGCGGGCGATGGATATTGTAATCTCTGTGATTGCGTTGATCCTTACCTCGCCGATTATGCTGGTTGTCAGCATTATGATCAAACTCGATGACCACGGAAGCCTCATTTTTAAGCAGAACCGTGCGACGCGGGACGGAAAGATATTCTCGGTATACAAGTTCCGCACAATGCGGGAGAATGTAGAGAATTATTCTGTGGTGGAAGATGATGAGCGTGTGACGCGTGTCGGAAAATTCCTGCGGAAATACCGGCTGGATGAGATCCCACAGTTTTTCAATGTATTAAAGGGGGATATGAGTGTAGTTGGACCAAGACCGGAGATGCTGGCAAATGTCTTTAACTATACATCGGTTCTGCCAGAGTTCGAGTACCGCCTGCGTGTGAAAGCAGGTATCACCGGACATGCACAGATTGCCGGAAAGTATAACACATCCCCGAAGGATAAGCTGATCTTAGATCTGACGTATATTGAAGAATACAGCTTCTGGCTGGATATCAAGCTGTTGTTCCAGACATTGATCGTTCTGTTCAAGAAGGATAGCACAGAGGCGTTTCACAGAGAAGAAGAACTGGTATTTGAAGAATATCAGCCACCAGAGTCGGTGAATCCCCCGGTTGAGGAAACAGAATAAAAAAAGAACTGTTCACGAAAATGCGTGTACAGTTCTTTCTTTTTCTATATAACGGAATTGGAATACTTACAGGTTCTGCGCATACTCCTCAAATATGTAATCGTACATAGACGGCAGACCGACGAACTCACAGCCATAACGATAGCCGGCGTTGCCAATTGGTGTTACATACAGAATCTTCACAACGGATAAGATTACTTCTTCCCGGTTCTCGAATTCAATCGTTGCATTGAAATAATAATTGACCGGAAGCTTGGACAGGGACATAAAGCCGATACCAGCTTTGGATATATCGAAGACCTCGATTTCGGCATCAAGATTTTCGATTTTTACACCATCCTGCTTAAATAAATTAGAAACTTCCAATTTGAGTTTGATTGGAAGTCTGACGTTCTTTCTTTTTTCCTGCATACGAACCCTCCAGCTTGGAATTTTTATTAGATTGGCACTATTATATCAAAAAAACAAGTGAAACGCTATATAAATTCACGAAAACTCGAAAAAAACACATAAACTGTTTGATACTTTAAGTTATCTAGGTTATAATAAGCAAGGTTTGAAAAAATTATCAAAAAAAGAAGCGATATGCGGATAATAAGATTATAATGAGAGGAACGTGCGATATGAGTGATGTAATGGAACACTATCAGGATGATGGTCTGCACGAAGAATGTGGAGTCTTCGGTATGTATGACTTTGACGGACACGATGTGGCTAGAACGATTTACTACGGATTGTTCGCTTTGCAGCACAGAGGACAGGAAAGCTGTGGTATTGCGGTATCTGATACCGAAGGACCAAAGGGCAAGGTGCTGTCTTCTAAGGGTATGGGACTTGTGAATGAGGTATTCACACAGGAAGACTTAGATAAGCTCAAAGGCAATATCGGAGTTGGTCATGTACGATATTCAACAGCCGGTGCGAGTACCAGAGAGAATGCACAGCCGCTTGTACTGAATTATATCAAGGGTACCCTTGCCCTGGCACATAACGGGAATCTCGTCAATGCACCGGAGCTTCGAAGAGAACTCGCACATGATGGTGCAATCTTCCAGACGACGATCGACTCCGAGGTGATCGCATATCATATTGCCAGGGAACGTGTAAAGACATCTTCGGCAGAGGAAGCAGTTCAAAATGCCATGAAGAAGCTGGTCGGTTCCTATTCCCTGATTGTCATGAGTCCGAGAAAACTGATCGGTGCCCGTGATCCGTTTGGGTTCCGTCCACTCTGCATCGGAAAACGCGACAATGCGTACGTGCTTGCATCGGAAAGCTGCGCACTTGATACAATCGGTGCAGAATTTGTTCGGGATGTGGAACCGGGTGAGATGGTTGTTATATCACCGGAAAAAGGGATTGAAAGTCACAGAGAGCTGTGCCAGAAGGAACACGGCAGATGTGTGTTTGAATATATTTATTTTGCAAGACCGGATAGTGTGATTGATGGGATGAGTGTATATCAGTCGCGTATCATTGCCGGAAGATGTCTCGCAAAGGACAGCCCGGTGGACGCGGATTTGGTTGTTGGTGTACCGGAATCCGGAAATGCAGCGGCACTTGGCTATTCGCTCGAATCCGGTATTCCATACGGAACTGCTTTCGTAAAAAATGGCTATGTCGGACGAACCTTTATCAAGCCGAAGCAGAGTCAGCGTGAATCCAGTGTGCGCGTGAAGTTAAACGTGTTAAAGGATGCAGTTGCAGGAAAACGTGTGATCATGATCGATGATTCCATCGTGCGTGGAACGACGAGTGACCGGATCGTCAGTATGCTGAAGGAAGCCGGTGCGAAGGAAGTCCATGTGCGGATTTCATCTCCACCATTCCTGTATCCGTGTTATTTCGGAACGGATGTGCCGGACAATGACCAGTTGATCGCATACAACCGTACCATTGAGGAAATCCGTCAGATCATCGGTGCGGATTCCCTTGGCTATCTGAAGCTGGAACGGCTGCCGGAACTGACCGGTGGCAGACAGTTCTGTCAGGGCTGTTTCACAGGAAAATGGCCAATTGATCCACCAAAAGAAGATATTCGTGGCGAATATGACGCATAAGGTGTATAATAGAAGAACATATGAGGAAAATATATAAATTTGGAGGTTTTTATGAGCAGAGACAAGTATGTAAGCCCACTTTCAGAGAGATACGCAAGCAAGGAGATGCAGTATATCTTCTCCCCGGACATGAAGTTCAAGACATGGAGAAAATTATGGATCGCACTTGCTGAGACCGAAAAGGAGCTTGGACTAAAAGATGCCGATGGCAACCCACGTATCACAGACGAGCAGATCGAAGAACTGAAAAGCCATGTAGAGGATATCAACTACGATGTGGCAAGAGAGCGTGAGAAGCTCGTGCGTCATGACGTTATGAGTCATGTGTATGCATATGGACAGCAGTGTCCGAAGGCAGCAGGTATCATCCATCTGGGTGCAACAAGCTGTTATGTTGGCGATAACACAGATGTCATCATTATGACAGAGGCAATGAAGCTCGTTCGTACAAAGCTGATCAATGTCATCAATGAGCTTGCAAAGTTTGCAGATACCTATAAGGATCTTCCGACTCTGGCATTTACACATTTCCAGCCTGCACAGCCAACGACAGTTGGTAAGCGTGCGACACTCTGGATGCAGGAGTTACTGCTGGATTTAGCAGACCTTGAATATATGATCGGACAGCAGAAGCTGCTTGGCTGTAAGGGAACAACCGGTACACAGGCAAGTTTCTTAGAGCTGTTTGAGGGCGACCATGAGACCGTGAAGAAAATCGATGGAAAGATTGCTGAGAAGATGGGATTTGCAGCCTGCTATCCGGTTTCCGGACAGACCTATTCCAGAAAGGTCGATGCGAGAGTCTTAAATGTACTTTCCGGCATTGCGATGTCAGCCCATAAGTTCTCTAACGATATCCGTCTTCTTCAGCATCTGAAGGAAGTAGAAGAGCCGTTCGAGAAGAACCAGATTGGTTCGTCAGCGATGGCATATAAGCGGAATCCTATGCGTAGTGAGCGTATCGCATCCCTGTCTGACTATGTGATGGCAGATGCTTTAAATCCGGCAATTGTGGCAAGTACACAGTGGTTTGAGCGTACACTGGATGATTCTGCAAACAAGCGAATTTCTGTACCGGAAGCATTCCTTGCCATCGATGGTATTCTGGATCTGTACTTGAATGTCGTAGATGGACTTGTCGTATATGACAAGGTGATCTACCAGCATTTCATGAAGGAGATTCCTTTCATGGCAACCGAGAACATCATGATGGATGCCGTAAAGCGTGGCGGAAATCGTCAGGAGCTGCATGAGAAGATCCGTGAGTATTCGATGATCGCGGGTGAGCAGGTGAAGAAGTATGGAAACGAGAATAACCTGGTAGAGCTGATCGCATGCGATTCTGCATTTGGCATGACACGCGAAGAGATCGAAGCTCTGCTTGATCCAAAGAACTTTGTTGGTCGTGCACCGGAGCAGACAGCCGAGTTCCTGGCAGAGCAGATTCAGCCAATTCTCGATGCAAACAAAGATATCCTCGGCGTAAAGGCAGAGATTAACGTATAAGATGCGTAATCGTCGATGCGTATTGATTTTATTGTAAAAATAAAGTAGAATAGAAAGGTCGACTGCGGTCGATACACTATTAATTGCAAAGTGATAAAAACGGAGGTAACAGGTTAGACTATGGTACAGGCAGTAGTAGGCGCCAATTGGGGTGACGAAGGAAAAGGTAAAATTACAGACATGCTCGCAGAGAAGGCAGATATTATCGTGCGTTTTCAGGGTGGAGCAAATGCAGGTCATACAATCGTGAATAACTATGGAAAGTTTGCATTGCATACACTTCCTTCCGGCGTATTTTATGACCATACAACCAGCATTATCGGAAATGGTGTTGCATTGAATATCCCGGTGTTGTTCAATGAAGTAAAGTCAATTACAGACAAGGGCGTTCCGATGCCAAAGATCCTCGTATCGGATCGTGCACAGATGGTAATGCCATATCATGTATTATTTGATGCATATGAAGAGGAGAGACTGGCAGGAAAGTCTTTCGGCTCTACAAAGTCCGGTATTGCACCGTTTTATTCAGATAAATATGCAAAGATTGGTTTTCAGGTAAGTGAGCTGTTTGACGATGAGGCAGCCTTGCGCGACAAGATCGAGCGTGTGATCGCATCGAAGAACGTATTGTTAGAGTATCTGTACAAGAAGCCGCTTCTGACCGTGGATGAAGTGTACAACACATTGATGGAGTACAAGGAGATGGTAGCTCCGTTCGTATGTGATGTATCTGCTTATTTGTATAATGCAATCAAGGAAGGAAAGCATATCCTCTTAGAGGGACAGCTTGGTTCCATGAAGGATCCGGATCACGGTATCTATCCGATGGTAACATCTTCTTCCACACTGGCTGCTTATGGCGCGATTGGAGCAGGTATTCCTCCATATGAGATCAAGCAGATCGTAACAGTATGTAAGGCATATTCATCCGCTGTTGGAGCAGGTGAATTTGTCAGTGAGATATTCGGAAAAGAAGCGGATGAGCTTCGCCGCCGTGGTGGTGATGGAGGCGAGTTTGGTGCAACAACCGGACGTCCAAGACGTATGGGTTGGTTTGACTGTGTCGCATCTAAGTATGGTTGTCGGATTCAGGGAACAACTGATGTTGCATTTACCGTATTGGATGTACTTGGTTATCTCGATGAGATTCCGGTTTGTGTCGGCTATGACATTGACGGAGAGGTAACAACGGACTTCCCTACAACTGCAAAGTTAAAGAAAGCAAAACCTGTATATAAGGTACTTCCGGGATGGAAGCAGGATATCCGTGGAATTAAGAAGTATGAGGATCTTCCAGAGAACTGTCGTAAGTATATCGAGTTTATCGAAGAGCAGATCGGATTCCCGATCACGATGGTTTCCAACGGACCAAAGAGATCTGATATCATCTATCGTGGATTTAATAACTAAGACGAAATAATAAAACAAAGGCTGTTGCACCAAACGCTTTGGTGCAGCAGTTTTTTAATAGAGAGGTTTATTCTATGAGAAATCTGACAATGCTGATGGATTATTACGAGCTGACAATGTCCAACGGGTATTTTGAAAAAGGGTTCAAAGATAAGATGGTTGTATTCGATATGTTCTACCGGAAGAATCCAGATAATGGTGGATTTGTTGTGTCTGCCGGATTGGAACAGTTGATCGAATACATTGAGAACATGCATTTTTCTAAGGAGGATATCGAATTCCTGCGGAGCAAGGGCGAGTTCTCAGAAGGATTCCTGCAGTATCTTGCTGATTTTAAGTTTACAGGAAATATTGATGCGTTGCCGGAAGGCACGATCTGTTATCCAAATACTCCGATTGTCACGGTGACGGCACCGGTGATCGAGGCACAGTTAATTGAGACGATGCTGCTGCTTACGATGAATTTCCAGTCGCTGATTGCCACAAAAGCCTCCCGCATCTGCCGGACAGCGGCTGAGAGTGGTGCGGTTGTTATGGAGTTTGGCGCGAGACGTGCACATGGTGGTGATGCAGCGATTCTCGGTGCAAGAGCAGCCTATATCGGTGGCGCGGCTGCGACAGCAACGGTCATGGCAGATGAACGGTTTGGCGTACCTGCAATCGGAACGATGGCACATAGCTGGATTCAGTTTTTTGACAATGAATACGAAGCGTTTAAGGCATATGCAGAGGTCTATCCGGACAACTGTACATTGCTGATCGATACCTATGATATCTTAAACAGCGGTCTGGTCAATGCCATCCGTGTCGCAAAGGAAGTGTTAGAGCCTGCCGGGAAACGCCTGAAGGGTGTCCGCATTGACAGCGGTGATCTGGCATATTTCTCGAAGAAAATCCGTAAGACACTCGATGCACATGATATGAAGGACTGCAAGATCGTCGTGTCGAACAGTGTCGATGAATTTCTGATGCAGTCACTGAAAAAGCAGAACGCAAGCATTGATTCCTACGGCGTCGGAGAACGTATGATCACGTCGAAATCCGATCCGGTCTTTGGTGGTGTCTACAAGCTTGCTGCTGTGCAGAATGATGCCGGGGAATTTGTGCCGAAGATCAAGATCTCTGAGAACGTTGAAAAGATCACGAATCCGGGCAGAAAGAAGCTGTGGCGTATTTACAGCCGTGAGACCGGATATGCGCTTGCTGATTTGATCACGATGTACGACGAGGAAGTAAACGGAGATGAACCATTTGCCTACGTGGATCCGGTGAAGCCTTGGAAGAAGATGAAGTTTGAAAATGTGGATGTGAAGGAGCTGCAGGTGCCGATCTTCCGCGATGGAAAGCTGGTTTATGACAAGCCGGAGCTTGATGCAATCAAAGCATATGTGACAGAACAGCTTGACCATCAGATCTGGGAGGAGGAACAGCGATTTACGAATCCACATATCCATTACGTTGATCTGTCGAAAAAACTGTATGAAGTCAAAGAAGAGATGCTTTCACAGGGACAAGGAGAGCTTCACTAAAAAATATTTAAAAATATGTGGTTTCCGTTGACAGAAATTATCAGAAATATTAAGATAATTATATATGTTTTAAGATATGACATAGAATTAGGAGAAGGAGAGAATGCTCTCTACAAAGAATATGAGAAAATTTGACACCAGAACCCAATATTTTCGTTATGAAGTGTTGCGCGAAGTTGCGCGTATGGCATGGGATGGCACACTGCTCGAAGAAATCCTGGATATTCCAATGAAGATTATTCCGGGCAAGAAGCCAACGATGCGTTGCTGCGTATTCAAGGAACGCGCGATCGTGAGTGAACAGGTCAAGATGGCAATGGGCGGAAATCCGGACAATGACAATGTCATTGAAGTCATGGAGATCGCCTGCGATGAGTGTCCGGTTGGCGGATATGAAGTCGGACAGCATTGTCGTGGCTGTCTGGCACACCGCTGTGCGGATGCGTGTAAGTTTGGTGCGATCACGATTGATGAGCATCAGAAAGCCCATATCGACAAGTCGAAATGTAAAGAGTGTGGTGCCTGTGCAAAGGCATGTCCGTACAGTGCCATTTCAGATTTTAAGCGTCCATGCCAGCAGGCATGTAAGATTGGCGCGATCACGATGAACGAGGATCAGGAAGCGAAGATTGATAACGATAAATGTATCGCGTGTGGCGCATGCGTATATCAGTGTCCGTTTGGTGCCATCAATGAGAAATCATACATATTACAGGTCATCAACATGATCAAGGACAGTGACCATGGCAAGAATTATAAGGTCTACGCGGCGGTTGCACCTGCAATCGCGGGACAGTTTATTTACGCGAAGCGTGGACAGGTCATCAGCGGAATCAAGGCGCTTGGCTTTGATGAAGTTGTGGAGGTTGCGCTTGGTGCAGATATGACAACCTGGCATGAATCACAGGAGCTGCGGGAGAAGGGTATGCTGACGAGTTCATGCTGTCCGGCATTTGTATCCTATGTGGAGAAGAACTTCCCGGATATGTTGCCATATGTATCTTCTACTTTGTCACCGATGGCGATGATCGGTAAACATATTAAGGAGCAGGATCCGACGGCGAAGGTCGTATTTATCGGACCGTGTACCGCAAAGAAGATGGAGATCCGCAAGGAGACGGTTGCACCGTATATCGACAGTGCACTGACTTTTGAAGAGCTGCAGGCAGTGCTTGACAGCCGGGAGATCGACATCACGACACTGGAAGAGGAAAGTCTGGAGAATGCTTCTTACTTTGGACGTATCTTTGCTCACACAGGCGGTCTGAGCAGTGCTGTGAAGCAGGGAATGAAAGAACAGGGTGCAGAGGACTTCGAATTGAAGCCGGTTGTCTGCGATGGTATTGAAGAATGTAAGATTGCGCTGTTGAAGCTGCGCAGAAATATGTTGGATGGAAACTTCATGGAGGGCATGGCATGTCAGGGTGGCTGTGTCAACGGAAACGGAAATCTGACGCATATGGCGAAGAGCCGTATGGATGTTGAAAAATATGGTAAGGAAGCTGCTGATAAGACGATTGAAGGTGCGATATCAGAGTTTCACCTGCAATAAAATGTAACAGGGGGAAAAACCGTGGATCAAGTACAGGAAAGTTATGACGAATTTAATTTGAATTTCAGAATAGAAGATACCGTGATCGTAAATCAGACAGAGATGGAAGGATTTAATGCATTTTTCCTTGGAAACCAGTCCACCTGTCAGCAGAGTGTTGTAGAGGGCGTGCGTGTTCTGTCTTACAAGATTCCTGCAACGTTGCCGCTCGGTCAGTTCTTGAAGAAGCAGTTGTACAAGGGCGAGTTTCTTTCGATCTTGTCGAATATATTGAATCAGTTGTTGTATTTTGAAGACCGCAATATGCCAATCAAGAAAGTACTTCTGAACACGAAGTATATGTATATTGAACTGTCCAATCTGCATGTACAGTTGATCTACATGCCGATTGAGAAGGAATTTACAGACTGCAATGTCTGTGAGTTTGTACAGAATTTCATCAGCAAGATCCGGTTTGCAGATATGCAGTGTGTCAATTGTGTTGACCAGATCCTGCATTATTTGGATAGCCGGTTAATGTTCTCTTTGCGTGAGTTCTATACATTCATTATTGAATTGCAGAAAGAAGATATTTTGAAGGATGATATTGATCTTGGCGAGGGCGAGACAACTGTCTTACAGCAGATGAGTTACAACAATATCACTCCATATCTCGTTCGTTCCAGAACGAACGCGCTGATTCCGATTGAGAAGACAGAGTTCTTAGTAGGAAAGTCTTCGGAATGTGATTATCAGATTCCAGATAACCGGAAGGTAAGCCGGAAGCATTGCAGTTTCCGTATCAGCAATGGAGAATGTTATATCCGTGATGAGAACTCAACAAACCATACTTATGTGAATGGAAAGATGATCCAGCCGGGATTTGATGTCATGCTGAAAAATGATGACTATATCCGTATGGGTGATGAAGAGTTTAAGTATTGGGTACGATAATTTAATACGCTTTCTCATTTTAGAGCTGCATGATGTGTGAACGTCATGCAGCTCTCCCTTTTTCAGATAGTAAATTTTCACTCACTTATTGCAGAATGCAAATAATAAATATATAATGAAACTTGTATGTTGATTCAAAAGATGGGGGTGCAAAAGATGCAGCATGAATATAACGTTCTTAAATTCATAAAAGCAGATGTATGCACAACCGTTCACCCGATAAGAACAAATGTTCTTCGGGGGGGGGTACTGCTTAGACGATAATTTACTGCAGAATGCAGTTTCTTTGCAGTCACTGAGAAATCAGGATACAGCATCATTATTTCCATTTCAAAATATCAGCAAACGGAAAAAACTTCATAGAGACATAGTACGAGATCAGGCAGAACAGGGATGCAGGAGCAGTCGATGTGTGCGTGGTGTTTTTTGCGTGCAATTTTTTTGGTGGAAGGGATAAAAGAAAGGGAGGAAAAAGATGCAAAAAAGAAAAAGAAGAGCATCGGTATTGGCTGTGTTACTCGCACTTTTGTGCGTGATCTCTAGTATGTCGGTGTTCAAAGTAGACGTGAAAGCGGAAGAATCTGCTATGAAAACAGAAGATGGAAGATTCGAATATGTGGAAGACACGGAAAATGGCGGATATATGATTTATGATTATTTGCTGAATGAAGATGCCGTGGAGATTCCCGCAGAGATTAATGGAAAGCCAGTTACATCGATTGATCAATATTCGTTTTATCAAAAAACAATGACGAGTGTCACGATTCCGGATACTGTTAAGAAAATAGGGGAAAGTGCGTTTTACGAATGTAAAAATTTGAAAAACGTACACATTCCAGATAGTGTAACAGATTTAGAACCATACTCATTTGGTGACTGTTATGCATTGGCATCGTTCAATATTCCAAAAGGAATCACAGAAATCCCGGCATATGCATTTGAATGGGCTAATATTACATCACTTGACATTCCGGACAATATCACAAAGATTGGTGAAGGTGCATTTGGATTTTGTAAGAATGTGACATCATTAACAATTCCAGATTCTGTGACTGAGATTGGAGAAAAAGCATTTCAGAGCTGGAAGGGCTTGAAGTCGTTTGAAGTACCAAAGAATGTGACGAAGCTTAGCGGAAATGCATTTATGAGCAGTGGAATTACAACGATTACGGTTTCTCCTGAAAACCCTGTATATGATAGTCGTGATAATTGTAATGCAGTCATCGAGACAGATACGGATAAGCTGATAATAGGAATCTATGGAACAAAAATCCCAGAAACGATAAGAACGATTGGAAGTCATGCGTTTGAAAGTAGTCATGAGCTGAGTACACTTGAAATCCCTGTTGGTGTGACAACAATTGAAGACTATGCATTTGATGAATGTGGTAGCTTAGCGAATTTGACGATTCCAAAGACGGTAAAAAGTATTGGTAAAAATTTATGTTGCCAAACAAGATGGAATTCTGACTTAGGACATTCTGTAACGTCAGTAAGTGAATTTTTAACCATTAACTGTGTAGAAAATAGTGCTGCTCATAAATATGCACAGGAAAACGGTTATCATTTCAATTTAATCAGTGATGATGACGAAACGATTTATGCAGATGATTTAAAAGTAACTGCAGATGTAGATGAGACAAAATTGAAGGTTGGAGACACCTTTAAAGTAACAGGAACGGTACTTCCGGAAAATGCAACAAACAAAGGTGTTAACTATCTTAGTGCAAATCAAGATATTGTTACAATAGATTCGAGAACTGGTGAAGCAAAGGCAGTTGGAGTAGGAAAAACTTTTGTATTAGCCCGTTCGAATGATGGAAAACGTACACAACGTTTTTATGTAACAGTTACAAAGGCAACTCCGACCCCAGATCCAGATCCAACTCCAGATCCAGATCCAACCCCGGACCCAGATCCAGATCCGAACCCAACTCCGGATGTTACAACCCGTTATACAACCCACGTACAGACATACGGCTGGCAGGGTGATGAGAATAACACAAGCAAGTGGTTTACAAATGGTAGAATGGCTGGTACTTCCGGACAGGCAAAGCGTCTGGAGGGTATCAAGATTTCCGTCAGCGGAAACGTAAACCTTGGCATCCAGTACACAACCCATTGCCAGAGCTACGGCTGGTTACCTTGGTCGGCAAATGGCGAGATGAACGGAACCGAAGGCGAGGCAAAGAGACTGGAGGCAATCAAGATTCAGCTCACAGGCGCTGATAAAGAGAAGTACGACGTTTATTACAGAGTGCATGCACAGTCTTACGGCTGGCTTGGCTGGGCGAAGAATGGTGCACCATCCGGAACTGCCGGTTATGCAAAGAGACTGGAAGGTATCCAGATCGTTGTATTGAAGAAGGGTGCATCAGCGCCGGGATTAAATTATGCAGGAGTGAATGCAACTTCTGGCGTACATCAGGCAAAGAGTTATATTGCAAAGGCTGGTTCTTCACCGGTGGTTGGAAATCAGGCAACGTCTAATACCAACCCAAGTGTGGCAGGTGAGAGAAATGTAAATATTGCATACCGGACACATGTACAGACATACGGCTGGCAGGGATGGAAGTACAACGGACAGATGAGTGGTACTTCTGGACAGGCAAAGAGACTCGAAGGCATCAACATCAAGCTCACGAACAAGCCATACAGTGGAAGTATTGTCTACACCACCCATGTACAGACCTATGGCTGGCAGGGAAATGAGAACAATCAGAACACATGGAGACACGATGGACAGATGAGTGGTACTTCCGGAGAGGCAAAGCGTCTGGAAGCAATCCGTATCAATCTGACTGGCGAGATGGCAGCGCATTACGATGTTTATTATCGTGTACATGCACAGACCTATGGTTGGTTGAACTGGGCAAAGAACGGCGAAGCAGCAGGAACTGCAGGACTTGCAAAACGTCTGGAAGGTATCCAGATCGTGCTTGTACCGAAGAACGGCAAGGCTCCAGCAACGAGATATCAGGGTATTACCAGTGTGAGAACACAGGCATATATCAAGAAATAATCAATAATAGAAATATAGAAAATGGGTTCCATGAAAGATCTTTCATGGAACCTGTTTTTTATTCGTTCGACAGATAATGCCGCATGGATTTTAAAGCATTTTTTTCTAATCGGCTGACCTGTGCCTGTGAGATCGCAATCTCATCGGCAACTTCCGTCTGTGTTTTACCTTCAAAAAAACGCAGGCGGATGATATTTAATTCCCGCTCGTCGAGCCGTTGCATCGCTTCCTGTAAAGCAAGCGACTGCACCCAGTTTTCTTCTTTGTTCTTTTTGTCTTTGACTTGATCCATCAGATATAAGACATCCTGCCCCTCCTGATATACTGGCTCAAACAGGGACATTGGTGTGGCAATCGCATCTAAGGCGGTCACAATATCTTCTTTTGGAAGCTCTAATTCTTTGGCAATCTCGTCAACCGTTGGTTCGCGGTCGTTTTTCTTTGTCAGGATATCCCGCGTGTAGATTGCTTTGTAGGCGATGTCCCGGAGCGAGCGCGAGACACGGATCGTGTTGTTGTCGCGCATGTAGCGGCGGCATTCACCGATTATCATAGGTACAGCGTAGGTACTGAATTTGACATCCAGTGTCTGATCGAAATTATCCAGTGCTTTGATCAGCCCGATGCAGCCGACCTGAAAAAGGTCATCGGAGCTTTCGATGTTGTTGCCGGAGAACCGTTGGATCACACTCAGAACAAGTCGGAGGTTTCCACGGATAAATTCTTCTCTGGCACTTTTATCCCCTGCGTTCATGCGGGCGAAGAGTGCCCGCTTTTCATCCTCAGAAAGCAGTGGGAGCTTGCTTGTGTTGACTCCACAGATTACTACTTTATTTCCAGCCATAATTTCGTATCTCCTGTAATCCTTTTGTTCACTACTAGAAAGGATTTACAAATCTGTGGAAAGCTATACAATTTTTGGTTTCCAGTTTCTGGCTATATGGCAAAGAATCTGTAAAAAATACCAATTTTGCATAAATCCTTGCCAATTTTGCATAAGTGTAAAAAATGCCATTTTTATATGCTATGATACGAACAATGGGTAATCCCAGAAACAAAAATAAAAAGCTGAGAGGAGAGAAGCGTATGCAAAAATGGAAAGTTTGCAAGAAGTTGATGGCGGTCATACTGACACTCTGTATGGCGCTGCCGTTGATTTCAAACCAGTACCTGGTTGTACGGGCGGAAGAGACCGGAACCGGGACAACGACATCCTATATGGATGTAGATGATTTACAAATTGGAACGAACAAGGTGAGGTGGGAAAAGGAAACGGTTTCATACCCTATTTCAAATTCTGAAACTTCTACATGGACAGGAAAGGTGTTGCATATAGACAAATTAGATGATGAAAGTTATACTTTGAAATTTAAGTATGATGGGGATACTTCAAATCTTGTTTATGAGGTAGACATGTATAGTTATGAAAATGGTTGCATGATTCCACATGGTTCCATCATGGTAATAGGACTTGGCAGTGATGAAGGGTATTGCTATCTGCAAGGTGGATATGAATATTGGATAAATATTAGGAATGATCTTTATTCTGAAGATCAGACGGAAGAAAATGATATTACAGTAGAATTGCAAAAAAACACGCAATATGAAGAAAGTGACATTACAGAAGTTACTGGTGCATTAGAAGAAAACATAAAAGTAACCGATTATATGCTTGGAAGCTTTAAGGGAACAGAGATTAACGGAAAAATGTACAAGATTACATTAAGTCCAGATACTAAAGTAAAAATACAGGCATTTGGTTTTGATGATGATGCACTGAGCATTAATGTATTAAAGAAAAATGACAATCAATTGGAATATGCAGGCATACAAGACAATTATTTGGAAAATTTAACTGATCAGGAAGCAACTTATTATATCTATTCAGGATATTATGGATGTATGCAGGAATTTAGAGTTGTATTTGGAGAAATAATAAAACAAACTACGCCAATTGATATTGACAAAGCTACAGTTACAGATATTAAGGTAGGTGAAAATTTTACTCTTAGTAAAGAAGAAAAACAGCGATTGAAATATGATTATTTGCAATATCGAGATACAACAAAGGATGCGTCGACTATAACAACAGAAAAAAAGGAGGCACATTGGGCAAGATTGTGTGTTCCGGAAGGGTGTGTATATGAAGTAATTATTCCAAAAGGTAATATTACTATGATGAAATATGATTCAAATTGGAATGTATATGAAAGATTAAATCTTGAATATGGAAATTCTGGGGATTATTGGGAAGCTACAGAGGGAACATATTATTTTTATAGTACGAACGACAATGAAGCTAATATTTCCGTTACCGAACTTTCGGATGTGTCAACAATAAAAGAAAATGCCGTTGAGATTACAGAAGAAAATGTAAAAAATGGTCAGGTTGAGCATGAAAATGGTTCAAAGTTTTATAAGTATTGTTCAGCAATGCTGGATGGAAAGGCAAATTATCAGGCATCGCTTGGAGTTTTATATAAAATTACGGTTCCTGCAGGAGCGATATATGTAGTTGATGGAACAGTTGGTTATGCAATTGTGTATGACAGTGAGTTTAATTATGTAACCAATAATGGAAAAATGGAGAACACATCAAATGAAGCGAAGTCTTATTATGTATGGAAAGTAACTCATTCATATGATGAGAATGCCAATATGCAGATTAAGACGATCACTTCAAAATTGGCTGAAGAAAAAACAAATGCCACTTTGTTACAAGTTGGAACATCTGAAACATATCAATACGATGATTCTGATGACACATATATAAGCATGCTGGCTTACAATTATGGGGAAAGTACATATGTAATAGAGAATGCTAAGGTGTACGCGGTTGATCCAGGAATTTATACATTAAATGTGAAATCAGATAATCCAGATGTAAATGCAAAATTATATCTTTTTGAAACAGATGATTTGCATGTACATACAGGGGATTTGCTAGATTATGAATCAGGTTATAGTACAAAACTGAATTTGAGTGAGGAAAAAAATGTTCCAATCAAATTGTTGAACAAAGGATATCTTGTGATTTCAGGAGATGCAAGTCATCTGGATTCATCAATCGTACTTACTTTAAATAAGGACGAGGATAATCGCCTGTCTCAAAAGACAGATGAAATTTGTGAAATTTATAATGGAGAAAATGAGTGTATTAGTGAGCATGATATATATACGGTTGTAACTGCAGGAGACGGGTATAACATTTACAATCAGTTATCTGGAGTATGGTATAAGTATAATTTGGATGCCTATACAGAGGTTGAAATTACAGTTCCATTAAGCGGAGAAATGTATGTGTATTCAAATCCAGAAGAACCAGCAATTAGATATATTGAAACATATGGAGGAAGTTATACATATAAATATAAAAATGAAGAAATGACACCATGTGAATTGTATATATGTGTACAGCAAAATCCGAGTTATACGCCAGCGGTAAATGTTATTACCGTGGATGCATATAGCTTGGCTGGCGATATTACTCTGAAACAAAGTCAGGCAACAGAACTCAAGCCGGGGAGCTTTACAACATCGAAAGATGGGGTTGACTGGGTAATGATGCCAGATGATTATGACGAGAATGGATATATAAATGAAGTACGTTCAAGGGGAAAATTGTATAAGCTTTCAGTAGATTCAAAAAGCAAAGTTGATATTAAATATGATGATTCGGATTTATCGGTATTTGACGATTTATTAGAACTTCCTTTTGCAAGAGGAAATAAAGAGGTTGTATTTAACAATTTGTCAAAGGACACGAAGGTCTATTATATTTGGATCACCGGAGAGAATGACGATGTAACAGGAACAGTTGAAATAACGCCTTTGGAGAAAAGAGAAAATGGAAATAAAATAGAAACAACAATTCCGTCAACAGGGACAACGACTGTTACAATCGAAGAGGATAAGAACTCAAACGAAGCAACAATAAAGACTTCATCTACAGAGGATAAGGGTATTTCTTCAGAAGCAATCGAGGAAAGTATAAAAATAGCAAATCAGTACAATTCGGATAACGAAGGTGAGACAAAGATAACAAGCATTCAGACTTCTTATACAGATGGTGCGCAGGCAACCGTATCTTCAGATGTATTGAACAGCTTGAAGGATGCAGAAGTTTCTCTGGAGGTCAGCAAGAAAGCATCGGACGGAACGATAGAATATACATGGAGCTTTGATGCAGACTCCCTGAAGGAAACGGATGTCACAAGTGGCGTGAACACAAAGCTGGAAGTATTTGAGGATGCAGAAGGCTATGGAAATCAGAAGGTAGTTGAAGAATTGACCGATCCAGATGCAACGAAGTGTGTAGTGGCATTTGCACATGATGGTGAACTTCCAAAGAATACGAAGGTAACAATCGCAGTTGGCGACCAGTATGCAGATGGAACTACGGTTTATTACTACCATATCAACAAAGAGACAAATGTATTAGAGCCAATCGACAGTGTTGTAGTAAAGGATGGAATGGTTACATTGGTACTTAGCCATTGCTCTGATTATGTAATATGCGACAAGAAGGTTTGCAAGCATGAGAACACAGAAGTCAGAAACGCAAAGGAAGCAAGCTGTACAGAAGCAGGCTATACGGGTGATACTTACTGTGTAGACTGTGACACGAAGCTTGCAACAGGTGAAGTAATCGCTAAGAAAGATCACACATCCAGCGACTGGATCGTAGATAAGACAGCAACCGTCGATGCAGAGGGAAGCAGACATAAGGAATGTACCGTCTGCAAGACCGTTCTTGCAAAGGAAGCAATCGCAAAGCTTCCAGCACCAACACCGACGCCAGAACCAGTTGTAATACCGGATGTGACAATCCGTTACACAACCCATGTACAGACCTTTGGCTGGCAGGGCGACGAGAACAATGCAAGCAAGTGGTTTGTAAATGGTAAGATGGCTGGTACAAGTGGCAAGGCAAAGAGACTGGAAGGCATCAAGATCCGTGTTTACGGAAATGACAACCTTGGAATCCAGTACACAACCCATTGCCAGAGCTACGGCTGGTTGCCTTGGTCCGCAAATGGTGAGATGAACGGAACTGAGGGTGAAGCAAAGCGATTAGAGGCAATCAAGATCCAGCTTACAGGCGCAGATAAGGATAAGTACGATGTTTATTACAGAGTGCATGCACAGTCATATGGCTGGCTTGGCTGGGCGAAGAATGGCGCACCATCTGGAACTGCAGGTTATGCAAAGAGACTGGAAGGTATCCAGATCGTTGTATTGAAGAAGGGTGCATCAGCGCCGGGATTAAATTATGCAGGAGTGAATGCAACTTCTGGCGTACATCAGGCAAAGAGTTATATTGCAAAGGCTGGTTCTTCACCGGTGGTTGGAAATCAGGCAACGTCTAATACCAACCCAAGTGTGGCAGGTGAGAGAAATGTAAATATTGCATACCGGACACATGTACAGACATACGGCTGGCAGGGATGGAAGTACAACGGACAGATGAGTGGTACTTCTGGACAGGCAAAGAGACTCGAAGGCATCAACATCAAGCTCACGAACAAGCCATACAGTGGAAGTATTGTCTACACCACCCATGTACAGACCTATGGCTGGCAGGGAAATGAGAACAATCAGAACACATGGAGACACGATGGACAGATGAGTGGTACTTCCGGAGAGGCAAAGCGTCTGGAAGCAATCCGTATCAATCTGACTGGCGAGATGGCAGCGCATTACGATGTTTATTATCGTGTACATGCACAGACCTATGGTTGGTTGAACTGGGCAAAGAACGGCGAAGCAGCAGGAACTGCAGGACTTGCAAAACGTCTGGAAGGTATCCAGATCGTGCTTGTACCGAAGAACGGCAAGGCTCCAGCAACGAGATATCAGGGTATTACCAGTGTGAGAACACAGGCATATATCAAGAAATAATCAATAATAGAAATATAGAAAATGGGTTCCATGAAAGATCTTTCATGGAACCTGTTTTTTATTCGTTCGACAGATAATGCCGCATGGATTTTAAAGCATTTTTTTCTAATCGGCTGACCTGTGCCTGTGAGATCGCAATCTCATCGGCAACTTCCGTCTGTGTTTTACCTTCAAAAAAACGCAGGCGGATGATATTTAATTCCCGCTCGTCGAGCCGTTGCATCGCTTCCTGTAAAGCAAGCGACTGCACCCAGTTTTCTTCTTTGTTCTTTTTGTCTTTGACTTGATCCATCAGATATAAGACATCCTGCCCCTCCTGATATACTGGCTCAAACAGGGACATTGGTGTGGCAATCGCATCTAAGGCGGTCACAATATCTTCTTTTGGAAGCTCTAATTCTTTGGCAATCTCGTCAACCGTTGGTTCGCGGTCGTTTTTCTTTGTCAGGATATCCCGCGTGTAGATTGCTTTGTAGGCGATGTCCCGGAGCGAGCGCGAGACACGGATCGTGTTGTTGTCGCGCATGTAGCGGCGGCATTCACCGATTATCATAGGTACAGCGTAGGTACTGAATTTGACATCCAGTGTCTGATCGAAATTATCCAGTGCTTTGATCAGCCCGATGCAGCCGACCTGAAAAAGGTCATCGGAGCTTTCGATGTTGTTGCCGGAGAACCGTTGGATCACACTCAGAACAAGTCGGAGGTTTCCACGGATAAATTCTTCTCTGGCACTTTTATCCCCTGCGTTCATGCGGGCGAAGAGTGCCCGCTTTTCATCCTCAGAAAGCAGTGGGAGCTTGCTTGTGTTGACTCCACAGATTACTACTTTATTTCCAGCCATAATTTCGTATCTCCTGTAATCCTTTTGTTCACTACTAGAAAGGATTTACAAATCTGTGGAAAGCTATACAATTTTTGGTTTCCAGTTTCTGGCTATATGGCAAAGAATCTGTAAAAAATACCAATTTTGCATAAATCCTTGCCAATTTTGCATAAGTGTAAAAAATGCCATTTTTATATGCTATGATACGAACAATGGGTAATCCCAGAAACAAAAATAAAAAGCTGAGAGGAGAGAAGCGAGCTTCTGCTTATAGTGAATCACTTGAAAGCGTTATTAATGAAGCATATGAAAAGGGAGATAAAGATATTGTAGGTTGTTATGCAGATGGTAAAGATGATTGTTTGAGTCATATAACACCAAGTGATACAGATAATAAATATGATAATAAGACAAATTCAAATACAGCATCTAGTGATACATGGGTTAATGTTTTAATTGGTATGGCAATAATAGCAACAATAATAATTAAGTCAACTATTGATACTAATAAAATAGTTGAGGCAATAAAAGCAAATAAAGTAAATATAAATAAAGAAAATAAGAATAAGAAGAAGTAAACATCGTATTTTGGTGTTTTTTTCTTTTAATAAAAATTATAAAAAATGTAATTTGTGTGTTAAAATAAAGAGGGTGATAGTATGAAGAAGAATGGTTTTACTTTAATAGAACTTTTGGCAGTATTTTTAGTGTTAGGTGTGATACTTGCAATTGCAGTACCTAAAATATCTAATGTGAGAGATGATTCTTTAAAAAGATCATTTATGATAAGTGTTGAAAATATAATGAAAGAGATTAAAAATCAAAATCAAGATTTGTTAGCCAGTTTGAATGAATCAACTGTAACGTATACTTTTACAAATGGAAAGGTATCACCAGATTTGAAATTAAGTGGAGAATTACCTAATAGTGGAACGATGGAAATAAATAGTAATGGGAAAATTAAAGTAAATGTTTCAAATGATAAGTATTGTGCAGTTAAAGAGTATAATGAGAGTGATATAACTGTAAAAGATATAGATGCTTGTTAGTAATATTTAAATTCTAGTTATCTAGAGTTTTTTTGAATAAATTATTTCTTTTTTACTCATAACAAACATAGAGTGTTATGAAAGGAGATTACTATGTTTAGCAAATTTGATGAGGAAGCACAAAAAGTAATGGTGGAAGCAAAGAGAGAAATGCAAGCTTTGAAGCATCCATATGTGGGAAGTGAGCATTTGATGTTGGCAATTTTAAAGGGTAATAATGATGTTAGTAAAAAGTTAAAAACATTTGGAATCGATTATAAGAAATTTAAAAATGAGATTATAAATATTATAGGTGAGGGTAGTACTGAATCTGATTGGTTTTTATATACACCTCTTTTAAAGAGAACTTTAGAAAGTGCAGTTAATGATGCTAAAGAGGTTGATGGGGTTGTTACTATTTCTAATCTTTTTTATTCTATATTAGAAGAAGGAGAGGGAGTAGCAATCAGAATAATGCTTGGAATGAATGTTGATATGGATAAAATATATAGTTATTTTTCAAAGAAAATGGTTAAAAAGAGTAATAGTAAGAAAAAGTTATTATTAGAAGAATTGGGTACTAATTTGAATAAATTGGCTAGTGATGGAAAGGTTGATCCTGTAATAGGACGTGAAAATGAGATAAATAGGATTTTGGAGATATTGTGCAGGAGAACTAAAAATAATCCTATTTTAATTGGAGAAGCGGGTGTTGGTAAAACTGCAATAGTAGAGGAACTTGCTAGTAGAATAGTGAGTGGTGATGTTCCTGATATATTAAAAAATAAAAAAATTATATCTCTTGATATGGCTTCATCTGTAGCGGGTACAAAGTATAGGGGCGAGTTTGAGGATAGGATGAAAAAAATATTAAATGAGTTAGAGGAAAATGAGGATATTATTCTTTTTATTGATGAGATACATACGATAATGGGTGCTGGTGGTGCAGAGGGAGCAATAGATGC
>OGYZ01000807.1_pt1 | contig 26822 bp, 10 predicted proteins | sample 1576681 | NCBI WGS metagenome assembly OGYZ01 (sample SAMEA3541480, study PRJEB24748) | human gut metagenome | biome: human gut; feature: human-associated habitat; material: faeces | place: China | collected 2012 | reverse complement strand
TATGCTCTGGCTGCTTTCTATGCAGACCGGGCATTTTTTCTTTACCGGAACAGTCCGGGAGAAGATATGGGGAACAAACTTTTATATGCAATGGAACACGCAGACCGGATTTTTGCTGGTTTTATGTTAAGCAATAACTGGAAAGATCTGCTAGCAGGTATTGTTGTTGCAGTCGTTCTGAAATTGTTGGTCTGGCAGAAACAGGCAGATGCAAAGAAATTACGGAAAGGCATCGAGTATGGTTCAGCCAGATGGGGAACCGTAGAGGATATCAAGCCTTATATGTCGGAAGATCCATGGATGAACATTCCATTGACAGCAACAGAAGCACTGACCATGGAGAGCAGACCGAAGCAGCCGAAGTATGCAAGAAATAAAAATATAGTGGTCATCGGCGGCAGTGGTTCCGGTAAGACACGTTTTTTCGTAAAACCATCGGTCATGCAGATGAACTGTTCTATGGTCATTACAGATCCGAAAGGCACTTTGATTGAAGAGTGCGGGAAGATGTTAGCAAAGGGACCACCTAAGAAAGATAAGAATGGAAATATCATGAAAGATAAATCTGGAAAAGTGGTACATGAGCCATATGTGATTAAGGTTCTGAATACCATCAATTTTTCCAAGTCCCTTCATTACAATCCATTTGCTTATATACGGTCTGAAAAAGATATCCTGAAGCTGGTGACAACAATCATTGTGAATACCAAAGGCGAAGGGGAAAAAGTTTCCGAAGATTTTTGGGTGAAAGCAGAGAAATTGCTGTACACAGCACTGATTGCTTTTATCTGGTATGAAGGGGATGAAGAGGAAAAGAATCTGAATACCCTTCTGGATCTTTTGAACGAAAGCGAAACCCGTGAAGAGGATGAAACTTATCAGAATCCGGTGGATATGATGTTCCAGGAACTGGAAGAAAGAGATCCGCAGCACTTTGCGGTCAGACAGTATAAAAAATATAAAATGGCGGCTGGAAAGACAGCGAAAAGTATTTTGATATCCTGTGGAGCCAGACTTGCCCCATTTGATATCGCAGAACTTCGTGAGATCATGTCTTACGATGAAATGGAACTGGATAAGATCGGAGACAGGAAAACAGCCTTGTTCTTGATTATGTCCGACACAGATACAACCTTTAACTTTGTGATTGCCATGTTACAGTCACAGCTTTTCAATCTGCTTTGCGATAAGGCAGATGATGAATATGGTGGAAGACTTCCGGTGCATGTGCGTGTCATTGCTGATGAGTTTGCCAACATCGGACAAATTCCTCAGTTTGACAAGCTGATTGCAACTATCCGAAGCAGGGAAATCTCTGCTTCTATTATTTTGCAGTCACAGAGCCAGTTAAAGGCAATGTACAAAGATAGCGCAGATACGATTCTGGGCAACTGTGATACTACGCTTTTCCTTGGTGGCAAAGAGAAAACTACCTTAAAGGAAATGAGCGAGCTTCTGGGGAAGGAAACCATTGACCTGTATAACACTTCGGAGACGAGGAGTAATCAGAAGTCCTTTGGATTGAATTACCAGAAAACAGGCAAACAGCTGATGACGGAAGATGAGATTGCAGTCATGGATGGAGGAAAATGTATCCTGCAGATCCGTGGTGCCAGACCATTTTTCTCGGATAAATATGATATCACGAAACACAAAAACTATCGGCTTCTTGCAGATGAAAACGAGAAGAACCGGTACAAAGTAGAGAAAGAGTTAAATCCGCAGTACACACCGAAACCCGAAGAAGAGGTGGAAGTGATTCATGTAGAACTGTCGGAGTAACCTTGGGAATGAACGAAAAATAATGAGGAAAGGAATAACTGACATTAGGTGCGCCGGCTTTTTAGTCGGTGTTTTTTCATTCCCGTAAACACCTGAAAGAAGTCAGTTTTGGTTTATGAATATATGGCATTTTTTAGCAGTGCAATTACAACTTTAAAAACTCTTGTAGTCGCAATCGGCGCAGGTCTTGGCGTGTGGGGTGTCGTAAACCTTCTGGAAGGATATGGAAATGACAATCCCGGCGCTAAGAGCCAGGGCATCAAACAGCTGATGGCTGGTGCCGGAATCATGCTGCTGGGAACTACCCTGATTCCACAGCTGGCAACATTGTTCTCTTAAGAGGAGTGGTAGATGAACACCATCATTGAGAGAATTACGGAAGCGATAAAGGATATCCTGATTGGACTTATCAAGTCATGTTTGGATAACATGTTCACGTCTGTCAATGAGCAGGTGGGAACCATAGCCGGGCAGGTGGGACAGACACCGCAGGGATGGAATGCAGGGATTTTTAATCTGATTCAGAATATATCCCAAACGGTGATTGTCCCCATTGCGGGACTGATCATCACCTTTGTCCTGTGCTATGAATTGATCACGATGGTAACACAGAAAAACAATTTCCATGAATTTGAGACTTATAACATTTTCCTCTGGATCTTCAAAGCGTATGTAGCCATTTATCTGGTGACAAATACGTTCAATATCACGATGGCGGTCTTTGATGTTGGCCAGCATGTGGTCAACAATGCCGCCGGGGTGATATCAGGAAACACTGCGGTGGATGCAACAGAAGCAATTTCACGGATTGTGGATGCCCTGGAGGATATGGAGTTAGGGGATTTGTTCCTGCTATCCATGGAAACGATGTTGATCAGTGTTACCATGCACATTCTGTCAATTATCATTACGGTAATCTTGTTCGGAAGAATGATAGAAATTTACCTTTATACTTCCATAGCACCAATTCCGTTTGCCACCATGACCAATAAGGAATGGGGCAATATCGGAAACAACTATTTAAAAGGCTTGTTCGCACTGGCATTTCAGGGATTCTTCATGATGGTCTGTGTGGGAATTTATGCAGTTTTAGTAAATGCAATGACCATATCCAGTGACCTTCATGCAGCAATGTTTTCAGTAGCGGCTTATACCGTGATTCTTGCATTTTCATTATTCAAGACCGGAAGCCTTAGCAAATCTATATTCAATGCCCACTAGCGGGCAGGAAAGGAGCGCATACCATGGCGTATGTACCAGTACCAAAAGACCTTACCAAGGTCAAAACAAAAGTAGCATTAAATCTGACAAAGCGGCAGCTGATTTTCTTTTCACTTGCCGCAGTTGTGGGAATTCCGTTTTATCTGTTCATGAGAAAACCAATCGGTTCCAGTATTGCTGCCATTTTGATGGTAACGATCATGCTTCCGTTTTTCTTCATGGCAATGTATGAAAAAGACGGACTTCCCTTTGAAAAAGTGGTGGCAAATATCATTCGACAGAAGTTTATCTGTCCGGCAGTAAGACCATATAAGACAGAAAATTTTTATCAGGAGATTTCCACCCTTGTAAAAAAGGAGGGTGTGCCAGATGGCAAAAAAGACAAAGCAGGAGGCTCAGCAGGAGCGTCTGTCCCTGGCGGAAAAAAGAAACCGTCAGGAAAGAAGAAACAAAAAAAGCAGAAAAGAAAGAGAACAGGAAAAGCGTAAGAAGAAACAGGAACGGGACCGCAGGAAACAGAAAAGCATTCCTACAACTGCACAGCAGAGTATTCCGTATATTCGGATGTTGCAGGATGGTATCTGCCAGGTGACAAAGACCTTTTTCTCCAAGACGATTCAGTTTTACGACATCAATTATCAGCTTGCTTTAAACGAGGATAAGACCACGATATTTGAGAATTACTGTGATTTCTTAAATTACTTTGATTCTTCCATCAGTGTGCAGCTGTCCTTCATCAATCAGCAGGTGGATGTGGCAGAATTTGAAAAAAGCATTGATATTCCGGATCAGAACGATGACTTCAATGCCATTCGTGAAGAGTACCGTACTATGCTGAAAAATCAGCTTTCCAAAGGAAATAATGGTCTGGTGAAGACAAAGTATATCACTTTTGGAATCGAAGCAGAAAGCCTGAAGGTGGCAAGACCAAGGCTTGAAAGAATCGAAACGGATATCTTAAATAACTTTAAGATTCTGGGAGCACAGGCACATTCTTTGAATGGACTGGAAAGGCTGGAGATTCTGTATCATGTGTTCAACCAGGATCGGATCGAACCATTTAAGTTCCAGTACAAGATGCTTCCGGAAACCGGATTAAAGACCAAAGATTTTATTGCACCGACTTCCTTTAACTTTTCCAAGAATCAGACATTTTTGATGGGAAGAACGATGGGAAGTGTGAGTTACCTTCAGATTCTTGCACCGGAGTTGACAGACCGGATGCTTGCAGATTTTCTGGATGTGGATGACAGCATCAATGTCAACATTCATATCCAGTCCATTGATCAGAGTTCAGCAATCAAGATGATCAAGAGTAAGATTTCTGATCTTGATAAGATGAAGATCGAAGAGCAGAAGCGTGCGGTACGTTCCGGTTATGATATGGACGTGCTTCCATCGGACCTTGTGACTTATGGCGAAGAGGCAAAGAATCTGCTGGAAGATCTGCAGTCCAGAAATGAGAGAATGTTCCTTGTAACAGTTCTGGTAATGAATACCGCAAAGAAGCGTCAGAAGCTGGATAATAATATTTTCCAGGTGCAGGGGATCGCACAGAAATATAACTGTTCCTTAAAACAGCTGGATTATCAGCAGGAAGCAGCACTCATGTCCTGTATTCCACTGGGAGTCAATCGAATTGAAATTCAAAGAGGGCTTACCACATCTTCAACAGCGATCTTCGTGCCATTTACGACACAGGAACTGTTTCAGGAAGGGGAAGCTCTTTATTATGGATTGAATGCATTATCCAACAACATGATCATGGTTGACCGGAAACGTCTGAAGAACCCGAATGGACTGATTCTTGGTACACCAGGTTCCGGTAAGTCCTTCTCAGCAAAGAGGGAAATTACAAACTGCTTTTTGATTACGGAGGACGATATCATTGTCTGTGATCCAGAAGCCGAATATTCGGCACTTGTGCAGGCGTTGCATGGGCAGGTGGTAAGAGTTTCGCCGGTATCTGACCAGTATATCAATCCAATGGATCTGAATCTGAATTATTCCGAGGAAGACAATCCACTGTCACTGAAAGCAGATTTTATTCTGTCTTTGTGTGAACTGATTGTTGGAGGAAAGAATGGATTGGAGCCGGTAGAAAAGACCATTATTGACCGTTGTGTGCGGTTAGTATATCAGGAATACCTTGCCGATCCAGTACCTGAGAAGATGCCAATCCTAGAGGATTTATATAATCTTCTGAGAAAACAGGAAGAACCGGAAGCACAGCGACTGGCCACATCATTGGAGATTTATGTTACAGGTTCTTTGAATGTGTTTAATCATCAGACAAACGTGGATATCAATAACCGCATTGTATGCTTTGACATCAAGGAACTTGGTAAGCAGCTGAAAAAAATCGGGATGCTTGTAATCCAGGATCAGGTCTGGAACAGGGTAACGATGAACCGTTCTGCCCATAAGTCCACCAGATATTATGTGGATGAGTTCCACCTTCTTTTGAAGGAAGAGCAGACCGCAGCTTATAGTGTGGAGATATGGAAGAGATTCCGTAAATGGGGTGGTATTCCAACTGGCATCACCCAGAATATTAAGGATTTGCTGTCTTCCAGGGAAATTGAGAACATTTTTGAAAACTCAGACTTCATTTATATGCTCAATCAGGCTTCCGGAGACAGGCAGATTCTGGCAAAACAGCTGAATATCTCACCAACCCAGCTGTCCTATGTAACCAACAGTAATGAGGGGGAAGGACTTTTGTTCTATGGAAATGTCATTATCCCATTTGTAGACAGATTCCCGAAGAATTCCCTCTATAAAATCATGACAACCCGCTTAGAGGAGACTTCCGAAGCAGGTTAAATCAAAGGAGAAAACAATGTTACGAGCAATTTCATATGTATTAACTTTTAGTGGCGGTGCTGTTTTCGGCATCGCTTTTCTCTGCTTATTACAGGCAGGGAAAGGGTATCCGAAGAAGGAGGAGTAAGTAGTGGCAGAACAGAGAATGAAAGTCAGGGACAAGAAAGTCCAGAAGATGACCAAGGATGGGCTGGTGGAAGAAAACCTGACAGATAAATCTTCTGTTCGTGTCAGTAACCGTGTCGGTGATGTGCTGATGGGAAGAAAACAGGGGGAAAAAGAAGAAAACCTTGTGGATAAGTCTCCCCGCCAGTCTGAACGGAGTGGGAAAAATATTCGACCCTCTGTGCAAAAATCCAGGGATGCACCGGAACTGATACGGACAGAGAAGCAAAGTGAGGATTTTGGACAGAGTAGTAAACAGCAAAATAGAAAAAGAATCCGTGCTGAAGTCGGAAAAGAATCCAGACTTGCAGAAAAATCCGAAGCCGGACAGTCAGGGAGACTGAAAGAAAAACGTGCTGATCTATCAGAAAACAGAGGAGACAGCCGGAGAAATCAGACAGGTGGCAGCAAAAAGCCAAAACAAAAACAACGTTTGAAGTTTGCTTATGAGGAAACTGGTGCTTCTGTGAAAAATGACAAAGATATGGAGAAATTGAACCAGATGGATACGGATGGAGTCAATTTCCGTCATCAGAAACAGAAGGAAAAAGCCAAAAAGTTTTCTTATGAGGAAGCAAGAAAGAAAAAGGAAGCAAAGCAGCATTCCAAGAAGGCACAGGTTTATCAGGCAAATGAAGGAGAGGGTTCTGGAAAGAAGAAATCCCGCCTGAAGTTTGGGGAAGGGGAATCTGTGAAAACAGAAAAAGCTTTTGTTGTTAAGAAAGCAGGAAGTGCAACTTCCGCAGCATTGCACCGTGAGATCAGTAAAAATGAAGACGATAATGCGGCAGTAGAAGGTGCCTATAAGTTGGAAGAAGGCTGCGAAGGTATTTACCGGCTGGAACAGAGAAGTGCCAGACGAAGGAAACAGAGGGCTTCCAGAAAGAGAAGCAGACTGGAGAGACAGGCAGAGAAACAGACACAGGCGGCAGCCCGTCAGGAGCAGAAGAAGCTAAAAAAACAGATTCAGAAGCAACAGATCAAACGGGATTATGCCAAAGCAAAGCGAAGTGAACAGACCGTAGGTACAGCTACAAAAGGTACGATTGATTATATCAAGAAGATTGGCGGCAAAGTCACCAATTTCTTTAAAGAAAACCGGAAGGTGTATATCAGTGTGGCAGTTCTGATCGGATTGATGTTTCTGATTATAACGAATGTCACGTCATGCTCTGCAGTGTTTTTACAAAATGTGATCACTTACACGGGAACCAGTTATCTGTCATCGGATCAAGCAATCCGGGAAGCGGAACTGTATTATACACAGCTGGAAGCTAATCTGCAGGAGAGGATTAACAACATGGAGTCTGAAGAACCGGGACATGAGGAATACCGATATAACATCGGACCTATTGAGCATGATCCGTTTATCCTGATCAGTTATCTGTCAGCAAAGTATGAGGAGTTTACTTTTGAACAGGTCAAGCCTGAACTGGATGCATTGTTTACAGAGCAATATCATCTGACTACTGAAGCAGTCAATGAAACTGTGACAGAGACAGCAACAGTAAGAGTTGGAGAATCGTTGGGACAGGTTGTAACAAGCGGATATTGTAACTGTCCAATCTGTTGTGGTATTTGGAGTGGAGGACCGACTGCCAGTGGAGCATATCCAACAGCCAATCATACCTTAGCAGTAGATGCTTCCAATCCGTTTGTTCCAATGGGAACAAAGGTGGTCATGAATGGTGTCGAATATACGGTAGAAGATACCGGAGCTTTCGCAAGATACGGTGTACAGTTTGATGTCTATTATGACAGTCATGCGGCAGCATCCGCACATGGTCATAAGACCTGGGAATGTTATCTGGCAGATGATAATGGAAGCCAGGAAGTGGAAGTGACCAGGACAAGAGACGTAGATGTGCTGAATGTCACCTTAAACAGTGGAAATCTGATGTCGATCTGTCAGGACAGGCTGGGATTTTTTCAGAAAGAACTGTTCAGTGCCTATAACGATACGAAAGGTAATTTACAGATGTTTGCGACACCGGTTGATTTTAACTGGTATTCCAGTGTAACAAGCTATTATGGATACCGGATTCATCCAATTTCAGGAGCAAATCAGCTTCATAATGGTATGGATATCGGAGCACCGGAGGGAACTAAAGTAATGGCAGGGCTGACCGGAACGGTTACAACTTCTGCTTATAACGACAGCTATGGCAATTATGTTGTGATCAAGGACAGTAAAGGCTATGAACTGCGGTATGCACATTTAAGCAGCCGGAGTGTATCAGAAGGTGCATCCGTCACGAAAGATGATGAAATTGGTCTTGTAGGAAATACTGGAAATTCCACAGGAAGCCATCTTCATATTGAACTTCTGAAAAATGGAGAGCGCTTAAACCCTATCTTTTATCTGGAAACTGGAGAAGGGGCAGGCTTTGGCGGCAATGAATACACCAGTGAAGCGGCACAGCGTTTGTTGAACGAAGCAGCGAGATATCTGGGAACACCGTATGTGTGGGGTGGATATTCTCCAAGTGGATTTGATTGTTCTGGATTTGTAAGTTACTGTCTGACAAACTCTGGTGTAAGGAATACAGGAAGATTGACTGCACAGGGACTGTATGATATTTGCACGCCGGTATCTCAGTCAGAAGCACAGCCGGGAGATTTGATCTTTTTTACAGGCACTTATGATGCAGGAGTTCCGGTAACGCATATTGGAATCTATGTAGGCAATGGTCAGATGATCCATTGCGGTCATCCGGTGCAGTACACGTCCATCAATTCACCATATTGGCAAAGCCATTTTTATGGATTCGGACGCTGGTAAAGAAAAAGGGCGGTGTAACAGCCGCCCGGAAAGGAGAAGAGATGAAAAGTCTTGAAAAAGCAACGGCTGACTATGAGAAAGCCAAGGAAAAAATGGAAGCATCCAAAGCCAGATATGAAGCAGACTTAAAGCGTTTCAAGGCTGCGGAGATTGCAAAAACAGAAGCGGAAAATCTGGAAATTGTAAGAATTATCCGTGCGATGGATATGAGTATTCCGGAATTGGAAGCTTTCAAAAAGAGAATGAAAAATGAACTGCCCGGCAGGGTAGAGATACAGAAGGAGGAAACAAAAGCCGATGATGAATCTGGAAAAAATGAAACAGAAGAAGAGAACAATTACTAAAAGCAGGGTAAAAAAGAGCTTGCTTGCAGCAACGACATTTCTTTGCCTGACAACACCTTTGCTCCAGACACAGACTGCTTATGCAGCTGAGAATACCGCACCTGCAATCACGATTGAGAAACCGGATGGCTGGAAACAGGGAGAAACAACCATTGCTGTTACGGTGGATGCCAGCCATATGTCGGAAGGTTTCTCAATAGCAAAGATTGAAGCAAAAGCAGGAAAAGATGGAAGCTGGCAGGATGTAACCGGAAGCGGAAGTATCACGATCACTGGAAATCAGACAGTGTATGTGCGTGTGACAGATGGTGAGGGGAAGGTCTATGAGCAGAATCGCTCTATTAAGTGTTATGACACGGAAAAGCCGACACTTTCTGCGTCCCTGACAGATGGTGTGCTGACGATTCAGGGGAATGATACAGTATCCGGGATTACTGCGGTAACAGTCAATGGCACCACTTATACAGACTTGAAGGATGGAATGCTGAGAGTGCAGCTGACACAGAAAGATTTTACTACAAAACAGATTGAGATTACGGTAACAGACGGTGCTGGAAATACTTCTGAAAAGTATGTGTTGCAGAATCCTTACTATGAATGGGCAAAGAAGCAGGCAGAGAAACAGAAAACTTCCAGTGACAGCAATGGTGCAATGGCAACTACGACCAGTGCAGATGCAACGGGAACTGAGAAAACAACGACTTCTCCGCTTCCGCAGGATGCACAGGCTTCTGAGCCGACAGATGCAAAAGGGACCGTGGATGATCGGACAGTAACAGGTATTGAGAAACAGCTTAATAAAGAAGGCGAGACGGCAGAATCCGTTACAAAAACAGCTACGGAAGGAACAAAAGAGTTTTATACCATTTCAACAAAGAGTGGTAAGATTTTCTATCTGATTATTGATAATTCAAAATCTCAGGATAATGTGTATTTCCTTACCGAAGTCAGTGAGAAAGATCTGATGAACTTCACGCTTTCTGATTCAGTGACACTTCCGGAAGTAGATACGGTTTATGCAGAACCAGAGAAAAAAGCAGAGGAAGAAAAGACGGAAACGACAGAGACAGCTGAGAAAGATAAGGTAGAGGATGACATTCAGATGCCAGAAGATAAAAGCCCATTTGGAATGTATCTTTTGATTGCACTGGTAGCAGTCGGAGCTGCGGCAGGAGGATATTACTTCAAAGTCTATAAACCGAAGCATGAATATGATGACGAGGATGAGATGGAAGAGGATGAAGATGAATCCGAAGATTCAGAGTCAGAAAAACGGGAAGTAGACGATGCAGATGAGCAGGAAGAAAGTGCAGAACCGGAAATCCTGAGAGATGAAGATTTCAATGATGATGTACTGGAAGATGAAGAAGAGGAGTAGGAGTAAATGAAATTAGTGATTGCAGAAAAGCCATCGGTTGCGATGGCACTGGCTTCCGTGCTTGGAGCCAGAACAAGAAAAGATGGCTACGTGGAGGGAAACGGTTATATCGTTTCCTGGTGCGTAGGACATCTGGTGGGATTATGCGATGCATCGGAATACGATGAAAAATATAAAAAATGGAGATATGAAGATCTGCCGATTGTGCCGGAATGCTGGAGACACAAGGTTTTGGATGGAACAAAGAAGCAGTACGGAATCTTGAAAAAACTGATGAGAGATTCCAATGTAGATGAAGTGATCTGTGCTACTGATGCAGGACGTGAAGGAGAGTTAATCTTCCGTCTGGTGTATGAGCAGGCAGGATGTAAAAAGCCGATGAAGCGACTCTGGATCTCGTCTATGGAAGAACAGGCAATTAAAGATGGATTTGCGTCATTAAAAGACGGTTCGTGTTATGACAGTCTCTATCAGTCAGCACTTTGCAGGGCAAAGGCTGACTGGCTGGTGGGAATCAATGCGAGCCGTCTTTTTTCCGTTCTGTATAACCAGAATCTGAAAGTTGGAAGAGTACAGACACCAACACTTGCCATGATCGTGGATCGAAATCAGAAGATCAAGGAATTTACCAAAGAAAAATATTATATGGCTCATATCAAGTTTGATGATATGGATGCAGTCACGGAGCATTTTCAGAAAAAAGAGGATGCAGATAAAGTGGCTGAGGACTGCCTAGAGCGGATGTGCGAAGTGGAGAAGGATGATGTGAAAGAGAAAACGGTCCGTCCTCCGAAGCTTTATGATTTGACCACTCTGCAGAGGGAAGCAAACAGAATGTTTGGCTATACCGCTCAACAGACATTGGATGCCGTGCAAGAGATGTATGAGCAGAAACTTGTCACTTATCCGAGAACAGACAGCCAGTATCTGACAGATGAGATGGGAGAAAGCACAGAAACTCTGATTCAGATGTTACTTGGGAAAATGCCCTATGCCGAAGGGCTGGAATATCAGCCGGACGTGAGTAAGGTATTAAATTCAAAGAAAGTATCTGATCACCATGCAATTATCCCAACCATGGAAGTAGCCAAAGCAGATATTGGTGAACTGAAAGAACGAAGCCGCAAGATTTTGTATCTGATCAGTGCCAGGGTTCTGACAGCAACTGCAGATCCTTATATTTATGAGAGTCATAAATGTCAGATTACCTGCAATTATCATACGTTTTATCTCAATGCAAAGAAAACAAAACAGGAAGGGTTCAAGACAATTGAGAAAAAACTGAAACAGTTCTTTGGAATCATTGCAGAAAAAGAAGAGCCGGAGTTGGATATCTGGGCAGGCAAGCATTATGGTCCCTGTGATTCTTTTGTATCGGAGCATTTTACACAGCCACCGAAACAGTACACAGAAGATACCCTGCTTTCTGCGATGGAACGTGCAGGGAATGAAGAGCTGACCGAAGATACAGAAAAGAAAGGACTTGGTACTCCTGCAACAAGGGCAGCAATCATTGAAAAACTGATTCAGTCTGGCTTTGTGAAAAGGGAAAAGAAAAATCTGGTGCCGACAGATGATGGAAATGTGCTGATTACGGTTCTACCGGATGAGATTAAATCTCCGAAGATGACCGCAGAGTGGGAAATGGCATTGAATCATATTGCCCAGAATACAGAGACAGCAGATGAATTCCTAAATGGGATTACAGAGCTGATGCAGGAACTGGTTGCCAGGTATCAGGGGATTTCAGAAGAGAAGAAAAATCAGTTTCAGGGAAAGGCAAAAGGAGAAGTCATTGGCAAATGTCCCCGCTGTGGAGCAGATGTCAGGGAAGGAAAAATAAATTTTTACTGTTCTGATCGGAACTGTGCTTTTACCTTATGGAAAAATGATAAATTTCTTGCAAGCCAGGGAAAAAAGATGGATAAGGTGGCAGCAAAGAAGTTCCTGTCTAAAGGAAAAATCCATTATAAGGATCTGGTATCAAGAAAAACAGGGAGACAGTATGAAGCAACTGTGGAGATGGTCGATCCCGGAGAGGGAAATGTACAGTTCAATCTTATTTTTCCACAACGATAAGTAGTGTATTGCAGGCAGTCTAAGGACTGTCTGTTTTAATACAAATATTATGAAAGAGAGGACCTTAGCATGAAGAAAAAAGGTAATTTTAGAAAAGTAGTATCTGGCTTGCTGGCAGGCATGACAATGCTTAGTACAGTGCTGTCTCCGATGACGGCATATGCAGCGGAGATCCAGCCAGAGGAAAAACCTCCACTTTATGAGGAAGTGAAAGACCTTTTGGATGAAGATGAGGTGGTGACTGCCAAAGATTATGAAATTGAAACAGGCAGTGTATTTGATGTGAAATCAGACTTTACAGGACTGGAAATCAAGGATGATAACAAGGTTAAAGTCACATTTGAGGAAGCAAAGAATGACAAGAATGAAGATTTTACGACAGATCATGTGGACACTTACAAAGCGGTCTATTATGTGGAACCGGTAAATCAGGAGCATCCGAAGTACCAAATCAGCCGAAAACTGATTGTGCGTGAGAAAGCAACAGAAACTCAGACAGAGGTGGCAGTGAGTGAAGCAGTGACCGAATCCGAAACAGCTGGCAGTGAACAGCAGAAAGAAGAAGCGGAGGATTCAGAAGCAGAATCGGAGATTACCGATATTGACGCTGATGAATTTGATGATTTGGTAGAGCAGGCACAGAATCAGGATACCTATGATGAAGAATCAGGGTTAGAGCTTCATGATGTTTTGGAACAGGCAGGAGACGAAGGTGTGGATCTTGATTCTATGGAAGAAGGAGAGATTGCAACATTTGAAGCAGTTTCGGCTTATTCAGCAAGAAGTACACAGCAGGTAACAATCGAAAAAGGACCTCTGTATAGATATGCAGATTATAATCTTGGAACCTATCTGACAGAGCCGTACTATATCAGCTACGGAAGCGTCAGAGCAACTGCGTATTGTGTACAGCCAGCAAAACCTGGACCAGGATCCGGAAATTATACAATCACAAAGATTGGGGACAATCAGGCGTTAGCAAAAGTGTGTTATTACGGTACAGATGCCGCAGGGAGCGAAAGCTTTTTTGCGAATAAACACACGGATTTCTCAGAAGGAAAAAGATTCATCATTATTCACATGGCTGCATCTTATGCCAATGGAAGCAGTGATGCATTCTATGGAACAAATGCTACAGGCGAGGCTTTGGCAAAAGAGCTTTATAATTATTGTGTGAATAAGCCGGAAATACCAGATGTAGCGATGTCATTTTCAAAACCGAATGTAAAAGCTTATGTAGATGGAAATGTTCAGAGAACGGAGAACATTCAGTTCAACGCATCTTCCCAGCAGAAAATTACAATGGACTTACCAAAGGGAGTAAAGCTCCATAATGTATCTACTGGAAATGTAAGTGCGGCAGGTGCAAGCGTAACAATTGGAGGAGGAACCACGTTTTATCTTTCAGCGCCTCTGACACAGACAAAAGATGTAAGTGCTACTTTTTCTACAAAGATGAAGGGAAGTATTACAAAAGATTACTCAGCATATAAACTGACTACGAATGCAAGTGTTCAGGATCTGGCATTTGTATTTGGAGAAGGTGTTGCTGATGAAAAATATGTAAGCTTAAAGGTGTCCTGGATTGAACAGGCTACGATCGAAATCGTAAAGAAAGACGATACAGCGGATGTCAATCTTGCAGGTGCAGTATTCGGTGTATACAGCGATGAGGCTTGTACAAAGCTAATCACTCAGATGCCGGCAACAGATAAGAATGGAAAATCCTCTGTTACGATCATTAAGACACAGGATACCGTTTATCTGAAAGAGATCACAGCACCACAGGGATATGTAGTAAACGCAACGGCAACAAATGTAAAATTGGTAGCAAGTAAGACCTCATCTGTAACCGTGGAAAACAAGGAGCAGCTGGCAGAGCTTACCATTTATAAAGAAGGACAGGTTCTTACCGGAGCAGAGGTCAGTGAAAATGGAACGGTATTTCAGTATGAAAACCGCAGACAGAAAAATGCAGTATATAACGTGTATGCCGGAGCAGATATTGTAACGGCTTATGGAACAAAAGTGTACAGCAAAGGTGACTTGGTAAAAGAAAATCTGACAACAGGTGAGAATGGTTCTGTCACACTGAAAAACATGCATCTTGGAACCTATGTGGTAAAAGAAGCAAAAGCACCGGACAATTTCTATAACGGCAGTGAAGAAAAGTCAGTGACTCTGACTTATGCCGGACAGAATAAAGAAGTTGTGTTTGCAGATGTGACTTTTAACAACGAGAGACAGAAAGCAGATGTTTCCGTAGTAAAACAGGATAAAGACACCAAGAAACCACTGAAAGGCGGAATTTTTGCTCTGTATGCATCCGATGACATCAGAAATGCAGACGGAACAGCTGTTGTGAAAAAAGGAACACTGATTGAGAAAGCAACTACTGGCGAAGATGGAACTGCAAAATTCACAGCAGATCTTCCGATTGGATATTCCTATTCAGTAAAAGAAGATCAGGCGCCGGAAGGTTATGTAAGAAATATAGAAGATGTGTATACGTTCAAGTTTTCTTACACCAATGATAAAGAAGCAACCGTATCTTTTGCCCATACCTTCAGTAATGACCGTGTGACAGCAAAGATCAATCTTTATAAAGTGGATAAAGAGACAGGAAAAGCAGTACCGCAGGGAGATGCCACACTGAAAGGTGCAGTTTATGGTCTGTATGCCCGTGAGGATATCGTGCATCCGGATGGAGCAACGGGAACTATTTATAAAGCAGGAGAACAGGTAGCTTCTCTTACAACAGATGACAAAGGACAGGCTTTTGTAGATGGCTTATATCTTGGCAAATATTATGTCAAAGAGATTACTCCGCCGACCGGATACCTGGCAGATGCAGAAGAGCATGATCTTACGTGCAGTTATGAAGGAGATATGACAGCAGAAGTAAAAAGAGAATGCACTTCCAGTGAGCAGGTCATCAAGCAGCCATTCCAGATCATCAAAGCAGCCAACAATGGAAAGACCGATGCAGATCTGTTATCCGGAGCTGGATTTACAGTTTATCTGAAATCTTCCCTTACAAAGAAAGCAGATGGAAGCTATGATTTTGATTCTGCCAAACCAGTAGTGAGTGGAGAAAATGGAGCAACTGAAATTTTCACAGATGAAAAAGGATATGCCTGCAGTATTCCATTACCATTTGGAAGCTATATCGTGCGTGAAACTACAACACCGCACAATTACAAGCCGGTCGATGATTTTGAAGTGAATATCACAGAGCATCATCCAAATGAGCCGCAGATCTGGCGTGTGCTTCTGGATGAAGAGTTTAAGGCAAAACTAAAAATCGTGAAAAAAGACGATGAAACAAAGAAATCCGTATTGATTGCCGGAACAGAATTTAAGGTATATGACCTGGACAACAAAAAGTATGTGGAACAGGTAACAACTTACCCAGTGACAACCACTCACAAGTCCTATTTTACGGACAGCCAGGGATATCTGATCATGCCGAAGAATCTGAAGATCGGACATTACAGGATTGAGGAAGTCAATGCACCGGAAGGGTACACGATTAATAAGAATTATGTAGAGATTGCGGTGGATGCTAACACAGCATACCAGATGGATTCTGAGAGTGGAGATGCCATTATTACGGTAGATTACGAGAACCATCCGGTAAAAGGAAAGTTGACGATCTATAAAAAAGGTGAGATGCTGACCGGATTTAAAAAGGATTTTGTTTATGAAGAAAGATACCTGAAGGGTGCATCATTTCATGTCTATGCAGCTGAAAATATCTATACACCGGATTATCAGAAAGATGAAAACGGAAACAGACAGCTGATCTATGCAAAAGATGCACTGGTAACAACGGTAACGACTGGAGAAGACGGAAAAGCAGTTGCAGAAAATCTGCCACTTGGTTCTTACTATGTAGTAGAAAAGACTGCACCGGAAGGATTTGTCCTGAACCATGACAGATCAGATGTCGCATTTGTCTATGCAGATCAGGATACACCTGTGATCGAACAGGAAGTGACGGTTGGCGATGACCGCCAGAAAGTTGCAATCCAGGTAGAAAAACAGGATGCAGAAAATGGTGCAACCGTAGCAGGAGCTGTCTTTGGTATCTATAACAAAGCGGATATTAAGGCAGATGGAAAAGTAATCGTGAAAGCAGACACACTCTTACAGGAAATGACTTCTGATAACGATGGTCTTGCAACATGTACGCTGGATCTGCCACTTGGACAGTATTATGTGAAAGAGTTAAAAGCACCGGCGGGATTTGTATCCTCTGATGAAGTTCTGAATCTGGATGCTTCTTACCAGGGACAGGATGTGAAGACAGTAAAACTGAAAACAGTGAAAAAGAACCAGCCGACAACAGTAGAAATTACAAAATCTGATATAACCACAGGTGTGGAACTGGATGGGGCAAAACTCACTGTTCTTGATAAAGAAGGAAATGTTGTGGATCAGTGGACTTCTGTAAAAGATCAGCCACATGTGATCAAACGACTGACAGTTGGAGAGGAATACACTCTTCGTGAGGAAATGGCACCGTATGGATATTTGAAAGCAACGGATGTGAAGTTCACGCTGGAAGATACTGCTGAGATTCAGAAAGTAGAGATGAAAGATGAAGTTCCGACAGGACTTCTGATCATCAACAAAAATGGAGAGTTTCTGGATAAGGTGACACTTTTGGATCATGTAAAAGGTACTGTGGAGCATCTTTTTGAGTATGTAACCGGAAGCCTTACAGATGTGACGTTCGACGTATTTGCTGCGGAAGATATCAAAGCGGCAGATGGTGTCAGTGAAGATTATTTCAAAGCAGATGAAAAAGTGGGAACCATTACCACAGATTCCAATGGTATTGCACAGATGGGAGATCTTCCGGCAGGAAAATACTATGTGAAGGAAGTAAAAACAGCCCATGGTTATGTGCTGGACAAAGAGCCGAGATATGTTGACCTTTCCTACCGTGATCAGGACACACCAGTCATCACTTATGATGAGAAATGGCAGAATGCCCGTCAGAAAGTAAAGGTTACGGTTCTGAAGAAAGAAAAAGATACAGAACGTGTTCTTGCAGGTGGTGTCTTTGGTCTTTATACCAGTGAAGATATCAAAAATGCAAAGGGCGAGGTACTCCTTGAGAAAGACAGTCTGATCGAGCAGCGGGTAACGGATGAAAAAGGACAGATTACTTTTACGGCAGATCTTCCGGTAGACGGAAAATACTATGTGAAAGAGATCTTTGCGCCGGATGGATTTGTTACAACAGAAGAAGTACAGGAATTTACCTTAGAATATGCCGGAGAAGACCAGGCAGAAGTAAGCTACGACTTTATTTTTGAGAATCAGCCAACCACAGTGGAGCTGACTAAAACAGACCTGACAACAGGTAAAGAACTTCCAGGTGCACACCTGAAAGTGACGGATTCAGATGGCAACACAGTAGATGAATGGACTTCTACGGAAGAATCCCATGTGATCAAAGAACTGGTGGTTGGCAAGGAATACACCATGACAGAGACAAAACCGGCAGATGGATATGTCACTGCAGAAAGTATTACCTTTACAGTAGAAAATACAGCCGAGATTCAGAAAGTAGAGATGAAAGATGATGTGACAAAAGTGCAGATCAGTAAGACAGATATCACAGGAGAAACTGAGATTCCAGGTGCAAAACTGACGGTTCTTGACAAAGACGATCAGGTAGTAGAGAGCTGGACTTCCACAGAGGAAGCACACTATATCGAAAAACTGCCAATCGGTAAATATACCTTACGTGAAGAGCAGGCACCGAAAGGATATCTTCTGACATCGGATGTTAGTATTGAAGTAAAGGATACTGGAGAAATCCAGAAAGTAGCTATGAAAGATGACACTGCCAAGGGAAAAGTGATTCTCAATAAGACAGATAAATCATCAGGAGAACCGCTGAAAGGGGTAGAATTTGAACTTCGTGACAGCAAAGGAAAAGTTCTGGAAACCTTAAAGACAGATGCTGCCGGTCATGCAGAAAGTAAGCTGTATGAGATTGCCACATTTAAGAACGGCAAATATGATACCGCTATCAAGTATTATCTGGTGGAAACAAAGACACTGGATGGATACACATTGGATCAGACAAAGCATGAAGTGACATTTGCCTATGCAGATGACAGTACACCGGTTGTAGAAGTTACCTTTAATCTGACAAATGAGAAACCGGAAGTTCCAGAAACACCGAACACACCGGATACACCACAGTCCCATGAAGAGACAAAGGTATCAAACGCACCGAAAACAGGTGACAGCACGAATATCTGGCTGCCGATCCTGCTTCTGGTAATCTCCACAGGAGGTATGGCAGGACTTTATATCAGCAGAAAAAGGAAAAGCAAATAAGGAAATTAAAACCAACGGTTATGATTGGGAGCTTCTATGTGAGGCTCCCTTTTTCATACAAAAAACACAGAAAGGAACAGAAAACTATGATGAAAGCAATGGAAAAAAGACAGGAAGCACGAAAAAACCAGGAGAAAACTTTAAAGAGAATGATGGCTTATCAGAAGAAAGCCGAGCAGATGGTCAGCAGAAAAAGAATGAACCATCACATGATCAGAAAGGGGTAAAAGCGTATGATGAACAGAAAAGAATTTTATGAATATGTCAAAGACAATGTAAAGGAGTATCTGCCAGAGTCTTATAAGGACGCAGAAATTAAACTTCAGGAAGTAGAAAAAAACAACGGTTTGAAACTGACAGGGATTACGATTCCAAACGGAGATCAGAGAATCGTACCGACAGTCTATCTGGATTCCCTCTACCAGGAATATATCAATGGAAAAGATGTAGATTCTTGTGTTGGTGATGTAGCTGATATGCGTATTGAGGCACAGGGAAAAGCAGAATTTTTTGATATGGGAGTTCCGGATATTCTGGATTATGAAAAGATGAAAAATAAGTTACAGGTAAGAATTTGTGACAAAGAATGGAATACCGATCGTTTGGCAGACAAAGTAGTCACAGAACACGGAGATTTTGCAGCTTATTATGCAGTAAATCTGGAGGAAAATGGAGAAGGGATCAGCAGTATTCCGGTAACTGTTTCTCTGATGAACGAGTGGGGAGTATCTGCCGAACAGATTCAAGCGGATGCGATGGTGGCAGACCGAAAACGTGGTGTCACACTTATGGATATGAATGAGATTATCAAATCTATGATTTTTGGTGAAGAACCAGAAAACCTGCTGAATGAAAAAATGGATATGGAAGCCATGGAAAACCCAATGTTCTGTCTGACAAACAAAGCTAAGATGAATGGAGCTTCCCTGTTACTGCAGGAAGATATTCGTAAACAGATTGGGGAATGCCTGGGAAGTGATTACTTTGTCATCCCATCTTCCATTCATGAAGTGCTGATTCTTCCTGATAACGGCATTTTTCAGGTTCCGGAATTAAATGCGATGGTACAGGAAGTCAATGAGACAAAGGTGGAGAGACAGGAGCAGCTTTCCGATAAAGTTCAGTTTTGTGATGGGAAAACGGCAGTTATGGAAAATGCTGAGCGTAGGGAAGCTCGTTTGGAGAAAGAAAAAGCAGCCGAAAAAGCGGAAGTAAAAGGTGGAATCCATGGAAGACTGGAGAAAGCTAAGGCAGAAATCAAGGCAAAAGAGGGAGACAAAGTGCCAAAGAATAAGTCAAAAGAGCTTGCCACAGCATTATAAAGAGTAACAACGATGATTTTAAGGGGACTGTGCTAAGCAGTCCCTGATTTTATGAAAAGGAGTAGCGCATGGCAAATAAATTATATGCAATGGAACAGCTGACGGAAGAGGTGGCAAAAGATGTAGCTGCCAGTCCGCAGGAATGGATGCGGTTCCTAAACACTGCATCCAGACTGTACAAATACACTTTTCCAGAACAGCTTTTAATTTATGCACAGCGACCGGAAGCAACTGCCGTAGCATCCATGGAAATCTGGAATCAGAAGATGTACCGCTGGATCAAAAAGGGATCCAAAGGGATTGCCTTGATTGACAATACTTCCGGACCGAAAACGAAACTTCGGTATGTATTTGATGTGCAGGACACTTATAAAGTGCGGAATCTTGGAAAGGATCCTCAGTTATGGAATCTTCCGGTGGAAGGAGAACAGCTGGTGGCAGATTATCTGCAGGAGCAGTTATCACTGGAAGATACAGAAGGAGGACTTGCTGAAAGTCTGCATCAGGCAGCGAAGGAGAGTATGCAAGAATGGCTTCCAGATGCATTGGAAGAACTGAGACTGGACGTAACAGGGACATTTCTGGAAGAACTGGACGAACAGAATCAGGAAGTCGAATTTCGGGAACTGATGACCAATAGTGTCTGGTATGTATTACTAAACCGGTGTGGACTGGATGCACAGGAATATCTGGATGCAGAGGATTTTCGGCATATTACGGACTTTAATCAGCTGATAGTATTAGGACATCTGGGAAGTGCAGTCAATGAGATCAGCAGACCAGTCCTGATGCAGATTGGACGATATGTTCTGAATGATCTGGAAAATGACCTGAAAACGGTTGCAAAAGAAAAAGAAGTAGCTTATAATGAATTTAACACGTTAATTCGTGAAAGTAATACGGATAACGCAGAAGATAGAGAAGAAAAAAAGGAGGAAACAGACTATGAGAGAGATCAGTTACAGCCAGAACGGAGAGTATCAGATTCCAGATATCAGCCTGGAAGAGACGAGAGGAACCATCGGCAAGTACGGAATGATGCGGAAAGAGTATCTGAGAAATCACAAGGTAGCCAGGTTCAACATTCTGACACTGCAGAACCGTCTGGACAGTCATCTGATGGAGATCGACAGCCAGGCAAGACAGAGAGTAGACGACCTGATGAACGAACTTCTGGAGAAAGATCCGGCACCGGACAAAATGGCAGACGGGATGGCATGGACCAGACACATGAACCAGATCAAGGCACAGGCAGAGGAGCTGGTGATTCAGGAGATTATTTACAGTTAAGTCTGTTCCCAACAGAAGAGGAACAGTTAGGAGAAATAAGGAAAGCGGCAGCTGCATTGGAACAGCCAGCCGCTTTTCTTATTTCCGATGAAGTGGTAAATGATATTCTCCGCACGGGAAGCGGACAGAAAAATACACTGTTTCATATTACAGCAAGACTGATTGAAGGTCTGGATAATGAAGAAATGCGGAGTTTTCTGAAAGATGAATATGGAACTGGTGGCAAAGGATTTACCATAGATGGTCAGAAAATCAGTATCTGGTATGACAATGATGGTATCCGTATCCGGCGAGGGGACTCTGCCAGAAGAAACTTTGACCGCATGGTTACGTGGGAAGAAGCAGCGAACAGAATTCGGGATATGTATGAGGATGGAAATTACGTGGATAATTTGATTTCCAATAATGCCATTGAACAGGAGCAAGAAGAAATGACCAATCTTCTTGCACTTCATTTTCGGGATACTTGCAGAAACTGGGAAAAGAAACAATCATATTCAGACTGGCAGGATGTAGTGAGTGGAGCATGGACAGATCAAGAGGAAGCAGATGCGATTGTCTATCGTTTTGAATGGCTGCAGAAATATATGGATGAGAATCCGGGAGATTATCACCGCTGGGAGATTCAGCATAATCCGGAATATTTCCAACGCTTTCAGGATCTTCAGAGGGAGCGTTCCTGGGTAGACCAGAAATTTACGGTCGAACGTCCGGCACTATCCTTTATCACACAGGATGAAATTGACGCAGTGTTAAGAAGAGGCGGCATTACTGCAGGAGGACGTAACCGAATCTATGAGTATTTCATGGAACATCATGATATGAAAGATGCAGCTGAGTTCCTGAAAAATGAGTATGGAACAGGTGGTTCCTCACCCGGAATACCAGGAGCAGATGCTTCCGACGCATCCCATGATGCAAAAGGATTAAAACTTGCAAAAGGGAAAATTGGCAGTCCAGAGGTAGAAGTTTTATTAAAGTGGAACAAGGTTGCAGAACGTGTTCGCCAGTTAATCCGCACAGATGATTATTTGTCACCGGAAGAAATGGAAAAGTACGAAGAACGACAGGAAGCACAAAGACTGGCAGACCTGGAAGAAGCACAGCAGATGTTAGGAGAACAGCTGGAACAGGATACTTTTACAGCGGAAGATATAACGGATCTGCGACTAGTTGATTCAGAATATATGTCCGGTACCAGAACAAAAATCTATGATTTTGCTTGCAAAGTTAAGGGAGAAGAGAATCGACTTCAATACACATTAGAATATCATGATGATGGAGAAGGTTTCACGATTCATACGGAAAAAGATGATATTTGGGAGCGAATGTCAACACAAGAATTGGAACGTCTGGATGTAAAACTTGGACAAGAAGTACTTTATTATCATTATCACAACAAAACAGTAAATGCGGATACCTTAGATAAATTACGGGAAATCAAGGAAGAAATCATGGAGGAAGAGTCTTCCTATTTTACTGCTATTTCTAAACGTGTGTGGACAGATTATGATAAAAAAGAAAAAGAACTGTCGGGAGAAGTTGAGGTATTGGAAGAAAAAGAATCATTGGAAGAGATTAACGGAATAGCAGAACTGATTCCAGCAACGAACTTCCATATCACAGATGATGAACTTGGACAGGGAACACCGAAGGAGAAATTCCGAGCCAATATTATGGCTATTCAGCTGTTAAAAAAATGTGAGGATGAGAACCGCAATGCGACACCAGAGGAACAGGAAATCTTATCCAGGTACGTCGGCTGGGGAGGTCTTGCAGATGCATTTGATGAGACAAAATCTGCATGGGAGACAGAATATTTGGAATTAAAGACCGTCCTTACACCGGAAGAATATGCTGCAGCCAGAGCTTCCACATTAAATGCTCATTATACACAGCCGATTGTGATTGAAAGTATGTATCAGGTGTTGGAGAATCTGGGATTTACAAAGGGAAATATCCTGGAGCCATCTATGGGAGTCGGGAACTTCTTTGGAAAGCTTCCAGAGAATCTAAACCAGTCCAAACTCTATGGAGTGGAACTGGACAGCATCAGTGGCAGAATTGCTAAACTTCTCTATCCAGATGCCAATATCCAGATCAAAGGCTTTGAGAAGACGGATTATCCCAATGATTTCTTTGACGTGGCAATCGGAAATGTGCCATTCGGTGCATATAAGGTCAATGACCGTCAATATGACCGCTACAATTTTATGATTCATGATTACTTTCTTGCCAAGACTATAGATCAGTTACGTCCAGGTGGTGTAGCTGCGTTGATCACAACAAAGGGAACTATGGACAAGGAATCACCGGAAGTCCGGAAATATTTGGCAGAGCGTGCAGACCTGCTGGGGGCTATCCGACTGCCGAACACAGCTTTTAAGGCAAATGCAGGAACAGAAGTCAGTGCTGATATTTTGTTTTTCCAGAAGCGTGAGAGTTTCACAAAAGAGATGCCAGACTGGGTGAATTTGGAGAGTGATGCAAATGGGATTACCATTAACAAGTATTTTGTTCAGCATCCGGGATTGATTCTTGGTGAGATGAAAGAAGTGTCCGGTCCGTATGGTATGGAAACAACCTGTGCTCCAATGGAAGGAGCTGATCTGGAATTACAGTTACAAGAAGCTGTAAAACACATCAGAGGAAGCATGGTAGCGGCAGTAGATATAGAGGCAGAACTGGATGAGATGCCAGAGAGTATTCCGGCAGATCCGAATGTCCGAAATTACAGCTATACGGTGGTAGATGATCAGGTATATTACCGTGTCAATTCTTTGATGAATCAGGTGAAAATGCCTGCAGTCACTGCAGAACGTGTAAAAGGCATGGTTGCAATCCGTGATACCGTTCGTGAACTGATCGCCATGCAGATGGAAGAATTTGTCACAGACGAAGAAATCCAGAAACAGCAGAAAAAACTGAATCAGGTGTATGATACCTACACAGCAAAGTATGGAGTTATTGGAAGTAATGCTAACAAACGTGCATTTTCTGATGACTCTTCTTATTGTCTGCTGTGTTCCCTGGAAGACTTGAATGAAGATGGAACATTGAAGCGGAAAGCGGACATGTTCACCAAACGAACCATTAAAAAGGCGGTCGCTGTGACAAGTGTGGAGACAGCCACAGAAGCACTTGCTCTGTCCCTAAATGAAAAGGCTAAAGTAGATCTTCCATATATGGCACAGTTGACCGGAAAGACCGAAGAGAAAATCACAGAAGAGCTGGTTGGAGTTATCTTCAAAAATCCACTGACAGACCAGTGGGAAAGCGGAGATGAATATCTGTCTGGAAACGTCAGAGATAAATTAAATACAGCGAGAACTTTTGCAGAGAATCATCCGGAATTCACACCGAATGTGCGTGCATTGGAGGCAGTTCAGCCAAGAGATCTGGAAGCGTCGGAGATTGAAGTGCGTATTGGAGCCACCTGGATTGAACCTTCGGATTATCAGGATTTTATGGTGGAACTGCTTCATACGCCGAGGTATCTTGCACAGAAGGAAATACAGGTAAAATTCTCTGAGGTAAATGGTGAGTGGAGGATTACAGGAAAGAACGCCGACAGTCCAAGAAATGCGTTTGCTTATGCAACGTATGGAACGGAGAGAGCAAATGCCTACCGGATTCTGGAAGATGCCTTGAATCTAAAAGATGTTAGAATCTATGATAAAGTCGTAAATGACAATGGGGATGAAGTGCGAGTTTTGAATAAAAAAGAAACTATGTTGGCATCACAAAAGCAGGATGCCTTGAAGGCTGCATTCCAAGATTGGATTTTTAAGGATCAGCAGAGGAGAGAAAGGCTGGTAAGCGTGTACAATGAGCGTTTCAATAGTATCCGTCCCCGTGAATATGATGGTAGTCACTTGAGTTTTCCAGGAATGAATCCGGAAATAGAGCTTCGTCCGCATCAGAAAAATGCAGTCGCACATCAGTTATACGGTGATAATGTGCTTCTGGCACATGTAGTAGGAGCTGGGAAGACTTACGAAATGGTAGCGGCGGCAATGGAGAGCAAACGTCTGGGATTATCACAAAAGAATCTCTTTGTTGTGCCAAACCATTTGACAGAGCAGTGGGGAGCGGAGTTCCTGCAGTTATATCCAGGAGCAAATATTTTGGTAGCAACCAAGAAAGACTTTGAACCGGCAAACCGAAAGAAGTTCTGTGCCAGAATCGCTATGGGAAATTACGATGCTGTTATTATTGGTCATTCCCAGTTTGAGCGTATTCCAATCTCTGATGAGAAACAGGAAGCCATGCTTCAGAGGCAGATTGATGATCTGGAAATGGCAATCCAGAGTGCAAGGTATGAACAGGATGGTGGACGTTATACCGTCAAACAGATTGAAAAGACAAGAAAAACATTGCAGACAAGGCTGGAGAAACTGAATCAGAAAGAGAAAAAAGATCAGGTAGTTACGTTTGAAGAACTGGGAGTGGATCATTTATATGTAGATGAAGCACACAGTTATAAAAACGCATTTCTTTATACAAAAATGAGAAATGTAGCCGGGATTGCACAGAATGAAGCACAGAAGTCGGCGGATATGTTTAATAAATGTCAGTATCTGGATGAGATTACCGGAGGAAAAGGCATTACCTTTGCTACGGGCACACCGATTAGCAACAGCATGACGGAATTATATGTTATGCAGAGGTATCTGCAGAACAGCAAATTACAAAATATGGGACTTGGACTGTTTGATTCCTGGGCCTCCACCTTTGGCGAGGTAGTCACGAGCATTGAGCTTGCACCAGAAGGAACAGGCTACCGTGCAAAGTCAAGATTTGCAAGATTTTATAATATTCCGGAACTGATGAATATGTTTAAGGAGATTGCAGATATCAAGACTTCCGATCAATTAAAGCTTCCAGTGCCGGAAGCGGAATATGAAACAGTGGTGTTGAAACCAACGGAACAGCAGAAAGAAATCGTAGAAAGTCTGGGGGAACGTGCAGAAGTTGTCAGAAACGGAGGGGTAGATGCTTCGGTTGATAATATGCTGAAAATTACCAATGATGGAAGAAAATTGGCATTGGATCAGCGTTTGGTGAACGAATTATTGCCAGATAATCCAGAAAGCAAAATATCAGTCTGTGCAGAGAAAAGTTATGAGATCTGGAAAGACACGGCAGCACAGAAATCTGCACAATTGATTTTCTGTGACTTGAGCACACCGAAAGGTGATGGCAGTTTCAATGTTTATGATGACTTGAAGCAGAAACTGATAGCGAAAGGTGTACCGGAAAAAGAGATT
>OGYZ01000805.1_pt1 | contig 26856 bp, 20 predicted proteins | sample 1576681 | NCBI WGS metagenome assembly OGYZ01 (sample SAMEA3541480, study PRJEB24748) | human gut metagenome | biome: human gut; feature: human-associated habitat; material: faeces | place: China | collected 2012 | reverse complement strand
TACACTGTACACATCACGCACTTTACCATGATAAACACTCTTCTGACCCGGAAAGTGAAAATCTGTTTTTACTAAAGCTGTTTTCATAACTTAATCTATTTTATTTTCTGTATGACTTGTATCCTTTTTTGCGGCACGAAGCTTACTCTTGTCAAACTTGTCGTAAGCCTCCACAATACGCTGTACCAGCTTGTGCCGTACAATATCTTTCTTGTTGAATTCTACCCGTCCGATGCCCGGTACATGCTTCAACACGCCCATCGCTTCCTTTAATCCGGAAGTAACCGAGGCCGGCAAATCGATCTGTGTCATATCACCCGTCACGATCATCTTGGCGTTCATGCCGAGACGTGTCAGAAACATCTTGATCTGATGGGTGGTCGTGTTCTGGGCTTCGTCCAGGATAATGACGGCATCATTGAGGGTCCGTCCACGCATAAAAGCCAAAGGGGCAATCTGGATGACATTGTTTTCCATATATTCCTTCAGCTTGACAGCCGGAATCATATCTTGCAAGGCATCGTAGAGCGGTTGCAAGTACGGATCAAGTTTGTCTTTCATCTCTCCGGGCAGGAATCCCAGCTTCTCTCCCGCTTCCACCGCCGGACGGCTCAGGATAATCTTGCGCACTTCCTTATTCTTCAGGGCTTTCACGGCAAGGGCAATGGCCACAAAGGTTTTTCCCGATCCGGCAGGACCCGTCGCAAAGACCAGGTCGTTTTCCTCAAAAGCCTTGACCAGCAGTTGCTGGTTTTCAGTCCGCGCGGTAATGGGTTTGCCATTCATCCCGTGGATAATCAGATTTTCCTGTTTGACCACGGTCGGCCCTTTTCCCTTCACAATGTCGATGATGACTTCCTCGCTCAACGAGTTGAATTCTTCGCAGTACTTTTCAATTTCACGAATCTTCTTTAAAAACAGTTCCGATTCCTCTTCATCGCCAATTACTTTCATCACGTTGCCTCTGGCTACAATCCGAAGTTTGGGAAACAGCGTCTTGATGAGCTGCATATTGCTGTTATTCACACCATAAAATATGACCGGATCAACCGTCTCAAGAATATAAATTCGTTCAATCATTCAGTTTTTATTTTAGTTAGAAAGAAATGCACGTTGCTTTCTTTTTTGAATAGGCAAAATTAAAAATAAATTTCCAAAATTAGTCGCTTCCGGATGGAATATTCCGTGGCTTCGCCGATGTGGTTCGGATAAGGATTGATGGCAGACAATGTTTATTTCGGGCTACGTGCAGAGTCCCATTGGATATTGCCTATTGCTTCAAACCGAAACATGGGAGAATCCAGAACTTTCTGCCGAAACCGAGTTATCGACTCGGGTGAACAGTCTTTCAAAGAGATAACAATACAATTTGCTTTTACGTCAATACCCGAACCTTCCCAAGTCAGTTCTTCACATAACTGAGAATCTTCGAAAAACAAACCTAACCGTTCATTCAATTCACATAACCGATTGAACGAATAGGTACATTTTATTAAGGTAAAATCAGTAGATTCGACAAACGGAGCCAAGTGCTCTTTAGCCTCGGATGAAGTATCCGTTGCCAACACCACCTGTTTCCCGAACTCGTTAAGATAAGTACCACCATAACAATCCGGATAAACGGCCTGTCGGAGATTACGTTCCATCTGTTTCTCGTTGGACGGGCTACAAGCCGTCAGAAACGACGAAAGCAGTATCAGGCACTTCAAGGCTTTTATATTAGAGGCTTTTCTTCCTTTTTTCATAAAGAACTGGTTTTATTGTAGCGACAAAGAAATAAGAGTTTTGGTAGAAAGAGAAGCAATTAGCATTTTTTATAAGGAGACGCAACGTTGCGTCAATATCTAATACCATGAAGAACATTTTTATAATGCTTATGCCGAGTAAACTATAAAAAGAGGAGAAAGACCAAAGTCTCTCTCCTCGCTACTGATTCATGTTCCCGCGTTCCACAACGGAGGAAAGACATTTTTCATATACTAAAAAACGGAAACAAGTAAAACTTAAAGTTTTCTTGCCGCTATACCCGCGTTTCACAACGAAGGCATAGCTTGGTTGTATAAAAAAGAAATATTAATTATAATAAAACGATCTTGTTATTTGACACGTACTTTGAATACCTGTTCACCTACGCATACTACATAGATGCCTTGGTTCAACGGATAAGACTGCAAGCCTGTCTGCCGTGTACGCTTAACGGTTACACCGGTCATCGAAACAACAGAGATTTCTTCCGGCTGGGCGGTGTAAACAAACAGACTGCCGTCTTTCGTATATACCCGAACCATACCGTCGATGTCTTCCGTTCCGGTATAAATGGCATCTATTCCTTTCAGGTAAATGTCACCTTCAATATCGGTTACTTGGAAGGTATTCTGTTCGATACCCGGAACCAAGTCTTCCCATTCGCCTTTGAGACCGCGTTTGAACAGGTAGCGGGCATCTTTTGTTTCAAAGCCTTTCTTCACATACAGGAATACTTTTGTATCTCCTTCGTCGGCTACTTTATGACGGGTTGCATCCAGATACAAGCCTTCGCAAGTAGCGGTGATGTCGGCATAAACATGATGCGGATTCTTGGCTGTGGTCGGATCTTGCTTATCGAATACGAAGTAAGCCTTTACATAGATATCGGTTGTGATATCTCTTACCACATATTGATTGATACTGTAATCTTTCGGCATTTCTTTCCATTCGCCCAACACGGTCCGTTTGTACATGTAGCGGATTTCCTTGTTCTGGCAGCTCTTGGCTACTCCTGCTTGGATAACGGCGGTCTTGCCTTCTTCTACCAGTTTGTGATCGGTATATAGCCAAATACTATCGTTGGTTTCCGACAGGTCGATGTAGATATGGTTTTCGTTCGGCTCCGGATCGATATATGATTCATCTACCACGGCCTTTACATAGATGTCCGACCAGATATTATTAATCGGGTATTCGCCCGGCTGCACGCCTTCGTCCAATGTCTCCCAATAACCATACATGCCTCGTTTGAACATCAGGGTAACGGCTGCCGGATCCAAGCCTTCGGGTATTTCCAGATAGACATTAACAGAACCACCTTCCCGAACTACATTCCGACTGAAAGACACGTCGATAAAGTCGTAGGTCGTTTCGTTGTAGATATTATAGTAGTTGATTGGATCTACTGGCGGATCTACGGGTTCTTCCGGATCGGTCGGGTCTTCTTTCTCTGTGAAGGTGGCTGTCACTGTGACATTATTTGCAGGCATAATGAAGGTTGTTGTTGCTTGGTTTTCGTCATCTAAAGTTACATTTCCGCTTTCAACAGTCCATGACTTAAATTCATAGCCTTCATTTGGAGTAGCCGTAATGGTTACTTCTGTATCTTTATCATATTGATCACCACCTGTAACGGTACCCATATCCTCACATCCTTCTGCAACTTTTACTGTAACAGTATACTTCCTTTTTTCAATTACGGTCAATTCCAAATCATTGGTGATTTCAGAATTATTAAAATATTCCTTTCCGTCACTATCAAACCAACCGAAATTATCTCCAACATCTGGTAAGTTAAGATTTGCAGAGTTTCGATATACGATTTCTGTTGTAGCGGCATCTTTATGTAAACTTAATTGATAAACTACTGGTAATGTCTCATCAAAACACTGTAGCTTCGGATATTCATCTGGAGTGCTTCCATTCAAATTCTGGCCAAAGACATAGCTTCCATCATCTTCATTTAATTGTCTTAATAGCCAGGCAACTTCACCGGTTGTAAAAGCTGGATTATTTTTACTTTCTACAGTGTTTTCAACAACTGTACCTTCAGCTTGTTCACCAACAGCATTGATACCTTCTTGCGTCAAATAATAGTTGTTTGTTATTTTATTGATAACATCAATCCAACCACACTTTAATAGGCCACAAATACCTCCTATAACTGACTGTTTATTTCCTATTAAACTACCTGTATTATAACAATATTGAATAGTAATAGCTTCACCAACTGCCAATTCACCATTTCCTGTTATTCCTCCAACATATACAGTCCCGGTTGTTGAACATTTAGAGACATCTATTACTCCTTGATTATAGCAATTTTCTAAAGGAACACCCCGCATCAGTCCACAAATACCTCCTACATAAAAATTAGAGATAAGCTTTTCAGCAAATATTTCTAAACCTCCTTTATTATAACATCTGGAAATAGAAGAGGTACTCATCCCACAAATACCACCTAAATAGAATCCAATCGGATCATCTATAATGCTTTTTCCGTCTATTTTTATCACCCCTTCGTTCCAGCATTTATTTATTGTACCCCCATTAGCGCCTACAATACCTCCAACCATTAAGATATTATTAGGAACTGCATTCTGAACTGTACTTACAGCTGTAATATTGACTCTATTACAGCAATTTTCAATAATAGTATTATTACTATAACCGCAAATTCCACCAACCTGACATTTTGCATTAATAATTTTTCCTTCTACTGTAAGATTCTTGATAGTTATACGATCTATTGTAGAAAACAAACCTGCTTGATAAGCCGTATAATCAGAACCAGAGGTCATATCATCTCCATCTATATACAATCCCGTAATCGAATACCCTGCACCGTCAAAAACTACATCTTCATAGGACACCCATTTTAAGGGGGTCCATTTCCTCTCTCCTAAATCTATATCATTATTTAGTCTAAAGTGGGCTGGCTCTCTATTTACCTTTACCATCTCCTTCAAATCGCCAACAGTCTTAATCAAATAAGGATCAGTTTCTGTTCCTGAACCACCACTAAATGTGTTGTCTTGCCCCCAAGCACTCACGCCCGCCAAAGCGAGACATAAACATACCATAAACGAACGTAGCCAAACGTGGTACATCCGTGTGTTTTCCCGTTGTAAAAATCTTTTCATCATATTTGTTCTCCATTTAAATTGTTTATCATTCAGATTTAAAGATGAGAACAAGGGACCGTTGATTCAGAATGGATGGAGATGATCGGTTTGTTCCGATTATAGAGGCGCGGCACGCCACGCCTCTATGCGGGGAGAGTGTTTTTATACGTCCAACGTTTTCATATCGAAATACATGCCGCACGTTGTGTCACCTTCTTCGGTTGATGTCAATCGTTTAAAGCCATTACGTTCGTAAAACGGAACAGCTCCCTGATAAGCATCTACCGTCAAGAAACGAAAAGTAGAATATCCACATTCTTGTCTTAACCGGTATTTCAATTCGTTCAGCAAAATACGACCCAAACCTTTCCCACATAATCGTTCCGATATTGCAAACCGACCAATTTTCACAGCCGGATAACTACCAAAATGTTTTGAATGAGGAAATAGTTTTTTGATCTTCCGCCAAACGGCTTTCGATACGTCTTGTTTGGCAATCTTGTCGTTAAGCAGACTGAAGTAACCGACAATCACATCTTCTTCACAAAAAAGGAATGTTTTTGCCAATCGCTTTTCGTCAAAGGCTTTTGCATCATGTAGCAAAAAGCCATTCAATTCGGCATCTCCGCAATCGAATGGCTTCATTTCATAGTCGGAGGTTAATGGGATTATTTCCATATGCAGTGTTATAAATGACAGTTATACTTTCTGATAAACTCTTCGTGTATTCGGCATACTTCTTCCCAATTCTTCCGACGCTCTTCTTGGCTCATGTTGTCAACCCGCTCCATTTCCTTTTCAAATCGGATGGCGTCTTCGCCATACAGGATCGGGGTCTCTTTAAATGGATACTTTGCTTTCATAGTTTCTCTTTTAGTTGGTTTATAGTGCCACAAAGATACGGCTTTATCCGTTTCATTCCAACCCATTCTTTCAAAGATCGCTTGTTCTTTTTTCCTCTCCGGGTTAAAACCCGGAGGTAAAATTCCGGAGTTATTCCACCGGTACCAATTCCAGACCGCTATCTCCCTTATCGCCTTCTTCCGGTTTTTCTGGCTTGGTAGTCGAGGTATGTTTAGCCTTGTCGCGCAGGTTATAAGCTGTCTCGACATCACGGATCAGACCATTCAAGCCAGCCATGAAATAGAGAGATTCTTCCGTCTCATGCAAAAGATTGGTAGCGAAAGCAAAGTCCGCCATCTCACGGTAAAGGTCCGTTAGTTGCCGGCGCAAGGTATCACTCTTGTTGCCCAAGCTTGCAGCGGCACGTGCCACATCCGCCCCTTTCACCAAGGCTTCATACTGCTGGTTGTAGGTTGATAGTTCGTCGATGTAGTTCTCCAGCCCCAAGGTCGTGATCGCTTCCTGAATCTCCGGCTTATTCAAGTCGGTGAGCAAGCCTTTCACCGTTTCCGTCTGCTGGTTGTTGGGCAGACTGTTCATCCCCGTATAAGGTTTCACCACGATGTAAAGTTTCTCGGCAGCCGCACTTTCTGCCTGTATCGGCACGTTGCGCGAGGTGAGAATCCGCTGGATGATCGCTGTCCAAAGCGCGTCGCGCTGGCGGTCGATTTCCGCTTTCGACTTCGTTTCCGCCTTGACTTTCGTCTCGCGGTTGAGGTCGTTCATTTCCGACAGATAGGTTTTGGCTTCTTCTATCTGTTCGGCCGTGATACCCACTTTGGGCGCCCCCATCGAATCATCTTCTTCGGCTTCCAACGGAAGCAAGGCCAGAAAACGCTCCATGAAGTTGATAAACTCGGCATTCGAAAGTTTTGTAAGCTTTATGCCTTCTACTTTGATGTATTGTTTTCTCATATATTGAAAATTTTTATGTGATTTAATCCTATCCATTTATCCATTCCCGCAGGAATTTCCCCTTTACACCCCCGGAAAGAAGCCATTCCCGTGGTAATTTCCATTTTGCATCCCTTGCATGCTCCAATTCCCGCGGGAATTAACCCCTCGAAGGGGTTCGACATGCCATTTCCCACGGGAATTCGTGTTTTCCACCCCACAGGAGGGAGAATTCCCCTGGGAATTTTTACAAACGCAAAAAGCCCGTGCACGGAGAAAACTCCGCACACGGGCTTTTTGCGATATATCTACAATTTGTTTACAGATTATTGCTTGCTTGCTTGCTTGCTTGCTTGCTTGCTTGCTTGCTTGCTTGCTTGCTTGCTACACAATTATTCCAAACCGCCAAATATTTAGTGGTAAATGATGTTAATTCATAATCTATGTCAGCGTTCAAAAACATAAATAAAACCTTGTATCTCAATCAAAAAAATATATTTACTCATCTTCTGATGGCAAATATAGTATTTCTTTATGAAAACCACCTCAAAACTATTTCTTATTTTTGCACAAAATTAAACAGTAAGCAACAAAATGAAGAACTTGAAAGCATGTTTATTGGGCCTTTCTGCCGGATTGCTGACGCTGGCTATCATGCCATCGTGTAAAGAAGAACGAGGCCCATTGAAACGTATCTGGTATAGCGGAAGTTACAACCGTGACTTCAACGACTTGAACGATGTACAACTGGAAATGGCCAAGAAGATAGGAATCAAGCCTGCCACAACCCGCGAAGAGGCCGAAGAGGTAAAACACGAAATGGAAGAGATCAAGACCAATGAGTATTACGAGGTAGAAGAACTCACCCACTCGATTCCGTACCTGATTCCGCAAGCTGCCGAACTGTTGCACGATATCGGGAAGAACTTCCAGGACTCGCTGACTAATCTGAACGCGTCTCTCTACAAAGTCAAAGTAACCAGCGTTACCCGCACCGTTACCGATGTCAAGAAACTAAAGAAAAGAAACTCCAATTCATCGGTCAATTCTACCCACCAGTATGGTACAACATTCGATATTTCGTGGGTCCGCTATACGAAGGTAGATGAAAAGGACACCCTGAATATCGATAAAGACGAGCTGAAAATGGTATTGGCCATGGTCTTGCGTGACTTGAAACGGGAAGACCGCTGCTACGTCAAGCACGAACGCCGGCAGGGTTGCTTCCACATCACTGTGAAAGACGGAGAATAAAAGCAAAAAGCTAGCGATACCGGAGAATGCTCCTACCTCGCTAGCTTTTATTGTATACGATTCATTCCATACGCTTCCGGCAGCACCACCACGAGAACAGGAAACGGCAGCCGGTAATTATCAGTGCCAACGCCAAGCCGGTATAGAACACGGCGATAAATGATCCCGGCAATAATTGAAACAGCCGGACACAGACACCCAATGAAATCATTACTCCCACCACCAGCCAACTTTTCCCATCAAAGAAGGAAAAGACGGGATTCTTTTCCGGTTTATGAATAATCCGAAGTGTATGCTTGCGGTACAGATTCTGAAAGATAAACCCTAAGAAGACGAAGAATATCACCAGCATCTCGGACAACTTAAACAAGAAGTATCCGGGATTGTCCATCCAATAGCGAATACCCAAACGCAGCACGTTAACTCCAGCCAGTGTCCAGAAGAGACCGGCCAACAGCAACAACGTTTCTCTGCTTACTCGATAAGGCATATTCTTACAGCAACTGGATAAACAATAAGCCCAAAACAACAGATACCACCGTAGCAATCAATCCCGGCATCATAAAAGAGTGATTCAAAACGTACTTTCCAATTCGGGTAGTACCAGTCTGATCGAAGTTAATGGCAGCTACTACGGTCGGATAGTTCGGGATAAAGAAATAACCGTTCACTGCCGGGAACAAAGCGATCAGCATCCAAGGAGAAATACCCAGTGCAATACCTAAAGGCAACATCGCCCGGATCGTAGCCGCCTGACTGAACAAGAGGATAGACATGACAAACAGAGCCAGACCAAACAGCCAGGGCATCTGCGTCACGATATCGACAATTCCGCTCTTCAGTTCTGCCATATTACCGGCAATGAAAGTATCGCCCATCCAGGCAATACCGAAGATCGCCACGACTGCCTGCATACCGGCCGAAAAGACCGAACCTTGAGCCGCCTTGATTCCATCCGTCCGTGTCACCAACAGGATCAACGCAGCAGCCGACAACATCAGGATTTCTATAATATGCGACATTTCCATGACTACAACACCCGACTCCAGTTCAAACCGTGGGCGCAAAGATTCCATCGAACCAAATAAGACAATCCCCAAAGTAGCCAACAGGAACAACGCCACAGCCCAGCCTGCTTTCTTCGGATCGGCCACCTCTTTGGCTTTATAATGGCTATCCGACAATTCGCCATTGGCTAACCGGCGCTGGTATTCCGGATCGTCTTTCAACTCTTTTCCTACCCGCAGTGAATACAAGGCACCAGCCAAAACGCCTAACAATGTGCAAGGTACCGAAATCTTCAGGATATCCATCAAGGAAATGTCATATCCGGCCAGCAAACTCAGCAAGGCAACTGTCGCTGCCGAGATCGGACTGGCTGTAATAGCCTGCTGCGAAGCGATTACGGCTATCGCCATCGGCCGTTCGGGACGTATTTTCGTATCTCGTGCTACCTCGGCTATCACCGGAAGAACCGAATAAGCCACATGTCCGGTTCCGGCTACAAAGGTAAAGAAGTAAGTCACCAGCGGACTCAACAGCGTAATCTGTTGCGGATTCTTTCGGAGCAGCTTCTCAGCCCATTTTACCATCAGGTCCAAGCCTCCGGCCGCCTGCATACAACTGGCTGCCGCAATGACGGCAACAATCATCAACATCACATCAATCGGAGGCGCTGTTGGAGCTAGTCCAAAAACAAATGTCAGCACAGCCAACCCGATTCCACCCATCACTCCTAATCCGATTCCACCGATCCGAGCACCTATCACGATGGCCACCAGCACGAAAAATAATTGTAACAGCATATAAATAATGATTTAAACATTGCATGCAACAGGACGAAATGCCACATTTATGTTGCGAGTATGCAAATATACGCTATATTTGTAGGATAGACAAATAAACTAATTAACACAACTCACGTATGAAAAGAACTTGTATGCTATCCCTCATGGGAATCGTCGGATTTCTTTCCAGCGTTTCTGCCCAGGTCAGAACAGAGTTTCTGTTGGAAAAGGGCTGGAAATTTACCCGCGAAGACAATCCTGAATCCGTTCAACCTTCATTCGACGACAGCCAATGGCAGTCGGTTACCGTTCCTCACGACTGGGCCATTTACGGTCCGTTCAGTATCCACAACGACAAACAGAATGTTGCCATCTCACAAGACGGGCAAAAGGAGGCTATGGAACATGCCGGACGAACCGGAGGTCTGCCTTTTGTCGGTGTCGGCTGGTATCGGACTACACTGGATATTCCACAATTCGCTCCCGGTAAAAAGGCCTTCATTCTTTTCGACGGAGCGATGAGTCATGCTCAGGTATATATAAATGGTAAGAAAGTAGGCTATTGGCCTTACGGGTACAACTCATTCTGGTTTGACATCACACCTTTCATCGAGGCCGGGAAAAGCAACACGCTGGCTGTCCGCCTGGAAAACATGCCGGAATCTTCCCGTTGGTATCCGGGAGCCGGTTTATATCGGAACGTACACGTAGTCGTAACGGAAGATGCTTATATCCCTATTTGGGGAACTTACATTACAACTCCGCAGGTGAATGATAAGTTTGCCCGCGTCAGAGTTGAGACAAAAGTCAATCTGCCGGAGCAGGCTGATCCGAGCCAATACCGTATCAAGACTATCTTATGCAAACCGGACGGCAGTCGGTTGCAAGAGAAAATACAACCTCTCACCGACATTGTTTACAACAAAGACGTGTTGGTGCAGGAGTTTATCGTAGAAGATCCGGAACTCTGGTCGCCCGAACATCCTACTTTATACACAGCCATTTCGAATGTCTATAAAGGAGAAGATCAGCTGAAGGATGAATATACAACCCGGTTCGGTATCCGCTCCATCGAAATTATCCCCGACAAAGGTTTCTTCCTGAACGGACAACGTACCGTATTCAAAGGTGTTTGCAATCATCATGATTTAGGTCCGTTGGGTGCTGCGGTCAATGATGCAGCCATCCGCCGGCAAATCCGGATGCTGAAAGACATGGGTTGTAATGCGATCCGAACTTCCCACAACATGCCAGCTCCCGAACTGGTCCGTGCCTGCGACGAGATGGGAATGATGCTGATGGCCGAAAGCTTCGACGAATGGGACAAAGCGAAATGTGCCAACGGCTATCATACCTTGTTTGACGAATGGGCCGAAAAAGACCTGACAAACCTTATCCATCATTATCGGAACAATCCGAGTGTCGTGATGTGGTGTATCGGCAATGAAGTACCGACGCAATGGGACGAAGGCGGTTGTAAAGTAGCCCGCTTCCTGCAAGACATCTGTCACCGGGAAGATCCTACCCGACCGGTTACCCAAGGTATGGATGCGCCGGATGCTGTTGTCAACAACAACTTTGCTGCCATCATGGATGTTCCGGGATTCAATTATCGCCCGTTCCGTTATCAGACCAATTACGCCAAACTGCCGCAACAAGTCATTTTGGGTAGTGAAACGGCTTCGACAGTCAGTTCAAGAGGCGTCTATAAATTCCCGGTTGAAAGAAAAGCCATGGCCGTTTACGATGACCATCAGAGTTCATCATACGACGTAGAACATTGCAGTTGGTCAAACCTGCCGGAAGATGACTTTATCCAGCACGAAGACCTGCCCTATTGCATGGGCGAATTTGTGTGGACCGGCTTTGACTACCTGGGTGAACCGACTCCGTATTATACCAACTGGCCCAGCCACAGCTCGCTATTCGGTATCATTGACCTGGCCGGTATTCCGAAGGACCGTTATTACCTGTACCGCTCTCACTGGAATAAAGGTGAAAAGACCTTGCACATTCTGCCTCATTGGAATTGGGAAGGACGCGAGGGCGAAGTAACGCCGGTCTTTGTTTATACCAATTATCCTTCGGCTGAACTGTTCATCAATGGAAAGAGCCAAGGCAAACGGACAAAAGACCTCAGCGTTGAAATAGACAGCAGTTATACCGAAGCAGCTCAAAAGAGCTTCGAACGACAGAAACGTTACCGCCTGATGTGGATGGATACGAAATACGAACCGGGCACTGTAAAGGTGGTTGCTTATGATGAAAATGGAAAGGCCGTAGATGAAGCAGAAATCCATACAGCCGGCAAGCCGCATCACATCGTTCTGACAGCCGACCGCGATCAGCTTCAGGCTGACGGAAAAGACTTGTCGTTTATCAATGTCAAGATTGTGGATAAAGACGGAAACTTCTGTCCGAATGAAACCCGACAAATCAAATTCAAGGTGAAAGGCGCCGGAACCTTCCGGGCTGCTGCCAACGAAAACAGTGCCAGTCTGGAATCATTCCAAGAACCGCAAATGAAGTTATTCAGCGGACAGCTCACAGCCATCGTACAGTCTGCAGAAGAAGCCGGAACAATTACGTTCGAAGCTTCTGCTCCTGGAGTCAAGAGTGCGAAACTGATCTTGAAAGCCGAATAAGAAGTGAAAAGAAAGGCACGAATTTCACACCTGGAGAACAGGTGAAATTCGTGCCTGAATTATATCCGGGAATCAGATGATTCCCTTCTGATTACTTACTTCTTCTCGTCAGGATAGGTAAACGGAAGGAAACGGACCAAAATCAAAACCGGTATGGCGGCAAACAGAACCACAATAAAATACTGCGCATAACCCAACCAGTCACTCAAGAAACCACTGATCATTCCCGGAATCATTACACCCAGATTCATAATTCCCGACGCAAAAGCATAATGCGCCATCTGATGTTTTCCGGGAGCTACCTGTTGCATCATAAACAACGTCAATCCGACAAACCCGAATCCGTATCCGAAGTATTCAAACGTGATGGCACCACCGATCAGCCAAGGAGAATCCGGCTGGTAAAGAGCCAACAAAGGATAAACGACGAACGGGAAGTTGAATACGCAGCACAAGGTAAACAACGTCTTCTTCAATCCGCTATGAGAAATGTAATAACCGGCCATAAAAGAACCCAGCACAAAGGCTGCCGCTCCAAACGAACCATAATACAATCCGATCTGTTGCTCGGTCAGACCTAATCCACCATCAGCCAAAGGAGCTTTGAGGAACAAGGGAACGATCTTCATCACCAAACCTTCTGCAAAGCGATACAGAATGATAAACAGAATATATAAGGCAATATACTTCTTCTGAAAGAATGTAAGGATCACATCCTTCAAGGCATTCCATGTATCTGCGGCAGAAGTAACCCGATTCTCTGATACTGCTTTATCGCTTGGCAACATCTTCCAGTGGTATAATCCCAGCAAGAGCATGATAGCTCCACAGCAACCCATGATCAACATCCAGGCCTGAACGACACCCACATGTTCAATCAAATAACCGGCCAGATACACCAAACCGCCGGTAGCCGCCAGCTTCGCCACATTATAAAAAGCTCCTTGCCAGCCGATATACTTAGCTTGATCGTCTTTATCCAAAACGGCCATATAGACACCGTCGGTTGCCACATCATGCGTGGCACCGCTAAAGGCAATCACGGCCAATAAGGCAATGGATACCGCAAAGAAGTTCGGCAACTGCAAAGACAAGGCCACCAGTCCGAAAAAGATACCGGAACAGAACTGCGTCAGTACGACAAAGAACTTTTTGGTCTTGAACATTTCCAGGAACGGACTCCACAACGGCTTGATCGTCCATGGAAACATAATTACCGAAGTCCAGAAGGCAATCTGGGCATCCGAGATACCCAGTCCTTTAAACATTAAAGCAGTCACCATGTTCAATACCACGAAAGGCATACCCATGGCGAAGTAAACGGTCGGAACCCATGCGACCGGAGAAATCTGATGTTTTGGCTGATTGGTATTCATCATTGTTTTTGTTTAGAGTTTATAACCACTGGTTCATAAAACCATCCATTTCTTCTGCATGTGCTTCCAGGCTCTGCAACAACTTGAACTGAGCTTTCGTACGGATCAAGTTATGCTTCGGACTGTGAATCTTATAATAAGTATCCCCATTCAGATAATCGGTCAAGAAACGAACAGTCTGCATGTACGTCAGCAAACGGCCGCCATACGGCAACATCTTAATTTCAAGCGGAGACAAGAAATCTTTGGCTTTTTCCATATATCCACGGGTATAAGCCTCGAAGATAGGCAGGTTTACGTTTACATGATCCAGATTTTCATCATCTTCAGCACCCGTGTTTGCAGCAGTACGGATGAAATCACCGATATCCGACAAGACAAAGCCCGGCATAACCGTATCCAGATCGATCACACACAATACTTTATCGGTATCCGCATCAAACATCATGTTATTTACTTTCGTATCACAATGGTTGGTACGTTTCTTCAGCTTTCCTTCCCGATACAGGCGTTCCTGAATACACATGGCTTCAGCCCGTTTCTCAATCTCTTCAACCAAATCCTTTACTTCTTCCAGACGACCGGCCGCATTTGCCTCAACTGCTTCATGGAATTGCTGCAAGCGGAACTCCATATTATGGAAATTCGGAATCGTTTCTCCCAGTGATCCTTCCGGCAGATCCGACAACATCAGCTGGAAATCACCGAATGCCTTACCGGCTTCGTACGACAATTCCGGCGTTACTTCCTCATAACTCTTGCTGCGAGGAATGAAAAGACAAACACGCCAATAGCTGTCACCGTCAAAATAATAGTATTTTCCATCTTTCGTAGGCAAGAAAGTAAGGACTTTCCGATCGATATCCGTTTCTCCTTTCGCTTCCAGTTTCTCACGGATATGTGTTGTCACGACATGGATATTATGTTGTAACATCTCTACATTGGTAAATACCAGATGATTGATCCGTTGCAATACATATTTGATCTCACCTTTATCTGTTGTGACTTTTAACGTATCGTTGATATGTCCATTACCAAAAGGTTCTGCAGAAACGACCTTTTCTTCCAAAGCAAACTGGCTTAGAATGGCCAGCAATTCATCATTTGTTTTTGCCATGATATTTGATTTTAAACATTAATTTGCAGGCAAACTTACAGAAAAATCTGGAATAACCGAAGAAAATTCACAGAGTTTATGTGGACGTTCACTGAAAACTAAGTAAATCCCAACCGTTTTTTCCGGTTTTGCCTAAAACAAACTAAATAATTCACATATATGAATTAATCAAATCACAATAGTGAATTAATCAATTCATATTGGTAAATCAATTAATTCACCTATGTGATGCAAATAATTCATAACTAAAAATTCAAAAGAATCAGAGAGAAAAGAATTAAATCAGAAGGGAAATCATCATAATTTGTTCCCAGAACCCAACAGCATCCTTTGCCGATTTCACCGGAAAAAGAATATTATTTTCTCAAAATATCGCCTGAACCTCATCTCTTATAAACCTAATTCGCAAATATTTACAACGAGTGTGTTAAACAACATATTTGTACTAAGTACAATTTGATGGCATATCTATTACTTTTGTAAATAGAAAACGGATAGAAGATGAGATGAGAATCAATCAAAATAAATCCAAATAACTTAAATATAATGCTATGTATTTATTAGGATATGATATTGGCAGCTCGTCGGTCAAGGCGAGTTTGATAAACGCTGAAACAGGGAAATGCGTTGCTTCAGCTTTTTATCCCAAAACAGAAGCAGAGATCATGGCAGTCCGCTCCGGTTGGGCTGAACAGAATCCAGACAGTTGGTGGGAATATCTGAAACTGGCTACTGCCGCCGTTATGGATGAATCGAAAGCCGATCCGGCAGATATCCGTTCGATTGGTATTTCCTATCAGATGCACGGACTGGTATGCGTGGATAAAAACAAACAGGTTTTACGTCCGTCTATCATCTGGTGTGATTCCCGCGCCGTTGAAATCGGACAGAAAGCATTCAACGACTTGGGTGAAAACTACTGCCTGGCGCACCTGCTTAATTCACCGGGAAATTTCACAGCCTCCAAATTGGCGTGGGTAAAACAAAACGAACCGGAGGTATTCGACCGGATATACAAAATCATGTTACCGGGAGATTACATCGCCATGCGGTTGAGCGGAGAGATCTGCACGACAGTTTCCGGTTTGTCAGAAGGTATGTTTTGGGATTTCCAAAAGAATGCATTGGCCAACGAATTATTGGATTATTATGGTATTGATATTTCTTTGATAGCCGATATCAAACCGACTTTCGGTCTGCAAGGCGAAGTTTCCAATGCAGCCGCAGCCGAATTAGGGTTGAAAGCCGGTATTCCGATTACCTACCGGGCAGGCGATCAGCCGAACAATGCCTTGTCATTGAATGTATTCAATCCGGGAGAAATTGCTTCTACGGCAGGAACGTCAGGAGTTGTCTACGGAGTGAACGGACAAATCAACTACGATCCAAAATCGCGGGTAAATACGTTTGCCCACGTCAATCATACAACCGACAACCCTCGCTTGGGTGTTCTACTGTGTATTAACGGAACAGGAATTCTAAACTCATGGATTCGCAAGATGGTTGGTGCCGACGGTCTTTCATACGCAGCCATGAACGAATTGGCTTCGCAAGTAGCAATCGGCAGTGAAGGCGTATGCATCCTTCCTTTCGGCAATGGTTCCGAACGCATGCTCGAAAACAAAGAAACCGGATGTTCGTTGCTGAATGTCAATTTCAACCGACATGACCGCCGCCATCTGATACGCGCTGCCCAGGAAGGTATTGTCTTCTCGTTTAAATACGGTATTGATATCATGGAAGGCATGGGCATACCGGTCAAGAAGATCCATGCCGGACATGCGAATATGTTCCTGAGTCCGATCTTCCGGGATACATTAGCCGGAGTGACTGGTGCAACCATCGAGTTATATGATACCGACGGTGCTGCCGGAGCAGCTCGCGGAGGCGGTTTAGGAGCCGGCATCTATCAGAACACAGAAGAAGCCTTCTCGAATCTGGAACGGATAGCAGTCATCGAACCGGATACTTCAAAAGCCGAACAATACCAGGCAGCTTACGAAAACTGGAAACAGGAACTGGAGCACCGGATACAATAATCCGGAACGGCGAAAGACAAAAACAAGAACAAATTATTCAATAACAAACATAAAACATTTTATATCATGGAAACAAAAGAATACTTTCCTGGCATAGGAAAAATCAAATTCGAAGGAAAAGAAAGTAAGAACCCGATGGCTTTCCGGTATTATGATCCCGAAAAAGTAATCATGGGCAAGAAGATGAAAGACTGGCTGAAGTTCTCAATGGCTTGGTGGCATACGTTGTGCGCTGAGGGAAGCGATCAGTTCGGTGGTGGAACCAAACAATTCCCCTGGAAAGGTAATCCCGATAAATTGCAGGCAGCTAAAGAAAAGATGGATGCCGGATTTGAATTCATGCAAAAGATCGGAATCGAATATTATTGCTTCCACGACGTTGACTTGTGCGACGAAGCTGATACAATCGAAGAATACGAAGCTAATCTGAAGGAAATCGTGGCATATGCTAAACAGAAACAGGCTGAAACTGGTATCAAACTGTTGTGGGGTACTGCCAATGTATTCGGTCATGCCCGTTATATGAACGGAGCTGCTACGAACCCAGACTTCAATGTCGTTGCCCGTGCTGCTGTTCAAATCAAGAATGCCATCGATGCTACTATCGAACTGGGCGGAACAAACTATGTATTCTGGGGTGGCCGCGAAGGTTACATGTCTTTGCTGAATACCGATCAGAAGCGCGAAAAGGAACATCTGGCTCAGATGCTGACCATGGCTCGCGATTACGCTCGTGCCAAAGGTTTCACCGGTACATTCCTGGTTGAACCGAAACCCATGGAACCAACCAAACATCAGTATGATGTCGATACAGAAACCGTAATCGGCTTCCTGAAAGCACACAACCTGGATAAAGACTTCAAGGTTAATATCGAAGTAAACCATGCTACACTGGCAGGTCATACATTCGAACACGAACTGGCTGTAGCCGTAGATAATGGCATGTTAGGTTCGATCGATGCCAACCGAGGCGATTATCAGAACGGATGGGATACAGACCAGTTCCCGATTGACAACTTTGATTTGATCCAAGCCATGATCCAAATCATCCGCAATGGTGGTTTAGGCAACGGCGGAACTAACTTCGATGCCAAGACTCGTCGTAACTCAACCGATCTGGAAGATATCTTTATCGCTCACATCGCCGGTATGGATGCGATGGCACGTGCTTTGGAAAACGCAGCCCGTCTGTTGGAAGAATCACCTTACAAGCAAATGTTGGCTGATCGTTATGCTTCATTCGATGCCGGTAAAGGTAAAGAATTTGAAGAAGGTAAGATGACCTTGGAAGAACTGGTGGCTTATGCCAAGACTCAAGGTGAGCCGAAGCAGATCAGCGGTAAACAAGAATTGTATGAAGCAATCGTCAATATGTATTGCTAATGACTGCACATTCAACAACTGAAGGAAACAAGTTGTACTTATATTCCATAACAATGGTCGCCGTTATCGGCGGCCTATTGTTTGGATATGATACAGCTGTTATATCCGGAGCAGAAAAAGGACTGGAAGGATTCTTCCTGACAGCAACCGATTTCCACTACGATAAAGTCATGCATGGCATTACTTCGTCGAGTGCTTTGATCGGCTGTGTGATCGGAGGAGCCGTATCCGGTTATTTCGCCTCGTTATTAGGGCGACGTAATTCGCTGCGTCTGGCGGCTGTCCTTTTCTTTCTTTCGGCATTAGGTTCCTATTATCCGGAATTTCTGTTCCTGGAATATGGGAAAGCCAATATGAGTTTGTTGTTAGCCTTCAATCTCTATCGTATCATCGGTGGTATTGGTGTCGGATTGGCATCAGCCATTTGCCCGATGTACATTGCTGAGATTGCCCCCTCCGAAATACGAGGAACACTCGTCTCTTGTAACCAGTTTGCCATCATCTTCGGTATGCTGGTCGTTTACTTTGTCAATTACCTGATTTTAGGAGACCATACCAACCCGATTGTCTTGAAAGATGCCGCTACAGGACTTTATTCATTAAGTCCGGAATCGGATATGTGGACTGTTCAGAAAGGCTGGCGCTATATGTTCGGTTCGGAAGCTATTCCGGCAGCCGCTTTCGGTCTGTTACTTTTCACTGTTCCGAAAACACCACGCTATCTGGTTATGACCGGACAACATCAGGTTGCACTTTCTATCCTGGAGAAAATCAACGGAGTTAACAAAGCCCGCGAAATTTTAGCCGAAATCAGAGCTACTGCTACTGAAAAGACCGAAAAGTTATTTACCTACGGGTTTGCCGTTATCTTCATCGGTATTATGCTTTCTGTGTTCCAGCAAGCCATCGGTATCAATGCCGTCCTTTACTACGCACCTCGTATCTTTGAAAGTGCCGGAGCAGAAGGCGGTGGCATGATGCAAACAGTCATCATGGGAATCGTAAATATCCTCTTTACCGTAGTAGCGATCGTAACGGTCGATCGTTTCGGACGCAAGCCATTGTTGATTATCGGTTCTATCGGTATGGCAGTCGGTGCCTTCATGGTGGCTATCTGCGACAACTGGGGTATTAAAGGTATTATTCCTGTCTTGTCGATTATTGTCTATGCCGCATTCTTTATGATGTCATGGGGACCAATCTGCTGGGTATTGATTGCCGAGATCTTCCCGAATACCATCCGTGGTCAGGCAGTTGCCATTGCCGTTGCCTTCCAGTGGATTTTCAACTACCTGGTTTCATCTACATTCCCGGCATTGTATGATTTCAGTCCGATGTTTGCCTATAGCCTTTATGGTATCGTCTGCGTCATCGCCGCGCTATTTGTCTGGCGTTGTGTACCGGAGACCAAAGGCAAGACACTGGAAGAAATGAATGCTCTCTGGCAAAAGAAATAAAAGTATTGGTGAGCAGAATGGCTCAATCAAACAAGTGAAAAGCAGAGCTCTCTCCTTTGAAAGAAAAGAGAGCTCTGCTTTTCTTCTTTTCCGCAATCGTAAAAGGGAAAATCCGTGTCTTTATAACCCTATTCATAGATATTTTTTCCCTATTAATCGATTTTCCTTGTAAACTTCAAAAAACTTACTTTATTTTGAAACAACGAAACAAAAAAATAAGGTATGAAACAGACAATTGTACTTTTCTTTCTCTTCCTTTTTGCCATTAGCTGCCAGGAAGAAATAGAACCCAATTTTTCATTTACAAACGAACAAGAAGAAATAACCATAGATGGAAACGAAAAGGCGGAAGTGACCTTCAGTTTCTCCAGCTCCCGTGAATGGGAAGCAACGACAACCAGCGACTGGCTAAGCATATCGCCTACTTCGGGAGATGCAGGTAGTCATCAAATCACATTGACTGCAACCAGCGAGAACACGACAGGCACAACACGAACGGCTACTGTTCTTCTTTCTTCCTTATCGTTGACACACGAAGTCACGGTTAAACAACAGGCCACCGATTTTGTGGAACTTGAGCAAGCAACTTATCAGGTACCGGCAGCCGGTGATATATTGAACATCCAGTTTTCGACCAATGTAGAAGATGATGAACTGGCTATTTATGGTTCTGCCACTTGGTTGACCCAAGATGTAAGAACCCGTTCCACCAATTCCTATATCGTCAGTCTGCGCGCTTTACCCAACACAGACAAAAGCTCCCGAACAGCATACATTCTTTTCTATAAAGAAACAGAAGGCACACAAACCTTGCTGAACACCGTAACCATCGTACAGGAAGGTACGGCTTCGGGAACATCTACAGATTATTCGGCAGACAAACAAGTACGCGTCTTGCAACAAGCCTCTTTAGGAAAAGGATTGCCCATTGTCATCATGGGAGACGGATTCATTGATACAGACATAGCCGATGGTACATACGACACGGTCATGGACAAAACACTAGAGAATTTATTCACTGAAGAACCGCTGAAATCATTACGCGACTATTTCAATGTATATGCCATCACGGCTGTTTCCAAAAACAACAATTTTGGTAGCGGATTCGAAACAGCTTTCAGCTGCGAACTGGAAGGTGGTAACAGTACTGGCATCTCGGGCAACGACGAAGCCGTCATGGAATATGTTGAAAGTATTGAAGGTGTTGATCTGGAAAAAGCATTAGCTGTCGTCATCCTCAATTCTTCTGCGTATGCCGGTACGACTTATTTTGGATACAGTGATGGTTCAAAAGCTGTCGAGTTTGCCATTGCCTATTGCCCGGTCATCGATAATCTGGGAAGCGAAAGCTTCCGGCAAGTACTCGTACATGAAGCCGTCGGACACGGATTTACCAAACTGCAAGATGAATACAGCTATGAAGAAAACGGAAGTATCCCGGCTTCGGAAATCAAATCGGTAAAAGAGTTACAAGCCTTGGGCTGGGCCTTGAATGTTGATTTCACTACCGATGAAAATGAAGTCTTGTGGAGTGACTTCCTGAAAGACAGTCGTTATACCTCTGAAGGAATCGGTATTTACGAAGGTGCATGTACTTATATCTCCGGAGCCTATCGTCCGACTTACGAGAGCATGATGAACAGCAACATCAATGGTTTCAATGCTCCTTCCCGAAAAGCGATGTATGATATGGTGATGAAACGTGCCACCGAACAAGAGCCTACATACGAAGACTTCGTAACATTCGATCTGCCTATACAGGCACAAACCCGCTATACAACGCGGACAGCTTCTGCCATGACGAAACCATTGCCTCGTCCGCACTTCGTCAATAAGAAACTGATCAGTAATAAATAAGTAATTCAACATAAAAAATCCCGCCCGTCGGATCAATCAGAAAACGACGGGCGGGATTTTTATTTCACACAATTACGTAATACGATCATGATTATCGTCAATCAAAATAAATAGTCTCCAATTCTTTCCATTCCGGATTGACATCAATAACCAAATCTTTGCTGGCGGACAAATCTATGGGTTCGTCCTCACCATAAGACTGCTCATGATTCTTTGCACCCATAGAATAAAGATTGTTTCGTGCTATATTAAATGTGATCGAAGTTGCCGGATTTTCTTCCGTGATAACCTCCGGAATACCCGACTCACCGGGTAATACTAAGGTTCTTGTCTCCGAAAACTCTTCCGCCTGCCGCACTTCAATATTCCAATACGTGAGAATCTCGTCATTCTTTCCGACCAACTGCAACTGGAATGTCGGAATACCGGCATCGGCTTCTTCCTGTGTAATACTTATCGGTACCCAATAACAACTATTGAATACAGAACCTTGCAGAACCCTTATTATTCCGGCTTCCTCCAATTCCTCATTGACTTTCCAGTTCGAATCCTCCCCGTCCAGAAAACCGTCGCCGTTAGCATCCAAAGGCATTCCGTTTTCCCCTCCGGGAAACCATTTACCTAATTCTATATCTTTTGCCACAACAAAGGCATCATTCGTTTCAGAGCCATAAAACCGAGTGTCATAGTCTGTCCTCGGATTGAATCCGTTTATCACTTTCAGTTTGCTGAAGTCATTGGGATCATACAGCGAACGGAAACCTCCGAATATAATGGATCTGTTCACCTTCGGAGTCACCAGGCGAATTGACTTGACAGCCTTCTCTCCTATCACAGCCGGAATACGCGTATAATATCCCATCAGACCGGCTACCTGACGACGCAGGCGGATTGCCGGAATTTCCGATATCTCCTCATCTTCCGGATTGGCTATTATTTCCCCATTCTCCACATAAAACGATTGTGCACCGGCAAATATCTCCGCCACACCATCACCGTCAGGAACTGTTACCATTTCCGAATTCGGGAACTTATCGCCCAACGACAAACCTTTGAAAGGCTCATAGCCGCCATAAGTCCCGGAATGAAAACCTACTCCATATGCAATATATTCCACACCTTCCTCAAGCATATCGTCCCCTTCCAGAACCACTTCCGTCTGACGTCCTCTTTTCTCGCCTTTCACATAAGGCACGCTAACCTTGTTTTCCGTATCACTCCAGTTGGTGAATGTCCCTTTATAAACAATTTCTGCTGACAAAGCCCTCTTTATTATTATCACATCCACACGGTCAATTGTTTGCTCAGGCGAGAAACTGTAAATCGGATGGCTTTCGGATTTAGCGGTTGTTGTGTGCGACGACACTTCTCCCACACTTTCCACCTTGATCAAGAAAGACTGCGTGGGCATTTCTGATGGATATTCATCCGGTGAGATTTCTTTCTTTTCGCAGGATATGAAAAGGGAAAATGAAGCAAAGAGGAATAACAGCTTGGTTATTCCTCTTTTGAAATATTTTTTTAGATGTGTCTTTTTCATATTGGATGAATATTCACTAATTGAATAATTGGTTGACCATTTTTTAAGATTCAAATCACGGAGATTTATTTATTTATTGTCTCCGTGATTTAATATATTATTGTTTTATGCTACAGACATACATTAATTATTATTTATTTGTCATATTATGAATTTCAGTCCAATCCGCATCTATTATGACCTTCAAATTATCACTTCCTGACTCTAAGTTAATTGGTAATGGGCCATTAGAAAGAGAACCTATTGAATAGAAATGGTTGCATTTTATATCGTATTCATAATCTGAATTTTGAGGATCTGACAATTCAGAATCTTCGTCTACATCAAATCTTAAAGGTTTATATACAAGTAATTCATCTTTATCTCCATAATAACAAATATATAATGTACCTCTATTATGACTAGAATAATTATTGTAATGTTGATTATATGGAATAAGGAAACAACTACCAAACATAGTATTTTTAGGAGAATTTTGTTCTTCACCAGAAAAATCTATCTCATAATCCTGATTTTCATTTTCTTCAGCAAAAACATTATTACCAACAAATTCATAACAGCCAGAACTTCCATCCACAGTAGCATCATCAGGTATCTCAAATGTTAAGAGAGTTGTAAAGTCTGTAGCACTCCACGTTCCTATTCCATTATATCCTTTTGTACTATTATCTGGAACATAAAGCCCAGTAGCACTAAAAGGTATTGAAATTGTTATTTTTTTTATTTCTTTATCTACTTCAGTTTTAGTATCCTCATCAGTTACTTTAACTTTTGCAGGAACTTCACTCATATAAGCCAACAAACCTGCCACTTGGCGTGTTATAGTAATCGTTATATCACTATTGACAAAGTTTCCAAATTCATTTACTTTTTCATATACATTTGTTGTCGAGGATATTCCTGCAAAAATTTCCTCTACGGGAGACATTGATTCTCCTTGTTTAGGTGTCAATTTTATTTGGTTTTGATTAAATATACTAATATTGCCTCCTGAAGTTTCAATGTTATAAGGTAATTCATAATCATCTGTCTCAGCATTATACCCTATAGCTAAAATCTTCCAAGAGCCTTCTTCCATATCTTCAAAACGAACAGTCAAAGATTCGTTATTTTCTAAAAGATCTTCATCACCCAATGCCAGTACATTAGTATTACTTCCAGATGAATCAATTGTATATAGGTCACTTTCAGCTATTGTCGGTTTATAAATTGTACCGTCACTATAAAAAAACCAAAAAGCAATCCTATTAACATTATTTGTAGCATCACCACCTGTTATAGGTCTCGCCGCCTTCGTTTCCAAACTATTAGATAACGAAATCTTTATCACACCTTCACCCGGCAATACTTCTATACCGTTTTCCTTTTCTACATATATTATTTTCTCTTCTGTACATGCGGCAAAAAGCATCAAAAAGGCAAATGCCAGTGCCATAAACAAATTTGTCTTCATACTCTGACTTTCTTTTTAATTAAACAAGTATCTCTTTTCAAAAACGTTATGTCACAATATATAAATGGGGCATAGAGGCACCGAAATGCCTCTATGCTTTATTACATATCTGATGACATGCCTTTCTTTAGATTTCTATTATAACTAAAAGGAATTAATCAATTTCCAAATCGTGAATGAATTCCCACTGATCATTAATCTTGATTGTCAAAATCTGGTCTTTATCAAGTGGCTGTGGTTCATCTGGACCACCACCTTCACCTGTATCACCCGCACCACGCTGACCAATCTGATACAAGTGGTTACGATAGATATTATAATCTTTTTCCGTATCCTTGCCTTCTGCTATAGATTTAGTATCCAATTTAACATCCCAAACACGGATTACATTCTTTGCAGAATCCAGCAACTGTAACTGCAATGTTCCGTATTCTCCCTGTTTATTAAATGGAATAACAAATTGGCCTGCTAAGACAGAGTTTGTCTGAACCTTTGGATTGTCATTACCACTATTAATGCCATTACTCCAGTTCGCACCCAATAATGGAACACTTAATGTTTCACCATCTTCTGTTTTAATTATTGTTGTTGCATCCCAATATTCTTCACTAGAGGTAAAAGAAGGAGAAGAACCAACTTTTGGATTAATTTTAAACCATTTTTTCAAATCTATTTCATAAAGAGTGTAGGCATTACTAGCTCTACTAACTTCTCCTACACCAAAACCCGCATCTTTAGTTACAGCTGTTGCAGAAAAACCATTAACCTCAGATTCTGTCTTTGTTCCATTCGTAGCATCATCCGTTTGAACATCCAAATTATAAGTCAAGTCCACCTGATTATTACGGTTTGAACTTACCAAACGAACATATGCAGTAGAAGCATGTGCTTTGCTATCATCAGCAGAAACCACCCAAGCCGGAATTCTGTTGAAATAACCGATAACACCGGCTACCTGACGTTTCAAAAGAACTGTGGCAGAGAAACCACCATCTCCTGTTTCAGAGACTGTGAATGGAACTGATGAACCTGAGAAGATTTCGGCTACACTTGCTTCAGAAACAGCTTTTGTATTAAGGAAGTTTGAACCAGCAGTTGTATTTGGATTCCAAACTACTCCATCAGAAAAATTATTCATATTCAAATTAGGAAATCTTTGACCGCCAGATTCTCCAGCAATAATAAACGGTGCAACAGTCTGGGTATCCTGATCCTGACCTACAGCAACGATTGTGTAACTTTTGCCTTTATCCAATTTATCTTCACCTGTCAACTTCAATGTGTATTTACGACCATAGTCGTAATCTACAGCCAGATTCCAATCATTAATTGTCAAAATGTTTTTTAATTTTCTTTCTGTTGAATTTTCAGCGATTTCAAACACAAACAACTGAACATCCGTAACATTTTCAGCTCCTTTATTCTCTATCGAATATAAAGGACGAGACTTGGTAGAAAGGACATCCGTATCCTGCATGTCCAGTACAATCACTTGTTCACCAGTGGCAACTTCTGAGTTCTCACCTTCATTAATGATTTCATCCTCATTACTACATGATGTAGAAATCGTCATTAAACCTGCAGCAAACATGGCTGCATAATAAAACTTCTTTTTCATACAATATAAATTTAGTAAGTTAAACATAATGTCTATATATCTTTAGCTGACAAAGACATATATCTTGTCACTCTATTTCCATCGAATGCAAATTTTCCCAATTGTCATTTACAAGTACATACATCTTGAATTTACTGTTCCCACCGCCATCCGGATCTTCAGGATCAGGTTCTTCCGGATCGGGATCTTCGGGATCTGGATCAGGATCTGGATCTGGATCAGGATCTGGATCGGGTGGATCTGGCGGATCAATTGGTTCTCCGCCACTCTCGTAAATGAAACGAAGGATGGTTAGCGTGTTTCGCTTCATAGAAATATTGATATCCTCTGGGGCAATCCACATTCGGCTACGCCCGGCACGTAACTCGTCGGGAAAAACCTCATAAAAATTGATGCTTAAGGTTGAATTATCGATGTCTGTAGACGGACAAAGCAGCGTTCCTGTAAGAATCTCGTTTGGTTTCTGCCACAAGGTGTCAGTATGTACCAAAGCTTCCCGCGAATAACTGAAGTCCGCTTTCACGTAGGCATACACATTCGTAATGTCTTTTGTAGAGAAACGAATCTCGTCCGGCAGATTTTCGGCTTTGATAAGTAACTTGCCTTTAACGCGTTCAAGTTCTACGGTATAGAGATACTGATTCTCATCATACACGAATGTA
>OGYZ01000769.1_pt1 | contig 27713 bp, 24 predicted proteins | sample 1576681 | NCBI WGS metagenome assembly OGYZ01 (sample SAMEA3541480, study PRJEB24748) | human gut metagenome | biome: human gut; feature: human-associated habitat; material: faeces | place: China | collected 2012 | reverse complement strand
TCTTTGGTAATCAACTGGATACCGCTGATAACGATGGAAGAAAACATCATGACGGCAGCGCCGCCCAGAACCGACTGCGGCATGATGGAAACCACAGCACCCAGCTTCGGACACAGACCGCACAGGATGAGGAAGATTGCACCGGTGGAGATGGCAAAGCGGTTGACCACCTTGGTCATTGCAACCAGACCTACGTTCTGGCTGAAGGAGGTGTTGGGAAGAACGCCGAAGAGAGCGGCAAAGGAGGAGCCCAGACCGTCGCAGATGACGCCGCCGGACAGTTCTTTGTCGGTAGCTTCTCGACCCAGTCCACCCTCCATAACACCGGAGATGTCGCCCACTGTCTCCACAGCGGTGACGATGAACATAATCAGAACCGGCAGGATGGCACGCAGGTCAAATACCGGTTTGATCGGCATCAGTCTGGGGATTTCAAACCAGGGAGCGCTTGCCACCTTGTCCCAGTTTAAGACCCATGCCTTGGTGTATTCCACGCCTTCGGCAGTGACGCCGGTGGTGGGCAGGAAAAATCCCATCAGAAAAGCAGTCAGATAGCCGCAGATGATGCCCAGCAGGATGGCAGAGGAGCTGGTAAAGCCCTTGGTGCAGTGCTTAAAGAACAGAATCATCACCAGAACAAAGATTGCCAGCAGCAGATTTTCCATCGAGCCGAAATCGGAAGCGGTGTTGCCTCCGCCAAAGGAATTGATACCGACGGAAATCAGGCTCAGACCGATGGACATGACCACTGTGCCGGTGACCACCGGAGGGAAGAAGCGGCGCAGCGGCTTCAGAAAAAATCCCAGGATTCCTTCAAAGATGCCACCGATGATGGAAGCACCCATAATAGCGCCGTAAGCAATCACACCGCCGCCCATTGTTGCGGTAACCGAGTGGAACACACCGATAAAGCCGGAGGAGGTGCCCATTACAATCGGAACCTTTCCGCCGATGGGACCGATAGAGAACAGCTGAATCAAGGTGACAATGCCGGCAACCAGCATGGCGTTCTGCAAAAGATGCAGTTGCAGGTCGGCAAATTCGCCGCCGGCAATGCCGCAGGCGCCGGTGATAATCAACAGGGGAGTCAAGTTCCCGACAAACATGGCAAGTACATGCTGCAAGCCAAGGGGAATTGCCTGTTTCAAAGGCATTTTACCGTCGAGCTGAAAAGCAGCTTCGGACAGTTGGTGCGTTTTCTTCATAGGAAGACCTCTCTTCCCTTTTTTTCCGCAGATAAGTATATCATTCTGCCGCAAAGAAGTAAATTGTCAAATATGCAAGAAAATGTTTTTTTATCAAGGGAAAAAAGAAGAAAAAATTGCGAATTTTTTCGAACGAAAGAAAAAACGCCTGATTTTTAAAGAATTTGCCGCAGTCGATTCTGTAAAAAAGAATGCAGGAAAGATTAAGGAAAAAGGTATATCAATTCAGATGCGGATTCAAAAAAATAGAGGGAAAAAGGTTTTTCTACACAACCCTTGTGAAAAAGAAGAGCCATTCGGCGGGTGATGTCCCGGGAAAAGAGAGCGATTCAACAGAAAAATTTGATTTTACAAAATATACTTGACATTGACGTTGCGTCATAGTATATACTTTCAGCAAGGTCAGGGAAAAACGCCGGATATTTTCTCATCCGTGGTAAGGATGAGGTCAGAATACACCCGATAGGAGGGAAGAAATGTCGAAGCAAAACGGAATCTCCATCAAGCAGGCGGCACAGTGGAGCGGAGTCACCGTTCGTACACTCCACTATTACGACCAAATCGGCTTGCTTAAACCGCAGGTGGTCGGGGAAAATGGGTATCGTTATTACTCACAGGAAAATTTGCAAACCTTGCAGCAGATTTTGTTTTTCCGGGAGTTGCAGTTTCCGTTAAAAGAAATCATCAAAATCATCCATCAGCCGGATTTTGACAGAAAAAAGGCGATGCAGGAGCATAAAAAACTGCTGATTTTACAAAAGGAACGGTTAGAGCGTTTGATTCAGTTGACAGAAGAAGCTTGGAAAGGGGAAATGGAAATGAATTTTCAGCCATTTGATGAAAGAAAACTGGAAGAATATAAAAAGGAAGCAAAGGAGCGCTGGGGAAAAACCAAAGCCTGGCAGCAAAGTCGGGAGAAGGAACAGAAGCGTGGAGAGGAGGAAGGGAAAGAGATGCAGCAGCGGATGGAAGAAATCTTTGAGCGGGCAGCACAGCTGAGAAAAACAGACCCGGCTGCTCTGCCGGCACAGCAGCTGGTGGAGGCGTGGAAAGCACATATCACCCAATATCATTACGAGTGTACCAACGAGATTTTAGCGGGTTTAGCGCAGATGTATCGGTATGATGAGCGTTTTATGGCAAACCTTGACCGCTATGGCAAGGGAACAGCCTGCTTTTTGGCAGAGGCAATCGATTGTTATTGGAAGGAAAAATCCGGTTGTTGACTGTGTAGAATGTAGTAAAATAACAGCATAAATGCAGGGATTTTTGACAGCTGGTCCAAGGTTGTCCATATGATAATTTTTTAACAAAAAAGTTCTTGATAATTTTTCATAATCCTTTTATAATAGAAGCGTAAAGTCCAAAAGTTTTTTAGAGCAACATTGGAAAGGGGTTATCGATATGAACTATTCTCACGAGGTAGAGAGGATGTGCCCGATCGCAAAGGGTCCTCATCATGGTCCGGCTCCAATCCCGGAAGAAGGCAGATGGGTCAAGGCATATCAGATCTCTGATATTTCCGGTCTTTCTCACGGCATTGGTTGGTGTGCTCCACAGCAGGGCTGCTGCAAACTGACCTTGAATGTAAAGGACGGCATCATCCAGGAGGCACTGGTGGAAACACTGGGCTGCTCGGGTATGACCCACTCCGCAGCGATGGCTGGCGAAATCCTGCCGGGCAAGACCCTGCTGGAAGCACTGAACACCGACCTGGTCTGCGATGCAATCAACGTAGCAATGCGTGAAATCTTCAAGCAGCTGGCATACGGAAGAACACAGACTGCTTTCTCGGAGGATGGTCTGCCAATCGGTGCCAGCCTGGAGGACCTTGGCAAAGGTCTGCGCTCCCAGGTGGGAACCATCTTCTCCACCGGTGCAAAAGGCGTTCGCTATCTGGAACTGGCAGAAGGATACATCCATTCGGTTGCTTTGGATGAGAACAACGAAGCAATCGGATATAAATTTGTCCGCGTAGGAAAAATGCTCGAGTCGATTCGCCACGGTATGGACCCGAAAGAGGCGTATGAAAAGAATATCGGTACATACGGTCGCTATGAAAATGCTGCCAAATATATCGATCCACGCGAAGAATAAGGAACAGGAGGGAAACTATCATGGCGAAATTTGAAGGACAGGAAAGAAGAATGCCGAAAATCGAGGCAGCTCTGAAGGAATATGGAATGACCTCTCTGGAAGAAGCCAGAGACCTGTGTCTCTCCAAAGGAATCGACGTGGAGTCCATCGTCAAAGGCGTGCAGCCAATCGCTTTTGAAAACGCAGTATGGGCATACACCCTGGGCGCTGCCATCGCTCTGAAAAAGGGCATCACCAAGGCAGCAGAGGCAGCAGAGGCAATCGGTATCGGACTCCAGGCATTCTGCGTGCCGGGCTCGGTTGCAGAAAACCGCAAGGTCGGTCTGGGACATGGTAACCTGGGCGCTATGCTGCTGCGGGAAGAGACCAACTGCTTCTGCTTCCTGGCAGGTCACGAGTCCTTTGCAGCTGCTGAAGGTGCAATCGGTATCGCAAGAACCGCCAACAAAGCAAGAAAATCTCCGCTGCGCGTTATCCTCAACGGTTTGGGCAAGGATGCAGCTTACATCATCTCCCGAATCAACGGCTTTACCTATGTGGAAACCAAATATGACTACTTTACCGGCGAGCTGACCGTAGTTCGCGAGGTTGCTTTCTCCGATGGAGATAAGGCAAAGGTCAGATGCTTTGGCTGCGACGACGTACAGGAAGGCGTAGCGGTCATGCAGATGGAAAAGGTAGACGTTTCCATCACCGGCAACTCCACCAACCCGACCCGCTTCCAGCATCCGGTAGCAGGTACCTATAAGAAATGGTGTGTAGAAAACGGCGTGAAGTACTTCTCGGTTGCTTCTGGCGGCGGTACCGGCAGAACTCTGCACCCGGACAACATGGCAGCAGGTCCTGCTTCCTACGGTATGACCGATACCATGGGCAGAATGCACTCGGATGCACAGTTTGCAGGTTCTTCCTCCGTTCCGGCTCACGTTGAGATGATGGGTCTGATCGGTATGGGCAACAACCCGATGGTCGGTGCTACCGTTGCCTGCGCTGTTGCAGTAGAAGAAGCAAATAAATAGTACCTTTTTTACAGGTGAGCAAAGGGTGGACCGCAGGGTCCGCCCTTTTTCTTATCGGATTTTTCACATCTTCCACTGGAAAATGTGGAAAACAAGGCATAATGCTGATTTTACGCGACGCTCTTTGTGCGGTTCTTCCGATTTTCCTGTGGGGAAAAATGTTGTATAATAGAAAGAAGTCCCCTGCAAGGTGCAGCATTTGCACGAGATTTGCCGCAGAGAAGGGGAATTTGAGAATAGCAAGGAATAAAAAATGGAGGAATCACCCATGATAGAAGACCCAAGAAAGCAACAGATGAAGGCACTCAAAGGAGAGATGGTGCGCAACATCATCATTTCTTTATTGATTGCCGTCGTCATCTTCGTCGGCTTGAGCGGGCTGCCGCTGTCGGGCGCTCCCAAGGCAAAGCAGATTGCTTCTGCGCAGGCGACCTTTGACGGAAAGACGGTGGAGGTTTCGCAGCAAGATATGCAGATTGCTGCCGATTTGGCGGGCGGTCTGCGCAGATGGTTTGGCAAAACCGAGCAGACGATGCCGCGCGCCTACATCACCTATCAGCTGACCAACGGGACACAGGTGGTCATCGGCGCCAACGAGCACACCATTTATGAAAACGGAAGCTACTATCCCAACAAAGGGGAAAAGGGAAAGCTGTTTGAACAGGTGGTAGAAGGGCTGTTCTTCGGTGGAGAAATCCCCGCGCAGCCACAAGGAAAATAAAGAGTAAGGGATGAAATTGGGATGAAGACATTGATTTTTAACGGCTCCGCAAGAAAAAACGGAGAAACGCAGAGCATGATCGATGCACTGACAGCACAGCTGGAGGGTGAATACAAGATTGTAAATGCTCATAGCTGCAACGTGCGCGCCTGCATCGACTGCCGTTACTGCTGGGAGCACCCGGAATGCAGCATACAGGACGGCTGGCAGGAAATTGACAGCTACCTCAGAGAGTGTGACAACGTGGTCATTGCTTCGCCGGTCTATTTTTGTGAAATCACCGGTCCGGTGCTTAGTGTACTCAGCAGGATTCAGGTTTACTGGGCAGCCAAGACCTTCCGCCATGAAAAGCTGCTGGAAAAACCAAAGCGCGGCGGGATGATTCTGCTGGGCGGCGGACAGGGCACGGCGACCGCACCGATGAACACCTCGGCGGTGCTGCTGCGCCAGATGAATGCCAAAGAGATTTTTGACCCGGTCTGCTGTTTTGCCACCGACCACCATCATGCGCTGGAGGACGAAGAAACCATGGCAGATTTGAAAAAATTTGCGCAATTTTTAAATAGAAAGTAAAAAGCAGCGCAAAAAGTTTTCTTCTTTCCGACCGAAAAAGAAGAAAAAAGGAAGAAAAAGAAAAGAAAAGGCAAAATTCCCAAATTACAAAGTATACAAGAAACACGATATTTTATTCTTTTGAAAGCGAAGCAAAAACGGAGAAATTCCGCAGTTTGCTTCGCTTGGCTTTTGTAGTAAAATCAAATTGAGAAAAGTGTGTTTGCATAAAGGACAAATGTTTTCCTAAAGTGGAAGAATATTCTAATGGCGACAGAAAACAGTTGTGCAACTTGCTGGGATTGAGAAAAGAACGGCAGAGTGCATTTTAGATGAATAGGAAAATCATGTACAAAATGCACAATAATCTGAGCGGATTGTACCTAAAAGATAAAAAACTTTGTGATTCCAGTGGATAATTTAAAATAGATATGAACAAATATGATGAAAATGAATCAGATTATTAAGAATCTATGGACAAATCCGTCAAATTACGATATAATGAAATCACCGACAAACAAATTGTTGAGGAGGAAAATGTATGGAAGCTTTTTTGGATCAATTGAATGAAGTGGTATTAACGCTCCAGGACTTTATGTCCGGTAAACTGTTGGTAGTACTTCTGGTAGGTACTGGTTTGTGGTTCACCATCCGTCTGGGCGGTGTACAGTTTACTCAGTTCGGTCGTGCTTTTAAATCCGTTTTCGGCAACATCAAACTCAACGGTGAAAAAGCAGGCAAAGACGGTATGACCTCTTTCCAGTCTTTGGCAACAGCGATTGCTGCTCAGGTAGGTACAGGTAACCTTGCCGGTGCTGCAACCGCAATGGTAATGGGTGGTCCTGGTGCTATCTTCTGGATGTGGATTTCCGCATTGTTTGGCATGGCGACCATCTTCGTAGAGGCATCTCTGGCACAGAAATATAAGACAACCGATGAAACCGGCGAGGTAACCGGCGGACCTGTATACTACATTCGCGCAGCTTACAAAGGCACTCTGGGTAAAGTTCTGGCAGGCGCATTTGCAATTCTGATTATCCTGGCTCTGGGCTTCTTCGGCAACATGGTACAGTCCAACTCGATTGGCGATGCTTTCAAGGGCGCATTCGGTATCAACCCTCTGTACGTTGGTATCGCAGTAGCAATCCTGGCAGCATTCATCTTCCTTGGCGGTATCGGTCGTATTGCATCCGTAACTGAGAAACTGGTTCCAATTATGGCTGCTCTTTACATCGTCGGCGCTCTTGTTCTGATTATCTTGAACATCGGCGAACTGCCAAACGTATTCAGAATGATTTTTGTCGGTGCATTTAATCCAGAAGCTGCTATCGGTGGTTTTGCCGGCGTAGCAGTATCTCAGGCTATCAAATACGGTGTTGCCCGTGGTCTGTTCTCCAACGAAGCTGGTATGGGTTCCACTCCACATGCACACGCAGTAGCAAGAGTAAAACATCCTTGTGACCAGGGTCTGGTAGCTATGATGGGCGTATTTATCGACACCCTCATCATCTTGAACCTGACTGCTTTCGCAGTAATGATTACTGGTCAGCTGAACACCTACAACCAGGACCTGACCGGCGCTGCTCTGACTCAGGTTGCATTCACCGCAGGCTTTGGTAAATTCGGTGCAATCTTCATCGCAATCTGTATGTTCTTCTTCGCATTCTCCACCATCATCGGCTGGTACTTCTTTGGTGAGAAGAACGTAAGATACCTGTTCAGCAAACATGCAAACCTGGCAACCAAGATTTATGCGGCTCTGGTAGTTGTATTCATTGTTCTTGGTTCTACCCTAAAGGTAAACCTGGTTTGGAACCTCTCCGACCTGTTCAACAGCTTGATGGTAATCCCGAACGTACTGGGTCTGTGGGCACTGTCCGGTACTGCAAAAGAGCTGTATGAAGACTGGAAGAAACAGGCTCCTGCAAAAGTTAAATAAGAGATTACGTATACATCACGATACATGTCTATCTAGGGGAAAAGCGTCCGAAAGGGCGCTTTTTTCCTTTGTGTAAAAAGGCGCCCATGAACCACTTGACGGATGCTTTGCCATATACTATAATAAAGCCGAAAACTGAATGGTCGAAATACAGGTGCAGATGCACAAAAGGAACCGGGTGAAAATCCCGGACAAGACCGTTGCCGTGTTTAGCTCAAAGGGATGTGCAGAGAAAAGCTTTCTCAGCCACTGGAAAATTCCGGGAAGGCGCACATACCGCTGATTTCAGCAGCTATCAGTCGGAATACTTGCCTGTGTTTTACTCGTTTCCAAACGGGTGTTGTCTGTTTTCTACGGAACTCTGGAAAACAGATGAAGAAACTGTGGAGAGCAGCATGGTTCAAAGATATTTTGAAGGATGCTTTGCTTTGCTGTTTTGTCAACACAAGACATCGTTTGGAAAATTCCGAACGGTGTCTTTTTTATGTCAATCTCCGGTCGGAAAAGGAGTGACCATGATCCATCAGAAAGAAAAGAGGAAGCGTTATGGAACAAAAAACAAAAATATGGCTCAGTGACTTTTTGATTTTAAACTTTGGTACCCTGCTGACAGCGATTGGAAGCTACTTTTTTAAATTTCCAAATAACTTTTCTACCGGTGGCGTCACCGGTATTTCGGTCGTGCTTGCCCACTACTACCCGCAGCTGAGCAACGGTACCATTGTATCAGTCATCAATATCGCCCTGATGGTGGTCGGTCTGCTGCTGCTGGGCAAGGAGTTCGGATTTAAAACCTTTTATGTCACCATTGCTTTTTCGGCAATGCTCAAGATATTTGAAGTTCTCTTTCCGCTGACGAAGCCTTTGACCGACCAGCCGTTTATGGAGCTGCTGCTGGGCGTTTTCCTGCCGGCGTGGGGTTCGGCGTTGCTGTTTAACATCGGTTCCTCCACCGGTGGTACCGACATCATTGCGATGGTCGTCAAAAAATACTTTAAATGTCACATCGGAAAGGCGCTGTTGGTGGTAGACTTTTTTATCACGGTAATGACCTTTGTTGCCTTCGGTCCGACCACAGGGTTATTCTCGATGGTGGGTCTGGTGATTCGTTCCTTTGCGGTTGACTTTTTCCTGGAGGACATGAACACCTACAAGTCCTTTACCATCATTACCGACAAACCGGAGCAGATTTACAACTTTATTACCATCACCCTCCATCGAGGAGCGACCGTCTACCATGCGGAAGGCTTGTATGAACACACCGACAAGACGGTTATCCTGACGGCGCAGAATAAGAAACAGGGAATTCGTTTGCAGGAAGCCATCAAGCAGGCGGACCCGCACGCCTTTGTGTTGATTACCAACACCAGCGAAGTCATTGGAAAAGGATTCCGCGGCGGTAACTAAAAAAACAAGAGCAAAACAAACGCCTGCTTTGGAAAAAAAGCAGGCGTTTTTGTTCAAATTTTCGTTGACGGGAAATAGATAGATTGGTACAATGGTAAAAAGGAATTTAAAACGGCGCAGTTTGTACCGAACAGGGGGAAAATCGGATGGAAATATTAAAGCAACGAATTTTGAAGGACGGTAAGGTCAAGGAAGGAAATGTGCTGAAGGTGGACAGCTTTTTGAATCACCAGATGGACATCCGCCTGCTGGATGAAATCGGCAGGGAGTTTCGCCGCCGCTTTGCAGGGGAAGAAATCAACAAGATTTTGACCATCGAAGCGTCGGGCATTGGAATTGCTGTGGCAGCCGCACCACACTTTGACTATGCTCCGGTCGTTTTTGCTAAAAAAAGCAAGTCGAAGAATCTGGATGGGGAGCTGTACACCTCGCAGGTCACCTCCTTCACCAGAGGAACCACCTTTGATGTGCAGGTTTCCAAAAAATATCTCAACCCGGGTGACCGCGTGCTGATTATTGATGACTTTCTGGCTAAGGGACAGGCGTTGCTGGGTCTGCTGGACATTGTGGAGCAGTCGGGCGCAACCGCAGTCGGCTGCGGCATTGTCATCGAAAAAGGCTTCCAGGAGGGCGGACAGATGCTGCGGGAGAAGGGAATCCGCCTGGAATCGCTGGCAATCATCGACCGGTTTGAGGATGGCAGACCGATTTTTCGTGACTAAATAACAGAAAGGGGACTTTGGAATGCGGATGTACGATTTGATCGAGAAGAAAAAGCGGGGACACGCCTTGGACAAGGCTGAAATCTGCTGGATGATCCAGTCTTATACCGCAGGGCAGATCCCTGATTATCAGATGGCAGCCTTTTTGATGGCAGTTTGCTTTCAGGGGATGGATTTGCAGGAAACCACCGAGATGACGCTGGCAATGGCACACTCGGGACAGATGGCAGATTTAAGCGGCATTGCCGGTGTGAAGGTGGACAAGCACTCCACAGGCGGTGTGGGCGACAAGACCACCCTGATTGCAGCTCCGATGGCTGCTGCCTGCGGGATTCCGATTGCCAAGATGTCCGGCAGAGGGCTGGGCTTTACCGGCGGCACGGTGGATAAGCTGGAATCCATCCCGGGTTACCGCACAGTGCTGCCGCGGGAGGAATTTTTCGAGATTGTCAACGAGGTCGGCATCTCCCTCATCGGGCAGAGCGGGGAGATGGCAGTCGCAGACAAAAAAATCTACGCCTTGCGGGATGTGACAGCGACGGTGGACAGCCTGCCGCTGATTGCTTCGAGCATTATGAGCAAGAAGATTGCTGCCGGAGCGGACGCAATCCTGCTGGATGTCAAGACCGGCAGCGGCGCCTTTATGAAAACAAGGGAGCAGTCGGCTGCTCTGGCAAGGACGATGGTCGGCATCGGCAATCGGGCAGGCAGAAGGACCGCAGCGCTGATTACCGATATGGACACGCCTCTGGGTGATACGGCAGGCAACGCCATCGAGGTCCAGGAGGCAATCTGGACGCTGCGTGGAAAGGGTCCTGCCGATTTGACCGAGCTGTGTATCCACCTGGCAGGCAACATGCTCTGGCTGGCAGGTCAAGGAGAGCCGGAGGACTGCCTGCGCAGGGCAGCAGCATCCTTGCAGGACGGCAGCGCCTACCGGTGCTTCTACCGGATGGTGCAGCGGCAGGGCGGCGATGTCAGCTATCTCGAGCAGCCGGAAAAATTCCAGCTGGCTCCGGTTTATCCGATACAGGCGCCGCAGGATGGCTATATTGCCTCGATGCAGACCGATGAGATTGGCAACGTGGTCGCCTTGCTGGGAGCAGGCAGAGAAAGAAAAGAGGATGCGGTCGATGCCGGAGCGGGTATCCGCTTTACAGCAAAGACCGGTGCGAAGGTCTGCAAAGGACAGACGATTGCTCTGCTGTACACCCATCGTCCCGAGCGGGTGCAGGAGGCAACCGAGCGGTATATAAATGCGCTGCATTTTTCGCAGTCGGCGCCGTCACCGTCCGCTTTGATACAAGAGCGCATTACCGAAGTATAAAAAAGGACTCCCCTCGGGAGTCCTTTTTCTTTTGCTATTTTACCTTGCGGATGATACCGATTGGAGTTTGTTCCAGCGACTGACCCAGCGGGTTGTCCTTGAGGATTTTGACCAGCAGGTCGCGGTCCATGGATGGGTCGGAGGTGCCAAGGATCTGACCCTCCAGGTCGTTGATGTCGGTGATGGCTACTTTGATACCGCCCAGACACTGGGACATCTTCTGTGCAGTTTCGTCCGGCTGCGCAGGACCCAAAACGACATATTCATTGTACGGCGGCAGGGTGTAGTCGCAAGGACCGTCGATGGAGCGTGCTTTGTATCCGGCAATGGTGTAGAACCAGCCGCGCTTGTGGAACAGCTTGCCCATCGCAGAAACAGCAGCAGCAAACAGAATCCTTGGAGTACCGCATTCCTGCAGCGCCATCTCCATCGTTTCCGGGATGCCCAGACCGATGCCGTATGGAGTTTTGAGGACAAATTTGCACAGGAATTTTGCCAGCGGGCGCGGGTGGATGTCCTTCATCGGGATGGCGCGGCGCTGGGTGCAGGCAACTGCCTTTTCGGTCATAAAGACGATGTCGTCCGGCTGGGCGTATGGCTTGGCATACTTTTCGATGACCTGACATACATCATCCTTATCGGTGATGACATGGGTGCGGATTGCAAGACGCTGGTATGAAACGCCATCCACTTGGATGACCTCATTCTTTCCTTCATTTACGATATAGCTTTCTTCGCTCATTTTTCACAGTCCTTTCAAAGACGGATGCACCGCTTTGTGCGCATCCTTTTCCAGACAGACCTCGGTCGCCTGTAAACATATCCTTATTTTACCCCAAAAAAAAGATAAACTCAATATTGTGGGGAAATTTTATCGACAGTTTGTCAAAGGCGGCAATTTGTGTACGACAGGCGGTGGATTTGTGTATCAATCTGCCAACGACCCGGCTGAATTGGACCATAAAAAATTGCGACGAATGAAAAAAGTCTCTTTTCATCCACAGGGATGTGTTATATAATTAAAAAAGCGAAGAGAAAGGTCCGGGAGGAAAAGCAAGATGGTGTTTTCAAATCTGTTTTTTATTTATCTGTTTTTGCCGTTGAATCTGATTTTATATTTTATATCGTCCAACAAAACCTGGCGCAATGGGGTGCTGTTGGCTTTTTCCTTCTTTTTTTATGCGTGGGGAGAACCAGTGTGGGTGTTTATGCTGATGCTCACCGCCTTTCTGGATTACATCTGGGCAAGGTGTATCGAATATTTTCGCCTGAGCGGGCAGAGCCGCCGGATGAAGCTGGCGCTGGCAGCCTCGCTGCTGTTTGATTTAGGGATGCTGGGCGTTTTTAAGTACAGCGGTTTTTTTGTGGAGAATTTGAATCTTCTGACCGGTCTTTCTCTGCCGGTTCCGCAGATTTCTCTGCCCATCGGCATCTCCTTTTATACCTTTCAAACCATCAGCTATGTGCTGGATGTCTACCGCGGGCAGGTGCCGGCGCAGAAAAGCTACTGCAAATATTTGATGTACCTGTCGAGCTACCATCAGCTGGTGGCAGGACCGATTGTGCGGTACAGCGACGTGGCAGCGCAGATCGAGGAACGCCACACCACCCCGCAGGACATGAGCGAGGGCATCACCCGCTTTTGCATCGGCTTGACCAAAAAGGTGGTGGTTGCCAATGCAGCAGGCAAACTGGTGGAGCAGTATCTGAATGCGCCTTTGCAGGAGCTTTCGGTAGCGGGCGCGTGGTTTGGGGTGCTGCTCTATTCCATCCAGCTCTATTATGATTTCTCTGCCTATTCGGATATGGCAATCGGGCTGGGCGGGATGTTTGGATTTCATTATCACACCAACTTCAACTACCCGTATCTTGCCAAATCGGTCACCGATTTTTGGCGCAGGTGGCATATTTCACTGGGCAGCTTCTTTCGGGACTATGTTTACATCCCGCTGGGCGGCAACCGCAGGCACCAGCTGCTGAATATCAGCGTGGTGTGGCTGCTGACCGGACTGTGGCATGGCGCCAGTTGGAACTTTGTGCTGTGGGGAGCTTTTTATGGAATCCTGCTGATGGTGGAAAAGCTGGGACTGCTGCGCTGGCTGCAAAGGATACCGGTGGTGTTTTCCCATCTGTATCTGCTGTTTATCACCTTGATTGGCTGGACCCTCTTTTACACCACCGACCTGAGCCGTCTGGCAGGCTATTTTCAGGTGATGTTCGGCGGATCGGGTAATCCGCTGACCGACCCGCAGCTTTCCATCACCTTTGCAAATCACCTCTTCTGGCTGCTGGCAGCGCTGCTGTTCTGTCTGCCGCTGACCCAGTGGTGCAAGAATCATCTGGAGAGCTGGGTGGCACAGGACGGCAGAGGGCAGGGCAGACAGGCGCTTGTTTCCATCGGGACAGCGATGATGAATGTAGCGCTGCTGCTGGTGTGTACAGCGCTTCTGGTAGGGGACAGCTACAATCCGTTTTTATATTTCCGTTTTTGATGGTGTTAATCACCGGTCAAGGCGCTGCCCGGAAAAGGCAGTTGCCCTGTCGGTGGAAATAAGGAGGAACTATGAAACAATCAAACCGCTCTCAGCAGCTGTATCTGGTCAACGTCAGTGTGGTGATTATGCTGCTGGTCCTGGTGGGAATCCTGGCAATGGTCCTGCCCAAGCCCACCGTTTCCGAGGTGGAAAAAAGAGAGCTTGCGGCAAAGCCGCAGTGGAGCCTGCGTAGCTGGTTTTCCGGCGAGTATGCCGAGCAGTACGATGCCTACTATGCCGACACCTTTCCGCAGAGGGAGCAGCTGGTGTCGCTGGCATCGAAGCTGGAACAGATGCAGGGTGTTCACCCGGATGATGTTCGCATCCATCCGGCAGGAGGAAATGCTCAGCAAAGCCAGCAGCTGCCGCAGCCTGAGCCGGAAGCTGAGCAGGAGCCACAGCAAGAGCTGGCAGAAGAGCCGCAGTCCCCGACAGTTGACTATGACGCTTACAGCGACCCGAATGCACCGGGAAACGGCTTGAGCGAGCAGGGAACCGCAGGCGAGCAGGTGGGCAGCCTGTTTTTGTACCGCAATATGGGGATGCAAATTTTCGGCTCCAGTCAAACGTTGTCGGAAGAGTATGCGCGGGTCATCAGCTCCTATGCCCAGCAGCTGAATGGGGTACAGGTGTACAATCTGATTGCACCGACCTCCATCGAATTTTATCTGCCGGAAAAATATCAGGGCATTGCAAGCAGCGAGCGGGAAAATATCGACTTTGTGGCACAGCAGATGAGCGACAAGGTCATCTCGGTGGATGCGTACAGCCAGATTGAAAAGAATCGGGAGGATTACCTGTATTTCCGCACCGACCACCACTGGACGGCACGCGGCGCTTATGAGGCATACATCGCCTTCTGCAAATCGGCAGGGTTGACCCCGGTTTCGCTCGAGGAGATGGAACATCAGCAGATTGACGGATTTTTGGGTACCTTTTACAGTCAGACCCATGACAGTCAGCTGGCACAGACACCGGATTTTGTGGAATACTTTGTTCCGCCGGTTCAAACGACCACCACCCGCTATCAAACGGGTGCGCCGTTTACGCCGGTTGACAGCAGCATCTTTGCTTCCTATGCAACCGGCGGACAGAACACATACAGCGTTTTTCTGCACGGGGATTTTCCGTTGACCCACATCCAGACGGACAACCGCACCGGCAGAAAGATCCTTCTGGTCAAAGAATCTTACGGGAATGCCTTTGCTCCCTTTTTAGCCTGCAACTTCGATGAGGTCTATATTGTGGACCAGCGGTATTTTGAACTGGGTCTGGTCGATTTTGTCAAGGAACATGGCATCACCGACCTGCTGTTTTTAAACAACATCTTTGCAGTCAATACCGATGTGCGCATCCGGGAACTCAGCCGCATCCAGAACCAGAGCTATCAGCCGATTTCTCAACAGCCGGTGCAGCAGCCGACCCAGCAGCCACAGGAAATCGAGAAAGAAGCGGAAGAGCAGAGAGAGGAAATGAGCAGTCAACCGAAAGAACAGGCAGAGAAGCAGGAGAACGAAACACCGTCAAAGCCATCCAAAACAGAGGACCCGCCCAGGAGGTTAGGTCATAGAGAGTAAGCAGATGAGAAAAGAGGAGGGACAGGATGCGCAGGATAATGAAGCGGTTGGGAGCAGTAGCAGCAGTTATTCTGCTCCTTTCTGGATGTACACAACAGGAGGCGCAGAAGGAGCAGGAGGAACAGCCGCGGACGATGTCGATGGTGATTGCCTCCGATGCACCGACGAGCATCCAACTGGCAGCGCAGGAATTTGCCAACCGTCTGGCATACTATTCGGATGGGGAACTGGAGATTTCATTGAGTGCCAGCGACCAGCTGGATGCTGTGCTGACAGCAGACGACACCCAGTTTGCTTTTGTGGAAAACGAGCGGTTGAGCAAAACCATCGAGCAACTGGAAACCTTTACCCTGCCCTTCTTTTTTCAGGATGCCGATTACCTGTTCAGCGGGCTGAATTCCGAGCGCACCCGCGGACAGCTCAATCGTCTGTTGGAAGAGGAGTATCCGATGGAAATTCAGATGTCGGTGGTGTACGGCTACGAGGATTTGGCAGCGGATGCAACGGTTGATTTGACCGATTTTCGCAAACGCTATCCATTGGCGGTCACCCGTTCCTTCTTCTCGCAGGAGCAGCAACAGGAGATTGGTGCATTGGAAATCGAAGGGGAAGAGCCGTTGCAGATGCTGCTGGACAAAGAGGTGGAAATCGCGCCGGTGGAGCTAAGCGAGCTGGTACAGACCGTGCAATCTCAGGACAGTGCACTGGTGCTGTTGGAAAGCTCTCACCAACTGAAACCGGCTTATCTGATGATGCAAACCGGTTTGTATGAACAGCTGACACCAAAGCAGCAGGCGGCGGTGGAGCAGGCGGTGGTGATGGCGTGCGGATACTGCCGCACCGTTGCCGACCAGAACCGTCAGGAAAACCTGGAGCAGCTGCGCCAGTTGGGCGTGCAGATAGAACCGGTCAACCGAGAAAAGTATCTTGCACTGTTGGCAGACATCTACCAGTATGATGCGGGCAATATGCTCTATCGACCGGATGCCGAGCTGGACCAGATGGTGCGCAGCGATGCGGTCAAATACAGTGTTTCTTAAAAGGGAAGGGGGCTACGGCTCTCCTTCTTTTTTGATTTGCCGATATTTTTGATAAAAGAAGAGAGCAACCAGCACCAGACATGGCATCAGTAGACCTGCGATGCCAAACAGCTGCAAGCCGGCGTAGATGCTCAGCAAGGTTACCAGCGGCGGCAGACCGATGCTTTTTCCCACCAGTTTTGGTTCCAACAGGCTGCGGAGCAGGTTGATGGCAAGATACAACAGCAGCAGCCCGAATCCTAGCAGGCGGTTGCCTTGCATCAGCGAAAGTATCGCCCAGGGAATCAGGACAAAGCCGGTTCCGATGACCGGCAGTAGGTCCAACAGGGCGGTCAGCAGAGCAATCGGGAAAAAGTTTTGGACGCCCAGCAGCCACAGACCGAGCGAAAGGGCAGAAAAGGTGACTGCCATTAAAATCAGATAGGCTTTTGCCATGCAAAATAGGGTGGAAAAGAGAAAGTGCTTCATCTCACAGGCAAGCGAACGCAGCGAGGGCGGAAGCAGGCGGAGCAGAAACTGGGTCACACGCGGGTAGTCCAGCGAGATAAAACTGGAGCAGAGGATGGTGACCACCACGCCAAAGAAAAAATGAGGCGTACAGGCAGCAAAAGAGGTACAGCACTTCAGCAGGGAAGAGGACAGGGAAGCGGACAGTTGGGCAGCGGCTGCGGAAAAGCTTTGCCGCCACAGGGCGACGGTCTGGGCAAGGTCGGGAGAAAAGTGGGACAAAAAACGGCTGAGCCATTCGAAGAAATCAGCAGTAGCAGGCAGAAAAACCGTCCGATAAAGCTGTGGCGCGCGTGCGGTCAGGGAGGAAAGCCAGCTCCACAACAGCAGGAGCGCCAGCCAGAGCAGCAGACCCAAAAGCAGGTAGAACAGGGTCATCACAAAGGCAGCAGCGCGGCGCCGTCGCAGATGTAGCTTTTGGGAAAAGAGCAGCGACACCGGACGCAGCAGAGCAGCGATTGCCAGCCCAAGCCAAAAGGGAAGGGTGGCGGGTAGGAAAAAACGCAGGACCAGCCAGCCAAGGAAAAGCAAACTGCCGACTGCCAGAGCAATCGCAATCAATTTATCTGCCGCTTTCATTCCATTTCCTCCTTCACCGTTTCAATATCTTGTGTCCATTAGTGTGCCCGAAGAGCTTGAAGGGATGAAAGAGAAATATTTCCCGGGAAAAGCTTCCTGAATTGGGGAAAAAGCGAAAATTGCCCGGGAAATTATTTTCCGGGCAATGATTTTTGAAAACAGCGAAGAATATGGCAAATCAAAAAATCTGAGTTGACAAACAAAACAAAACGTGGTAGATTAAAGTATACCCAAAAGTCAATACCACATAAATCGATGAGAAGGAAGTAAAACGACCAGCGCACTCACAGAGAGCCGGCGGCAGCTGAAAGACCGGCAGAAAGCGGGATCGACAAGGTAGCCTTTGAGAGTATGCCGAACGGCGGGAGGACCGCTCAGTAGACCATAACGGCTGAACCCCGTTACCGGTTCGGGGTGTTTTTTTAGCACCTGCCGAGTGGGCAGAATCCTCTGCCAAAAAAGGTGGTACCGCAGGAAATGTTCTCCTGTCCTTTGTATAAAAGCAAAGGACGGGAGTTTTTTTATTTCCCAAAACATTTATTTTTAAATACGCAAATACACAAGGAGGAAACACCATGAAAGAACTTTCCAAGGTTTACGACCCGAAACAGGTTGAGGACCGCACCTATCAGTTCTGGCTGGACGGCGGCTATTTTCACGCTGAACCAAACCCGGACAAAAAACCGTACACCATCGTAATCCCACCACCGAACATCACCGGTCAGCTGCACATGGGACACGCGCTGGATGAGACCTTGCAGGACATCCTCATCCGCTTCCGCAGGATGCAGGGCTATGAGACCCTCTGGCTGCCGGGCACCGACCACGCTTCCATTGCAACCGAGGCAAAGATCGTAAACGCAATGAAAGAAGAGGGTCTGACCAAGGAGGATTTGGGCAGAGAAGGCTTCCTGGAGCGCGCATGGGAATGGAAGCGCAAATACGGCGGCAGAATCATCGAGCAGCTCAAAAAACTTGGTTCTTCCTGCGACTGGGAGAGAGAACGCTTCACCCTCGATGAAGGATGCTCGCAGGCAGTCAAAGAGGTCTTTGTCAACCTCTACAACAAAGGCTTGATTTATCAGGGCGAGCGCATCATCAACTGGTGCCCGCACTGCATGACCTCCATCTCGGATGCAGAGGTTGAATATGAGGAGCAGGCAGGACATTTCTGGCATCTGCGCTACCCGCTCAGCGACGGCAGCGGAGAGGTCATCCTGGCAACCACCCGCCCGGAAACAATGCTGGGCGATACCGCTGTTGCTGTTAACCCGAAGGATGAACGTTACCAGAAGCTGATTGGCAAAACCGTCATCCTGCCGCTGGTCAACCGTGAGATTCCGATTGTCGGTGATGACTATGTCGATATGGAATTTGGTACCGGCGTTGTAAAAATCACTCCGGCACACGACCCGAACGACTATGAGGTTGGACGCCGCCACGACCTGCCGATTATCAAGGTGATGAACGACGATGCCACCATGACCGCTGCCTGCGGCAAATATGCAGGCATGGAGCGCTATGAGGCAAGAAAAGCCATCGTGAAGGATTTGGAAGAGCAAGGCTATCTGCTGAAGGTGGAGGACCACACCCACAATGTAGGAACCTGCTACCGCTGCGGCACCACCGTTGAACCGATGGTTTCCAAACAGTGGTTCGTCAAGATGGAGCCGCTGGCAAAACCGGCAATCGACGTTGTCCGCAATGGACAAATCAAGCTCATCCCGGAGCGTATGGACAAGACCTACTATAACTGGATGGAAAACATCAAAGACTGGTGTATCTCCCGTCAGCTGTGGTGGGGTCACCGCATCCCGGCGTACTACTGCGAAAGCTGCGGAGAGGTCATCGTTGCAAAAGAGCAGCCGGATTGCTGTCCGAAGTGCGGCAGCACCCACCTGCATCAGGATGAGGACACCCTGGACACCTGGTTCAGCTCGGCACTGTGGCCGTTCTCTACTCTGGGTTGGCCAAACAACACCGAGGAGCTCAAATACTTCTACCCGACCAGCACCCTGGTCACCGGCTATGACATCATCTTCTTCTGGGTAGCCAGAATGATTTTCTCCGGTTTGGAACACATGGGCGACATCCCGTTCAACACCGTTTTGTTCCACGGTCTGGTTCGCGATGCCCAGGGCAGAAAGATGAGCAAATCGCTCGGCAACGGTATCGACCCGCTGGAAATCATCGACCAGTACGGTGCAGATGCGCTGCGCTTCACCCTTGCCACCGGCAATACACCGGGCAACGATATGCGCTTCAGCGATGAGAAGGTCATTGCCAGCCGCAACTTTGCCAACAAGATTTGGAACGCGTCCCGCTTTGTTCTGATGAACCTCAAGGATGAGCAGATGGATTTGGCTCTGCCGCTCGATCAGCTTGCCATCGAGGACAAATGGGTGCTGACCAAGTACAACACCCTGGTCAAAGAGGTCACCGATAACCTTGAGAAGTTTGAGCTGGGCATTGCAGTCAGCAAGCTGTACGACTTTATCTGGGATGTTTTCTGCGACTGGTATGTTGAGCTGGCAAAATCCCGCCTGTGGGAGGATGGAGCCGAAGCAGAGGTCGCCAGAAAGGTTCTGGTCTATGTGATGGGCAACACCCTCAAGCTGCTGCATCCGTTCATGCCGTTCATCACCGAGGAAATCTGGCAGGCGCTGCCGCATGAAGGCGAAAGCATCATGGTTTCCCAGTGGCCGGTTTATGAGGAAAGCCTCAACTTTGCAGCCGAGCAGGCAGAGTTTGAAAAGGTGATGGATGCCATCAAGGCAGTCCGCGCCCGCCGCAGCGAGATGAATGTACCTCCGTCCAAGAAGGCTACCCTGTACATCGAAACCGCTTCGCAGGAAATCTTTAATCTTTCCACCCCGTTCCTGACCCGTCTGGCATGGGCAGATGAGATTATCCTGAGCACACCGGATGACCCGAACGGCTGCGTTCAGGTCATCACCGACAGCGCAAAGGTTTATATGCCGCTGTCGCAGCTGGTGGACCGCGACAAGGAGATTGCCCGCTTGACCAAGGAGAAGCAGGCTTGTGAAAAGGACATTGCGTTCCTCTCCGGCAAGCTGAACAACCCCGGCTTTGTAGCAAAGGCTCCCGAAAAGGTCATCAACGACCAGAAAGCCAAGCTGGAAAAAGCACAGGAACTGCTGGCAAAGATTGAATCGAGCCTGGCAGCTTTCAACAACTAAACCGTGTAATTGTGGAAAAACAAGCGCCGGAACGCATCTGCGTTCCGGCGCTTTTGTGCTGTTTTAGAGACTAATTTTAAAGGAATATTCCTCTCCGTTGTACTCAAAATCGCCCGAAAACCAGAGTCCACTGTTGTTGGAAGGGACAGATCGGGTGAGCCGCAGGTCAGTCGCAAACTCACTGCCCTCAAAGGAGACGGGTTGCAGACCCTTGCCGTAGATTTGCGTGTTGCGCACGGTGATGTTTTCTGCCGTTTCGTAGGAGAGGGTGAGGCGGTGGATGCGCAAGCCGTTGCCCTGCTTTGTATAGTCGTAGGTAAAGACTCCCTTGATGATGCCCTCCTCCGGCAGGATGTCCTCCAGGACATAGGAGTACTCAGGTGGGAGAACGTAGAAGGCTCCCTTACAGATGGTGTCCTCCTCAAACTCATAGACACGAACGCGGTGGGCGGGGAGAGCATTGTAGCGGGTTTCCACAAAAACAGTGTCCGGCTTGTCCGGGTTGCCCAGTGTGTCATCAAAGACGGTCTCAAAGGAGAGTGGGTTGGTGTCGTAGTCCACTTGCTCCGCTTTGGAGCAGCCGCTTAAACAAAACAGCACAGCCAGCAGGAGAGCAACAGTACGAATCCATCTTTTCAACATCATTTCACCTTGCCTTTCCGACAGATTTCAATGGTTTCTTTTCTTCACTTTATCATATTGCTTCATGCAATTCAATAGATATAGAAAAAATCAATCGGGGGAAAATACAGACCTTTTATCATATTTCCTCCTTGAGGATAGGGTTAGATGCGGGATGAAAAGGAGTATTCTTCACCTTTATAGGTAATCACACCGCGGAAAATCAGGTTGTTTCCAAGGTCGGTCACGATGGGGGACACACGGTCGAGGTCGGCGGTGATAGAAAGGATGCCGTCCGTTTCCTCGATGGTGAGCGGAATCTTTTGATTTTGCAGATGAAACTGCGGTGTGCCACGGTACTCCAAAACTACATCGGTCAAGGAACAGTCCTGCAACTCGATTTCCATAGAAAAAGCAGACAGAACAGATGGCTCATATCCTTCTTCCTCTTCGATTTGTATGTTGTAGATTCCGCGGACGATGCAGCGATTTAAACCAACTGCCAGATAACCATAGGGTGGCTCCACAAAAAAGAAAGCGCCCTTGGAAAGAAGGTGGGGATAAAAAACCTCCCGTTTAAACAGTCGGGCAGGCGGTTCGTTTCCGCCGTTTCCTCCGTATAACTGCTCGGGCGAGCTGTAAGGCGCAGGCGGAAACGGTTCCTCCACCGTTGGCTGATCCAATTCATAATAAAACAGCTGCTGGAAACGAGTGTCCAAATCATCAGAGAGAAGATCCGGGTGATTTTGATACTCGAACGCAACTTCCCTGTCGGATGGAGAAGAGGGACGCTCCGGCTGGCAGGAACACAGCGTCAGCACAAGCAGAGTGCAGATAAGCATAGCGCAGATAGGCAGACGGTTCATAGTATTTCCTCCTTGAGGATTTGTTTACAGGTCGATTTGGAAGGAATGTTCCTCACCTTTATAATCGAAACTGCCCGAGAAAAAGATATTGCTGCTGGGTTTACGAGAGAGAATACGAAGATGTTTCAGTGAAATCTGGTTATCTACAACCGGTGTGCGCACAAGGTCTACAGCGTACACTTCCGGGTTACGAATGGTGATTCCCTCTGCTGTTTCATAGGATAGGGTAAAGCTGTGGATGCATATGTCATCACCTTCTTTCGTATAATCGAAGGTGAAAACACCCTTGATGATGCCCTCCTCCGGTGGAGTGTCCTCCAAAGGATGACCATATTCAAGAGGTAGAAGATAGAAAGCACCCTTGGCAATGGTGTTTTCACGAAAATGATAGATACGGATTCGGTAAGCTGGTGGTTCATAACGACAGAGTTCTGAGTCAGCAGTGTCCGGGTTGTCCGGTGTGTCATCAAAGACGGTCTCAAAGGAGAGGGGGTTGGTGTCGTAGTCCACCTTCTCCGCTTTGGAACAGCCGCTCAAACAAAACAGCACAGCCAGCAGGAGAGCAACAGGATGAGTCCATTTTTTCAACATCATTTCACCTTACCTTTCCGACAGATTTCAATGGTTTCTTTTCTTCACTTTATCATATTACTTCATGCAATTCAATAGATATAGAAAAAATCAATCGGGGGGGGGTACAGACGTAGAAATTCGATTTTTCCCTTCTTTCTGCCGCCGCTTTTGATGGGACAGGAAAAGGGAGCAGCATCCTTTGCAGGGGAGAAAAGGGAATTTTGATTATGGAATCTATACAAACAGCTTGCACAAAGCATCGGTGCAGTTGTATAATAAAGATGCAAATGAAAAGCAGGAATTTGAATTTTTGCTTACAAGATAGAATCAGGAGGAAGATCATCATGCGCGCATACGAAAGATTGCTGCACTATGTCAGCTTTGGCACCCAGTCCGATCACACATCCGAAACCGTTCCATCCACCGCAAGCCAGAAGGTGCTGGCTGCCGACCTGGTGGAGGAGATGAAGAAAATCGGCATTGCCGACGCCTTTGTGGATGACAAGGGCTATGTCTACGGCAGTATCCCTGCCACCAAGGGCAAGGAGGACAAACCGGTCATTGGCTTTATCGCTCACATGGACACCGCGGAGGATGCTTCCGGTGACAACATCCGGGCAAAGGTAGTCGAATATAACGGCGGCGACATCCTGCTCAACGAAGAAAAGCAGATTTACCTGACCGAGAAGGAGTATCCTTCCATCAAAAAATATGTCGGTCAGCATCTGATGGTCACCGACGGCACCACCCTGCTGGGTGCAGACGACAAAGCCGGCGTAGCGGAGATTATGACGATGGCAGAGCAGCTGCTCAACGACCCGACCATCGAGCATGGAAAAATCTGCATCGGTTTTACCCCAGACGAGGAGATTGGACGCGGCGCCAACTACTTTGACGTCAAAGGCTTCGGCGCACAGTTTGCCTACACCGTCGACGGCGGCGAGCTGGGTGAGCTGGAATATGAAAACTTCAACGCAGGCTCTGCCAACGTGCAGGTCAACGGTCTGAGCATCCACCCGGGTTCTGCAAAGAACGCGATGCTCAACGCCTCCCTGCTGGCAATGGAATTCCATCAGATGCTGCCGGTCGAGCAGAATCCACGCTACACCGAAGGCTACGAGGGCTTCTTCCATCTGAGCGAGATGAAGGGTCATGTGGAGCAGGCGGAGCTGGATTATATCATCCGCGACCACGACGCTGCAAAATATGAGCAGAAAAAACAGGTGATGCAGGAAATTGCAGACTACCTCAACCACAAATACGGCGAAGGCACCTTTGTGCTGACCATCAGCGATTCCTACCGCAATATGAAGGAGATGGTACAGCCGCATATGCACCTGATTGACAACGCAAAGAAAGCGTTTGCACAGTGCGGCGTAGAGGCGCAGACCGTTCCGATTCGCGGCGGCACAGACGGCGCAAGACTGTCCTACATGGGTCTGCCTTGTCCGAACCTATCCACCGGCGGTCACAACTTCCACGGTCGCTTTGAATATATTCCGGTCGAAGCGATGGACAAGATGGTAGAAACCCTGATCAACATTTCTAAAATCTACGCTGAATAACGGGGTATCGCACCTCATTTTATGCACGAAGCTTTGTGGGGAAAATGGAAATTTTGCACCCGCAAGCTGCCTTGAATAAAAAATTTTCGTCCACCTTTTTTAAAAGGTGGCGGGTGTTCAGCGGGCAGCGCCTGCTGGTCGACGGGAATTTTATTTTTGATGCATATATACGAACGAATTCAATCACTCGGGAGGGATTGCCTTGGGCACTCCAAAAACAAATGCGATGCGGATTCTGGAAAAGGAAAAGATTTCCTACCAGATGCACACCTATGATGCTTCCGATGGGCAGATCGACGGCGCTGCCGTTGCCCGCAAGGTGGGGATGGACCCTGCCAAGGTGTTCAAAACGCTGGTGACCCAGGGACACAGCGGAAACTATTTTGTCTGTGTGTTGCCAGTGGAGCACGAGCTAAACTTAAAAAAGGCAGCCAAGGTGTTTGGAGAAAAATCGCTGGAAATGATTCCGGTTGCCAAAATCAATGCGGTCACCGGATACATCCGCGGCGGATGCTCTCCCATCGGGATGAAGAAAAGCTACCGGACGGTCTTTGACTGCTCGGCACAGCAGCAGGAAACGATGGTGGTCAGCGGGGGAAAGATTGGTTTTCAGATTGAAGCCAAGCCTGACGACCTGCTCAAAGCCTGCGGCGGTGTCTATGCGGAGATTTTGGCAGAGTAACAGAAGATGCAGCACCAAAGGAGGAAACGGATAGAAGAGATTTGCAAACTGGGCAAGGAATCCCTGAAAGAAATCGTGGCATTTGACTGCCTTTGCTTTCCGACCGACTTTTGGCAGCAGGAAGACTGGGAGAATTTGCTGAAAGACGAGCGTGCCATCTACTATGCTCTGCTGGACGGCGAGCAAATTGTCGCTGGGCTGTTTCTCTACAACTGGCAGGGAAAGCGGGATTATGTCAAAATCATGAGCCTTGCAGTCCATCCAAAGTACCGCAAGCAGGGCTTGGGAGAGCGGCTGCTGCGTCACGCAGAGCGGGAGATGAGGCAGCTTGGGATGACAAAGTTCTGCGGAGAAACCAGAGCGTCCAACCATGCCATGCAGCGGTTGTTTACAAGGTGTGGCTATCGGCTGGAGTGGGTGGAGGAAAATTACTATCAGTATCCCGACGAAAGTGCATACAAGTATATCCTGCAATAAGATGAGAAAAAGCAATAGGCGCAGACCAAACGGTCTGCGCCTATTTGTTATAGAAAAAGTTTTTGCAATGACTTATTTTTTAGCTTCCTTTGCCCAGCTGTCTTTAAGTCCGACAATCTGGTTAAAGACGCCTTCGTCCTTGCTGTCCTTGCAGAAGTAGCCGGTGCGGACAAACTGGAATTTGTCGCCCGATTTTGCCTCTGCCAGAGCTGGCTCCAGCTTGCAGTTGTGCAGCTCGGTCAGCGAGTTCGGGTTGAGGTAGTCCAGATAGTTGGTGCCTTCCGGTACGTCGTTGACATTTTCCAGGGTGAACAGGTAGTCATACAGACGAACGGTAGCATCGATGGCATATTTTGCGGATACCCAGTGGATAGTGCCTTTGATCTTTCTGCCGTCAGCCGGGTTGCCGTTGCCGGTTTCCAGGTCAGCGGTGCAATGCAGCTCGACGATGTTGCCCTGCTCGTCCTTGATAATTTCATTGCATTTTACAATGTAAGCGCCCATCAGACGAACTTCGCCGTCCGGTTTCATGCGGAAGAACTTCGGAGGCGGTACTTCGGCAAAGTCGTCGGCATCAATGTACAGTTCGCGGGTGAACGGAACCGCTCTGACACCGGCTTCCTCATTTTTCGGGATGTTTGGCAGCTCGAAGGTTTCTTCCTTGTCTTCCGGGTAGTTGGTGATGACCACTTTAATCGGGTGCAGGACAGCTACGCGGCGCTGTGCGGTGGTGTTCAGCTCGTCGCGGATGCAGTGCTCCAGCAGACCGATGTCCACGATGCTGTATGCTTTGGCTACGCCGGCTTTTTTAACAAATTCGTTGATGGCAGTCGGGGTGTAGCCGCGGCGGCGCAGACCACAGATAGTAGGCATTCTCGGGTCGTCCCAGCCGTCTACCTTTTTAGTTTCCACCAGCTCGCGCAGGTAGCGTTTGCTCATGACAGTGTGGGTGACGTTCAGGCGGGCAAACTCGTACTGATGCGGTTTGTGCTCAAAGCCGATGTTATCCACGACCCAGTCGTACAGAGGGCGGTGGTTCTCAAATTCGATGGAGCACAGCGAATGGGTGATGCCTTCAAGTGCGTCCTGAATCGGATGTGCATAGTCGTACAGCGGATAGATGCACCATTTGTCGCCCTGTCTGTGATGATGTGCGCGCACGATGCGGTAGATTGCCGGGTCGCGCAGGTTCATGTTCGGGGACGCCATGTCGATTTTAGCGCGCAGGGTGTGGCTGCCGTCCGGGAACTCGCCGTTCTTCATCCGCTCAAACAGGTCAAGGTTTTCCTCCATCCAGCCGGCAATGGTGCCACCGAGCGGTTGCGGTACGGGCTTTCCTTGCCGGGTTCGGTCAGGGTGCCGCGGTACTCGCGCATTTCGTCGGCACTCAGGTCATCGACGTAAGCTTTGCCTTCACGGATGAGCTTGAGGGCAAATTCATAACATTGATCAAAGTAGTCCGAGCCGTAGTAGATGCCGCCGGTCGGCTCTGCACCCAGCCAGCGCAGGTCCTCTTCGATGGATTTTACATACTCGTCATCCTCGCGGACCGGGTTGGTGTCGTCAAAGCGCAGATTAAACAGACCGTGGTATTTCTGTGCAGTACCGGAGTTGATCCAGATGGCTTTTGCCGAACCGATGTGCAGGTAGCCGTTTGGTTCCGGTGGAAAACGGGTGTGGATTTCTTTTACACGACCCTCTGCCAGGTCGCTGTCGATAATATCATGGATAAAATTCGATACATTTTCGGTATCCAGGATTTTTTCATCAGCCATGAAAAGTCAGTCCTTTCAAAAATTGATAGCGGAAAAATTTATCGGTTGCTCAACAGTTCGATTGCCTGTGCAAGGCGCTGCTGGCAGACCTCCTCGCCCAAAATCTGCATCACGCTGCACAGGTCTGGGGAGTTGGTGCGTCCGGTGATAGCAAGGCGGATGACCTGGCTGACATCGCCGACGTGACCTTTGTACTGGTCCGGGTTTTTCTTGTAATCCTTTGGTTTAGCAGCGAAGCCCAGCGATTCGCCCAGCTCGCGCACCTTGTTGAACCAGGTTTCTCCATCGTCCGCAGGGGAGTAGAGGGAGCGGTACTGGGTCAGGATGTCCAGTGCATCCTGGGTGCTGACATTTTCCGGGTACTCGCTGGCAGCGGTGAACAGCTCCTCATAGAAGAAGGCAACATAATCCTTGACCTCGCTCCAGATGGCGATGTCCTTTCTTGGCTTGGCGCCGCCGCGTCCGATGGCAAAAATGGCTTTTGCTTTCTGCTGGTCTGCGGTGAGCAGGGTGTACAGCTGCGGGTCAAAGTCTTTTGCCCATGCGGTGACCTCATCATATACCTGGTCTGCGCTCATCACCGAGATGGTGTTTTTGCTGACGTCCTTGAGCTTGTCGATGTCGAACAGCGAGCCGCTGTTGCCCATCTTTTTGGTGGTAAACTGGAAATCGCCCATCGGAGCGGTCGGGTTAGCAAGACGCCAGTCCTCGAAGTTGGAGTTTAACAG
>OGYZ01000768.1_pt1 | contig 27715 bp, 18 predicted proteins | sample 1576681 | NCBI WGS metagenome assembly OGYZ01 (sample SAMEA3541480, study PRJEB24748) | human gut metagenome | biome: human gut; feature: human-associated habitat; material: faeces | place: China | collected 2012 | reverse complement strand
GCTGCTTGAACAATTTTTACTTCAGAATATTGTCTAACTTTTTGGGGTCACTTCAAAGCGGCTATTTGGGATATTGTTTTTCAATACGGGGGAAAGATATGAACAAGATTCCAGTAGAATCCATCGAAAGAAACTTTTTGTATCATTAAGAGATGATCAGAGAGATTGCTATCGGACATCTATCAGGAAACAAGGCATTGCCGCATATATCCGCTATTGCTTTGAACTGAAAAAAGGCACAAAATCATCTGGTATGGCAGAAACGGATTTGATGAAAGTTTTCTGGGTATGAACGAAAGCTTCTTCGAGTTTCTTTGGCCGAATCCGACAGATGGTTTTCGAGCTCCTAAATGGGCCGCAACGCAAATTTATTATCAGTTTTTCCCTGAACGCTTTTGTAATGGCGATGATGCACTGTCTCCCAAGCAGACCGTTGCTTGGGGGAGCACACCCACTCGTGAAAACTATATGGGTGGCGATATCCCCGGAATCATCGAGCAACTTCCGTACCTTTCGGATTTAGGTGTTACGTGCCTTTACCTGACACCAATTTTTGAAGGAAGTTCAAATCACAAATATGATATTCAATCTTAGGGATAATAATCTACTTTGTACTTTTAATTGAGTGACGAGCCTTGATACGCATACCACGAGAAGTGTAAATGCGAGTAATAGCCGGTGATACCGTTCTGCGACTAAAAGTCACATCAAATTCAGCAGTCAATTAGCACTTGCATCCCTTTTTCCTGATGAGACTTTCTCCCTTGTTTGGCGTAAATGGGCGTATGACTTTTGATGATATAATGGCCCAGGGCTCAGCAAATAATTAGTATAGCAGTATCTCTCAAAAAGTTTTGATTGTTTTGCCGAATAACGGGGATTCATTTTAGGATTTACACAAGGATCCTGATACTCTTTTGGAGCCTCAACGCTCCGAAGGCTGGAGGTTTGCCTCGAAACGGCGCCTCGCCTCTGCCCCGTAGGCCATGTAGTCTTCCCCGGTGAGGGCGGGCAGCGCCTGCTTTACGAAGTCGGCCCAGCTTTCCGCCTCATGGCGCACCAGGATGGGATAGAAATACACACCGTTCTTCTCGGCGGCGGCACGGTCGCCGGGGGCATCCCCCACCATCAGGATATGGTCGGGGGCATACCCCTTGGTCTTGAGCTGCTCAATGCAGGCCGCCTTGGAGCCGGAGTCCTGGCAGCAGAGCACGTCCACCGAGGGCAGCAGTCCGCAGCGGGCCCACTCCTCCTCCACGGCCTCCCGGTTGGCGCTGGACACCACCGCCACATCGGCCACATCATGGGCGGCGGCCAGCGCCCCGGCCACGCCGGGGAAGGGCTTTTTCTCGCTCTCGGGCAGGGCGTTGATTGATCGGTTCACCGCCTGGGACCAGGACAGCGCCTTGGCCAGGGCGGGGCCTTTGGCGGTCTTTATGGCTTCGGCCAGCGCCCCGTTGGACAGTTCCGGCGCCGAGGCAGCCCAGTCCGCCAGCTCCTCCACCCCGGGGATGGGGGTGCAGCGCTCGTTGATCTCGGTGAGGGCCTGAGCCAGACCCTTGAAGCGGTTGATGCCCCGGGTCATGGTGTAGAGGTTGATCTCGTTCCAGCGGGTGAGGATCTCCTCCCGCCATTCTCCCAGCTGCCACTCCTCCACCATGCAGGGGCCGAAGCAGCGGAAATGCTTCACGTCCATTGTGTCCATGGCGCAGCCGTCCGAGTCCACGCAGACGAGAAACGCCTTCTGTTTGCTGAATTCCTGTAAGGTTGCCATCTGTCACACCGTTCCTTCCTCGCCATAGCACAGGGCGAGCTTAGCGTAAAAATCTTCCAGAATCATCCGCGGGTCCACGGCGTCATACACCCGGATGGGCTTGCCGTCGGGGTCCTCGGCGTAGGTCATATCATCCCGCAGCCGGGGCGCGGGGCGGGTGTGCCAGTTGCCCCGCATGGGACACTGCAGCAGCACCCCCACGGCGGGCTGGTCGCCCAGCGTCCAGTTTTCGCCGCGGTGCAGCCGGTTGCCCGGCACAAAAACGTCCCGGTTGTAGTCCTCCAGCTTCCGGTAGAGGTAGGCTCCCGCCCGGCCGCAAGGCCGCACCCGCCGGGCCAGCTCGGCCAGCGTGACCTCCATGGCGGCATAGACATCCAGGGGGATCTGCCACAGGGCTGCCGGACTGGCAAACACCACGCGGGTGGCGGCCAGGTCCTGCATGAGGTTGAATTCCCGCATACCCTGGGGGTAGGGTCCGCCCCCGATCCACACCACCGTCAGGCGGTCGGCGATGGCAGGGCACCGGTTGAGGGCCGCTGCCACATCTGTGAGGGCGCCCAGCACCGTCACGTAGAGCGGCCGCGGGTCGTCCCGAAGTGCTTCCCGGATGAGGAACTCCACCCCCTCGCTGTCCGGGGCGTCGTTCTCGTCGGCCAGTGGCGCGGTGCAGCCCCGCAGGGCCGGCACATCCTCCATGCCGGTCTCGACCAGCAGGGTCAGCAGACCCTGGTAGCTCTGCTCCATGGTGGCGCGGCTGCCGGGGGCCTTGCTCTCAAAGTGGGCTGCCACGATGCCCCGCACATCGAAGGAGGGGGTCAGCAGATGGTGCAGCACCGCAAAGGGATCGTCCGCCTCGTTGCTCACATCACTGCACACCACCACCCGGATCTGGGCCTGGGGCGGCAGCTGCAGGCCCATCCGGGCCAGCCAATCATTGCGCTTCATGGGGCCGCCTCACAGCCGGGTGTCCCAGCGGCCGCAGAAGACGTTGTCCTCCGCTTTGCCCTTGAACTCGCTCCGGCCGGTGATCTTCTCGATGGCGGCCCGGATGTGGGTGCGGTTGGGCGCATAGGCGTTGATGAAGGTATGTACCTGGGGCAGGTCGATGAGGTGGTTGGTGTAGTTCAGGCTCATGGCCACGGTGGGCACTTCCTCGTTGTACCAGGGCAGCTCCATGCTGTGGTTGCAGCTCCAGCGCAGCCGGACGTTGTTCTCCTGGGCGTAGCCTTTCACGTTCACCACGATGAGGGCCCAGTCGTGGGTCTTCACGAAGTCCGCCCGGGGGGCGTGGGAGAGCATCTTCACGAAGTTCATTGGCGAGACGCCGTTCTCGATCTCCAGGGCGTGGAAGTTGGGGCAGACATCCACCTCAAAACCGGCGCGCTCCAGCTCCTCGATGACTACCTGTTTGGCGGGATCCCCCTTGTACCCCTTGGTGGTGGGAGTGGAGCCCACATAGACCAGGAAGACCCGCTTCCTGGTCCCGGGAGCCATGGGCAGATAGTGGCGGGTATCCTTCACCAGAGTGATGCAGCTGTCCGCCGCCTGGGCGGTGTAGGCCTTGTGCTCCTCGCAGCCGATACAGTCCAGGGCGCTCTCGTCGGGCATGCGCTGCTCATTGAGGTGCAGCTTGGCCTTCAGGCCCAGCACCCGGTGCAGTGCGTCGGAGAGACGCTCCTCCGTCAGGTCACCCCGGTCATAGGCCGCCCGCAGGAAGGAGAGGTCCTCGTCGATGTCGTTGGCGAAGAGGAACATATCGCAGCCCGCGATGATGGCGCCAGGTACCGCGTCCTGCCGCTTGGCGGTGGCGGTGATGCCCACCATGTGGGAGGCGTCGCTGATGATAACGCCGTTGAAACCCATATCCCCGCGCAGCAGGTCGGTGAGCAGTTCGGGGGCCAGGGTGGCGGGCTTGATGTCCTTGTCCTGGATGCCGGGGCGCAGCTTGCGGGACATGGCGGGCAGCGCAAAATGGCCCACCATGACGGCCTGGACGCCCTCGTTGATCAGGGTGCGGTAGACCTTGCCGAAGCTGGCCTCCCAGTCCTCCACGCTCAGGTTGTTGACGCCCATGACCAGATGCTGGTCCAGCTCCTCCACGCCGTCGCCGGGGAAGTGCTTGAGGGTGCAGGCCATGTTGGGGTTGGCGTCCTTGACACCCTTCATGTAGGCCCGGGCGTTGGCGATGACCTTGTCGGGGTCGGCGCCGTAGCTGCGGGTGTTGACGATGGTGTTGCGCCAGTTCTGGTATACGTCCACCACGGGGTTGAACATCCAGTTGGCACCCACGGCGCTGGCTTCCCGGCCCGAGACCAGGCCCACATGGTAGGCATTCTCGGTGCCCTCACCGGCGCTGCACTCGGCAGCGGTGGCCACAAAGACGCCCTCCGGCGCCACGCCGTTACCGCCGTCATCGCAGTTGGCGGCGATGAGCAGCGGCAGTTTGCTGTGCTTCTGAAACATGGACAGCTGCTTGTATACGTCCTTCTTGCTGCCGCCGTTCTGCCAGCGCAGGCCGCCCATGTGGGACTGGGCCAGCAGCGCCTCCACCTGGGATTCCTGGAAGCCGGGCTGGGCCTGCAGGATGACAAAGAGCTGGCCCAGCTTTTCGTCCAGCGTCATGGATGCGATGGCATCCTCCACCCACTGAATCTGGGCGTCGTCGAGGTAAAAGGGTTTTTCTTTCAGGTTGACCATAAGGAAACATCCTCCCATTTTCTGTTTGTGAACGGCCCGGAAAAGGCGGTCCGGTAAAGACTTGCGGGACTTTCAGCAGGGCTTGTCCACTGTGTTGAGGCGGGCATTCACCACCATCACCTGCTCCTCGGTGACGGTGTCGGCGTTGTAGTCGAGGATCCGCATCAGCGTCATGCCGCCCATGGTGCGGGCCCGGGGATTGGCCACAATATCGGGCAGCATCTCCTCCAGGATGGCCGCGGTGCGCGGGTCGGCCAGCAGTTCGCCGATCTTGTCGCTGATGGAGTACTGCCCCGCCGGGAACAGCTCCACCGAGGCCAGCTGCTGCTTGAACCAGTTGGTGACCCGGTTCCCCTGCCCTTTCTGGGGGCAGGTGTAGTCCGGGTCTGGCTTGTCCACCCGGTGCAGCGTCATGGCATCCCGGCAGGTACCGGCGTACACTTCCAGGCAGGTTTCGTCGTCCAGCGGTACATGCTCAAAGACAAACACCTGCTGCCCGCTGCGCTCGGCGAAGAGCCGCCCGTTGCGGTAGAGCGCCACCGAGGGCTGGTTGGAATACACCTTGACAGTGGTGGTATCGCCGCAGCGGTTGACAAACCGGCGGCCCCTCAGGTGGACAAAGGGGGTCCTGCTCCAGCATGCCTTATAATAGTAGTAGGCGTCCTTTTTGAGGGAGCGGTCCCAGGTGACCAGTCCCTTGCAGTTGCGCGCCTTGATGCCGCCCTCGTCCCGGATGGCGCTGCTGAAATCGAACATGTTCCACACAAAGCTGCCCCACAGCTTTTCGTCGGCCCGGATGGCGTCGTAGGCCTGCTCGTGGAAGACGCACTGGAATTCCTCGGTGTAGTCCTTGCAGACGGGGGTCTCGGAATGATAGCGGGGGTTGCAGTCCACGCCGTACTCGGTGACACCCAGCGCCACGCCGGGGTTGTCGGCATGGAATTTCCGGAAGAAGGCGGGATAGTCGGTGAGTTCGCCGTAGTACCAGCCGAAATAGATGTTGTAGCCCACCGCGTCGGTGAGGAAGTTCAGCTGGCTGTTGTTGTGCACGCTGTACAGGTTGGCCGCGGCGGACAGCCGGGTGGGGTCCAGCGTCCTGACCAGGGCGCTGAGCTCCTTCACATGGCGGTACATGGCCAGGTGCTCCCCCATCATAGCGATCTCGTTCTGGACGCCCCAGAAGGCGATGGAGGGGTGGTGCCGGTTCTGGGTGATGAGCTCGGTGAGCTGCTGCCGGGCGTTTTCCACCACGGCGTCGTTGCCCTCCGGCATGGCCAGCATGGGGAGCTCCGCCCAGGCCACCAGCCCCTGGCGGTCGCACAGGTCGTAGACCTGCTGGGGATGCTGGTAGTGGGACAGCCGTACCGCGTTAGCTCCCAGGTCCGCCAGAATGGCGAAGTCCTGTTCCACCTGCTCCGCCGTGGGGGCGCAGGCAGCGCCCTCACGGTCATGGTGGCGGGCCACACCGTTGAGGCGCAGCGCTTTGCCGTTGAGATAAAAACCCGTTTCAGGGTCCATCGTCACTGTGCGGAAGCCGAAGGGCAGGCTCACCTCGTCACAGAGGGTATCGCCCTGCCACAGCCGGGCGGTGCAACGGTAACAATAGGGGTCGGTCAGGCCGTCCCACAGCCGGGGCGACGAGACGGCCAGCGTCACGGCGGGGTTTTCCGCCGGGCGGCGGACCCCGGCTACCATGTTTCCGGCTTCGTCGGTGACGGTGTACTCCACCGTGCAGCCTTCCGCCCCGGCCAGCAGGGCGTTGAGGCGAAGGGTCCCCTCCGCCGAGGCTTGCAGGATCTCCAGCCCCGGCGCGCCGTACTGCGCGGGGTCAAAGCGGGCTGCCCCGGTCTGGAGCAGGCTCACCGGGCGGGAGATGCCGCCCCAGTAGGTGAAGTCCCCCACCAGCGGGTTCACATCCGCAAAGCGGTGGTTGTCGGCCATCACTTCCAGCACATTGTGGGGCCGCAGCGCCGCCGTGGCCTCCAGCACAAAGCGGGCGTAGCTGCCCCGGTGCTCCCCCAGAAAGACCCCGTTGAGAAACACCCGGGCCACGCCGCACACGGCGTCAAAGGCCAGATAGCTGCAGGGGGCCGGCGGAGCGTCGAACTCAGTGCGGTAGAGGCAGCACCCCTCCGCCGCCGGGTCGTCCCTGTTCCAGATATGGGGCAGGCTGACCGGCGCCATGTCGGCTTCCGCCGGCGGGGACGCCACAGACTGGGGCAGCCGGGCAAACTGCCAGCTGTCCGTCAGGGGAATGAGAGTCCGCATATATTACCTCCGATTCGTTTCAGATGCCGTAGACGCGGGCGGCATTATCATGTATATACAGCGCCGGATGAAAGCCAAGATTCGGGGCAGATGTTCCAGCGCCTGGGGGAGGGGGGATGCCCTGCCCCCGGGATGGTGTACAGCTCGTGGGGGATGCCCGCAGCGGCTAGCGCCTGCTGGAGGGGCGGTTCCCGGTCGTAGGGCACCAGGACGTCGGCGGTGCCGTGCACCGAGCAGACCGGCGGGAAGCGGCGCACATCGGGCACCGATTCCGGCGCGCCCCACAGGTTGACAAAGACCGCGAATTCGTCGGGCGCTTCGGTCAGGGCGCGGAAAGTCCCGATGGCTCCGGCGCTGCCGCCCATGAGGATCATCTTCCGGGCGTCCCGTAGGCTCCTTCGGGGCTGAGCAGGTCCATCCGGTAGTCCTGCACCTTGCCGTAGGGGTCGGTCAGGGCGGCAAACACCGGTTCTTCCACCCGGATGCCGGTATAGTCCGGCGGGTAACGGCGGAATTACGCTTCGGGATTGGGCATGGGGGTTCTCCTTCTGTGGTCTGTATACAGGAAAAACGCGGGGCGGCGCTGGACCGCCCCGCGTTTTCCGCAAAGGAAGTGTTTATGAAGAAGAGAGGAATGCCAGAATTACGCCGCAGAACGGGCCGCCTTGAAGGCCTTGGCCTGGGCGATGCGTTTCTTGTCGTCCCGGGCGCGGGCCAGCCGCCAAGAGTTGGCCTGCCAGACCAGGAAGGCGATGAAGAGGAACATGTTGATGCTGCTGCTGACTGCCTCGGAAACGTTGAAGCAGGTCAGGCCCATGGCGAAGATCCGCACCGCCACGGCAGCGGACACGATGCCGACCGACTGGTTGATGTACTTGGACAGGAAGGTGCAGCCGATCATCATGGGGAACATGTGGGACATCACGCTGCCGTTGCTGGTCAGGCCCATGGAGGCGGTCATAGAACCGGCGAAGGCCGCATCCAGCACGCCGGAGATGGCGATGATCACACCAGCGACGGTGTAGCAGATGGCCACATTGACGAAGACATTGATGCCGACGTTGCGGGCGATCTGCTGGGAGCCCTGCACGGCACGGAACTTGTAGCTGAACTTGGTGTAGGTCATGAGGATCATCATGACCACCAGCAGGATCAGCACCACCGCAATGGTGAAGTTCATATCGGAGAGCAGCTCCACACCGGGCGTGCCCACCAGGCGCAGGCCGATGCCGTTGGTGGCGGCAAAGCCGACGCATTCATAGATGCAGGCCATACCGATACCGAGAACCATGGGCGGGATGCGCAGCGTCACGTACAGGATGCCGGTGATGGCACCGAAGAGGAAGCCGAAGAGGATCGCGAAGATCAGGACCCAGATGCCGCTTAGGCCCAGGGCCGAGGCAACCACGCCGCCCATGATGGTGCCGGCCACACGCTGGGCACCAAGGGACAGGTCCATGCGGCCGCTGGTCAGGTTCATCGAGAAGGCGAACGCGATGGCGGACGAAATGCCGGCACTGCGGATCATATTGCGCACATCCAGCATCGTCTTGATGACGTGGTTACCCTGGGTGAAGAAGGCCAGAGCTTCCATAATCAGGTAGACGATCACCGGCAGCGCCAGGGTGATGGCGATCTTTTTGAGAACGCCCAGAACTTTGTTTTGTTTCATACGTCACATCCTCCGCAAAGATTCAGAGGTCCGACCGGGGGACACTCACTGAGCAAACTTGGCAATGATGTTCTCGGTGGTCAGGGCCGCGCCGAAGTCGTTGATGTCCTGCCAGGTCACATCAGGGCCGCACAGGGACAGGATATCGTCGGTGGTCACGAAGGAGTAGGGCATATCCTTACCGGACAGGACGTTGTAATCCTCGGTGCTGGTGATCGCCAGAGGCGCCATGCCGGGCACGCGACTGCACTTGCCGTTGTCGCGCATGTTCTCGGCATAACCGTCGAAGGCGTTGCGCAGCATGATGACGGCGGCTACGTTCTCATAGGTACCGTTGCAGACCAGACCGTTCATGATGGGGTTACCCTGAGAGTCGTTGGTGTTGAAGGCGGTGTTCATGGAGTCGGAGAAGGCAGCGCGGTTGATGAACTTGATGTCCATGCCCAGGGCTTCCTCCACCTCGTTGACAGCCACGCTCAGAGAGTTGTAGATGTCAGTGGTGCCGACGATGACGTCGTAGTCACCGGTTTGGAGCAGCGGGGAAACGTTGTTGGCCAGGTCCTCCATGCCGGGGAAGATGGTGATCTTGACGCCCTTGTCATTCTCGGCGTCGATCTGGGTGGCGCTGGTGGCCAGGGTGTTGATGTCCTCGGTGTAGGTCAGGCCATAGACTTCCTGCAGACCGCGCAGAGAACCGGCGGTACCTTCGATGAAGCTGGTGGCGCCGTAGGCGGCTGCACCGGACAGGATCAGGATGCTGTGGTCCTCGCCGTCACCGACGATGGCCTGGATGGCCTGGGAGTAGGACTCGCCGTAGCCCTCGGCGGAAGCACCGGCCACCGAAACGTAGTGGGACAGCTCGGAGTTATCAGCGGAGCCGGAGGAGTTGATGCCCACGAAGTACAGACCCAGATCCTCGCAGACCGCGGCAGCCTGGTCCACCGAGTTGGACAGGTTGGTCATGACGGCGTCGGCGCCGGCGGCGTAGGAGTTCTCGATGAAGGTGGTCAGCGCACCGGCGTCAGTGAGCTTTTCGGAATAGATGAACTTGATGTTCAGCGCGGGGCCGATGACGTTGTCACAGGCTTCCTTCATCATGGTGAAGGTCTCGTCCACTGAGTTGGTGCCGACGGCGATGGTCATGGGCTCGAATTCACCGGTGGCGGTGGTGCTTTCGCCAGTGGCGGTTGAAACCGCATCCCCGGCGGAGACGGACTCACTGGCAGTGGAGGCGCCGCAGCCGACCAGCAGCGAAGCGGCGGTCAGCACGGCAACAGCAGAGGTGAGAGTGCGTTTTGCTTTCATGGTAGTTCTCCTTTTTTATGATGTTTCAAGCAGTTGCTTCCAAAGTACGAGGGGAAATCAGCCTTCGGCGCTGGGCAGGCCCTGGGGACGCTTCTGGCTGGCGCAGACCAAGATGATGAAGACGACGCCGCGCACCGCCTGAATGAAGGTGCTGGAAACGCCGATCATCAGCAGGCCGTTGTTAAGTACCGTAACCAGCACCGCGCCCACGATGGCGGAGTATGTGTTGGAACGGCTGCCGCCGAAGCAGGACATACCGCCCAGCACGATAGCCAGCATACAGTCCATGTTCAGGGTGGAGCAGGTATCGGTGGTGATGGAGCCGTTGCGCACGATGGTGGACAGGGCACCCAGGCCTACGCCGATGCCGGCCACCAGGAAGGCGATGAAGAGGTAACGGGTCTTCTTGAAACCGGTGAGCTCGGCGCACAGTTCATTGATGCCGATGTAGCGCAGCTTGCGGCCCAGGGCGGTGAAGTGGAACAGCACCGTGCAGAAGATGAAGAACAGGATGAAGAGGATCAGCGGCAGGTTGATGTTGCTCAGCGCGCTGGTCATGGCGTAGGGCAGTTGGATGGTGGAACTGCCCAGCACCGACATCTGAATGGATGCCAGCAGCGTCATCATGACGACGGTGACGAAGAGGACGCGGACGTTGAGCCAGGTGCTCAGCAAAGCGGTCAGCGCCATAATGACCACACCGGCCACCACCGCGACGACAAACATCAGCGGCACCGAGTTGGTCGCCATATAGGTCTGGGCGGCCAGCGTGGCCACTAGGGCCGTGGTGGCGCCCATCGAGATGTTGACGTTGCCGGTGGCGAAGATGAATACCGCACCGGTGGCCACGGTGGCCACCACCAGAGCCTGCTCGATAATCATCGTCAGGTTGCGGGCGTTGCTAAAGCGGCCGCCTGTGGCGATGGAGAAGATAATCACCAGCAGTACCAGGATGACGGGCGAAAGCAGGCGGCTGGTCCACCGGTTTTCGGCAATTTTGTTCAGTGTCTTTTGCATAAAAATCAGCCTCCTCCTTTCAGATCATATAGTTGATGAGTTCATGCTCGGTGGGATGCTCGGTCCGCCTGACCTCGTGGGTAACCTGACCGTCTTTCATGATCAGGATGCGGTCCGACATGCCGATAAGCTCGGGCAGCTCCTCGCTGATGAGGACGATGGAGCGGCCTTCCTTCTTCATCTGATAAATGAGCTGATACATGGAGGCCTTGACGCCGATGTCGATACCACGGGTGGGGCAGTCCAGGATCAGGATGTCGGCGTCGCCGCCGATCCACTTGCCGAAGACCACCTTCTGTTTGTTGCCGCCCGACAGCGTGTTCACCGTGTGGTACTGAGAGGCGCATTTCAGGTTCAGGTCTGCGATTTCCTTCTCCACGTACTGTTTTTCCTTCTTGAAGGAGATGATGGGCCCCACCAACAGATTCTTGATGTAGCCGGTGGAAGCGATGTTGTCCCGAATGGTGCCCGCCAGGCCTACCGACTCGTGGTCGCGGTCCTTGGAGGTGTAGGCCATGCCGTTCCTGATGGCGGCCTCGGGGTTCTTCACCACCGTGTGGTGGGGACCCACCGTGACCTGGCCGTCCAGGATGGTTTCGTAGCCGAACAGCGCTTTGCCTACCGTGTGCATACCGCACTCCGACAGGCCGCCGATGCCCAGGATCTCGCCCTTGTGCAGTTCCAGATCAAAGCAGAGCAGGTCCTGACGGGTGGTGATGCAGTCCGCCTTGAGCACGACCTCCTCGCCGTAGCCGTCCATGTCGCTGCGGTAGTAGTCACCCTTGACCTCACGGCCGACCATCATCTTTTTCATCAGGTCGCCGTCGAATTCCTTCTTGTCCAGTGAACCGATAATGTGACCGTCCCGCAGCACCGTGACGGCGTCGCAATGCTGCATCATCTCATCCAGGTCGTGGCTGATGCACATAACGCTGCTGCCGTTGTCGGCCAGCTGGCGCATAAGCCGATAGAGCAGCTCACGGCCGGTCTGGGACAGGGCGGTGGTGGTCTCGTCCACAACAAGGATCTTCGGCTTCCAGTACATGGCCTTGGCGATCTCGATGAGTTTGCACTGCTGCAGGTCCAGCCGGCCGGTGCGCATCGAGGCATCGATCTCGATGCCCAGCTCGTCCAGCAGCTTCTGGGCCGCCGCCACCATCTTGCCGTGGTTCACGAACGGTCCCGCCGCAAACAGTTCCTCGTGGCCGAGGAAGATGTTGTCGGCCACCGGAATGTTGGGGATGGTGCCCGCTTCCTGCACGATCATGCAAATTCCCTGTTCCTGTGCTTCCAGCGCGGTAGCAGGTGCCCAGGGCTTGCCGAGATAGAACATCTCGCCGCTACTGGCCTTCTGCATACCGGAGGCGATGGAGGACACTGTGGACTTGCCGCTGCCGTTCTCGCCGATCAGACCGCGGACTTCGCCGGCCTTCAGCACGAAATTGACATGGTCCAGAGCCACCGTGACACCAAAGTATTTGCACATGTCCTTGACTTCCAGCACCACTTCGCCTTTTTGAGGCATAGTATTCATTCCTCCTCCTTAGTACGGTTTCCTTGCTTGTACAGCCCGCCTGTTTTGTGCATCCTGACGGGCTGTCTTGCGTTCCCTGTGGCTCTATTATAGCGTGCGCCCCGACAAAAAAATAGAAAAATAGTGACGCAAAATAGAAGAATGTGCTATAATATCCTCAATAAATATTCCCAATGGGAATTGACACTGTGCAAATTGCACATACGCCATACTTGAGGTTTATACACCATGCTGAATCAGACTGCCTTTGATCTGCTGCGCAATGTCCTGCGGGAGGGCTGGGGCCTGCCGCTGAAATACTTCCCCGACCTGGACGCCGACCTGTCCGAACTGGACCTGGGTATCCGGCTGCACATGGAGGATTCCCAGCGCCTCTACGCCCAGATCCGGGTGGTAGCGGCCAAGCTGGAATTCGGCAAGATCCTGCTGGTGCGGGATGCCTTCCGGCTGGACAACATCCTATTGAAGGCCGCCCCCGATCAGCCCGGCTTTTACGCCATCGGCCCCTTCCGCTGGCAGCCGCCAGATGACGCGGAATTCCGCCAGGCCACCGCCAAGTGGGGGCTCAACCAGGCCCAGAGCGATGCCGTTAACTATCTGTTCCGGCGCGTTCCCATCCACATTTCCCGGTCGGTGGGACTGGCGGTGGCCAAGAACATCCTGCTGTCGGCCTACGGCATCGAGGACCCCGAAGTCCTGGAGCTCAGTTTTGAATATGCCGGCGCGCCGGAAACCGCCCCGCTGGAAAACATCAACGACCGCGCCCGCCGGGTGGAGGAGACCTACCGCCACGAGGGACTTCTGCTCTCCTATATAGCGGAGGGCAACGAGGGCAAGGCCCTGCAGGAGGCCCAGTTCTTCTTTCACACCGGCATGGACCAGCGGCTGCGCAACCGGCTGTTTTCCCGCCGGTCGCTGGCCTACATCGTCAACACGCTGTTCCGCAAGGCCGCCGAGGGGGTGGGCGTCCATCCCCTCTTTCTGGACGAGATTAGCGAGCGATTCGCCCGCAAGCTGGAAATCTGCAGCACCGACCAGCAGATTGAGGACCTGAACATCCAGATGATTCACGAATACTGCGCCCTCTGCCGCAACCAGGCCACCAAGGGCTACAGCGCCAACACCCAGAAGGTCATGCAGTATATCCAGGTCAACCTCAGCCAGAACCTCACCCCCGAAACCATCGCCCAGGGAGTCAGCTTCTCGCCGGGGTATATCTCCCGCCGCTTCAAGGAGGAGGTGGGGGTATCGCTGGGCAGCTACATCACCAGCCGCCGGGTGGAAGTGGCCTGTCAGCTGCTGGAAAAAACCACCATGACCGTGCGGGAGATCTCCAGCTATGTGGGCATTCCGGACTGGAACTATTTTACAAAAGTTTTCCGCAAGGAAAAGGGCTGTACCCCCAGTCAGTACAGAAAAAAGACCGTTCACCCCGAGAAAATTTCCTCTTGACAAAGATTCGGGGACTTTGCTAGAATGGATCCAGATTCAATAGAACTGTGTTCCCCCTGCGGGTACGCTGACAACAGGGACCCCCCTGCATCCTGGGGCAGACCTGTTGTCGGTGTCGCCACCGCAGGGGGATTTTTCAATCCTGCCCGGCGGTGGTTCCCTCCTCCCTGTACAGAAAGGAGTTCTCATGGCCAAATATTTGGATATGACCGCCGGTCGCCCGGCACCGCTGCTGTGGCGGTTCACCCTGCCCACCCTGCTGGGCAATCTGCTCCACCAGGCCTACTCCATCACCGACAGCGTGGTGGTGGGCCGGTATCTGGGCCAGACTGCCCTGGCCGCCGTGGGCTGCACCTCTCCCATCGTCATGCTGCTGGCCGCCCTGATGATCGGCATCAACGTGGGTGTGGGCATCCTCATCAGCCAGTACTTCGGCCGTCGGGACTTCGCGGGCATCCGCCGTGCCCTGGTGAACAGCCTCTACCTGGGCCTGTTCATCGCGGTGGTCCTCATTGCGCTGGGCCTGCTGCTGGCCGAACCCATCCTGCGCTGGATGGGCACCCCCGAAGCCCCCCTGCAAGATGCCGCTGCCTATCTGCGCATCAACTTCCTTACCACCATCTGTCCGCTGTTCTACTACCTGTTCTCCAGCGTCTTCCGCGGCATGGGGGACAGCCGCACCGCCCTGTACTGCCTCATCGTGGCGGCGCTGGGCAATGTAGGTCTAGACGTCCTCTTTGTGGCGGTCTTCCGCTGGGGCGTGGCCGGTTCCGCCTGGGCCACCGCCCTGGCCCAGGCCCTGTCCGCCCTCTTTGCGGCGGTGCTGCTCTACCGCTGCTACCCCGAGATTCATCTCCGCCGGGAGGACCTGCCCTTCGACCGCAAACTCTTCGGGCGCATCACCGGACTGGCGGTGCCCATCGCCCTACAGTCCGCCTTCAACAACCTGAGCAACGTGGTGGCCCAGAGCGGCGTCAACACCTTCGGCGAGACCGTCATGGCCTCCTACACCGCCGCCAGCAGGCTGGGCACCCTGGCCCTCATGCCGGTGGAGACCATCGCCTCCTCCCTGTCGGTCTACGCCGGCCAGAACCACGGCGCCGGCAAACCCCGCCGGGTGCGCCTGGGCGTTCGGGCCGCGATGGGACTTTCCCTGGCCGTCAGCGCCGTGCTGGCGGTGGTGCTGCTCCTCTTCGGCGGCACCATGGCCCGCCTCTTCCTCACCGAGCCCTCCCCCGAGGTGCTCCAGGTGGTGCAGCGGTATCTGCTCATCACGGCGGTGCCCGGTTTCCTGGCCGCCATCATGAACATCTACCAGCAGGTGCTCCGCGGCGTCAACCGCCCCAACCAGGCCCTGACCGGCGGCATCATGCAGCTGGCCGCCAAGATCCTGGCGGTGGCGGCGGGCGCCTGGGTGTTCCACAGCCTGGACGTGGTTTGGCTGGGCTGGCCGCTCTCCTTTGTGGCGGGCAGCATCGTGCCCTTCCTCTGCTTCCGCCACTACCTGCGTCACAACGAAACCGACCCTGCCAATTGATCGTACAGCGCGGCCCCCGTGTCCGCGCCATTCCAGAAGGAGGATTCTCTGATGAAACGCCAAGCCATGAACCCCTATCTGCCGCTGTATGAGTATGTGCCCGACGGGGAGCCCCGGGTCTTCGGCGACCGGCTCTACCTCTACGGCAGCCACGACAACGCCGGCGGCACCCAGTTCTGCGAGGGGGACTACGTCGTGTGGAGCGCCCCGCTGGACGACCTGAGCGACTGGCGGTACGAGGGGGTCAGCTATCCCCGGGATACCGACAACCCCGACGACCAGGGCGGCCAGCTGGCCGCGCCGGACTGCGTGCAGGGACCCGATGGCCGGTATTACCTCTACTACAACCGGGGCACCAGCCAGGCCTGCGGCGTGGCGGTGAGCGACCGCCCTCAGGGGCCCTTCACCTTCCTGGCCAACGTGACTTTCCCCGACGGCACGCTGCCCCAGACCAAGATGTTTGACCCGGGCCTGCTGATCGATGACGACGGCCGCATCTATCTGTTCACCGCCTTCGTGCCCACGCCGGGCTCCCCCTGGATCAACGTGGCTGGCAAGTACAGCCTGGGCTTTGAGCTGGAACCTGACATGCACAACATCAAGGCGGGCCCCGTAGAGGTGCTGCCCGGCTGTCTGGCCGCCAGGGGCACCGAGTTCGAGGGCCACGGCTTCTATGAAGCCTCCTCCCCCCGCAAGATCGGCGGGCGGTACTATCTGGTCTACTCCTCCGAGCAGAGCCACGACCTCTGCTACGCCGTGTCGGACCAGCCCCTCACCGGCTACCGCTACGGCGGCATCCTGGTCTCCAACGCCGACATAGGCTACCAGGAAAACCGGACCCCCAAGACCCCCTACGGCAACACCCACGGCGGTCTGGTGCAGCTCCACGGCCAGTGGTACATCTTCTACCACCGCCAGACCCACGGCATCGAGTGCTGCCGCCAGGGCTGCGCCGAGCCCATTCGGCTGGATGAGACGGGCGTCTTCCACCAGGCAGAGATCACCAGCTGCGGCCTCAACGGCGGGCCGCTCCAGGGCCTGGGCCGCTACAATGCCTGCTACGCCTGCAACCTCACCGACAAGACCATCGGAAAGGAACGGCTGACCATCCGCGCCTGCGTGCGGGATGTGCAGCCCCACATCTACGAGGAACCCGCCGCCGACGGCGATCCCGCCAAGGCGCTGCACTACATCGCCAACATGCAGGACGGCACGGTGGCCGGCTTCAAGTACTTCGCCCTGGGCCAGGCCAGCCGGGCGGCGCTGACGCTGCGGGCCGACGCCCCCGGCGCCATGGAAATCTTCCTGGACGAGGGCTGCACCCGCCGGGCCGCCCAGGTGCCCTTTGCCGCTTCGGCGGACTGGCAGACGGTGGAGGGGGACTTCACCGCACCGGCGGGCACCTTCCCACTGTTTTTCCGGCTGCGCTGCCCCGGCCGCGCCGACTGGATGGAATTCACGCTGCGCTAAGCGCTATTGCACAAAGGAGAGTCTGCTATGATGAACCCCACGATTCGAGCCCTGCTGGACGGCAAGGGCGACAACCATATCCTGCCCTTCTTCTGGCAGCACGGGGAGGACGAGGCCACCCTGCGCCGGATGATGGCGGTCATTGACGATGCTCACTGCAAGGCGGTCTGTGTGGAGAGCCGCCCCCACCCCGATTTCTGCGGCCCCAAGTGGTGGGCCGACCTGGACATCATTCTGGACGAGGCCCGCCGCCGCGGCATGCAGGTGTGGATCCTGGACGACAGCCACTTTCCCACCGGCTACGCCAACGGCGCCGTACAGAATGCCCCCGATGCCCTCTGCCGGGAGAGCATCTTCCTGAACACCGCCGAACTGGCCGACACCGCCGGGCCGCTGACGCTGGACCTGCGCCAGGCCGGCCTGATGCGTGCGCCCCAGCGCCAGTACGCCAACCCGGCGGAGGCCGCCTTCTTCGGCAAGCCGCCCGCCCGGGTCTTTGACGAAACCACCGACCGGCTGCTCACCGTCCAGGCCGTGGCCGCCGACGGCACCGTCACCGACCTGCGGGTGGCGGTCACCGACACCACCCTGCAGTGGGACAAGCCGACCGGTCCCGTCACACTGCAGGTGGTCACAGCCAGCCACAACGCGGGCTACCACCGGGACTACATCAACATGACGCTGCGGGCCAGCGTGCGGCTGCTGCTGGACGCGGTGTACCAGCCCCACTGGCAGCACTACGCCGCCGACTTCGGCAAGACCATCGCGGGCTTTTTCTCCGACGAGCCGGAGCTGGGCAACGGCTTCCTCTACGTCAAGGGCAACACGCTGGGCTGCGGGCAGGACCTGGCCTGGAGCGCCGAGCTGGCCGAGGAACTTGCCACCGCCTTCGGCCCCGGGCTGGATGCCGCCCTGCCCCGGCTGTTCCAACAGGACGGCAGCGATGCCACCGCCCGCATCCACACCCTCTACATGGACTGCCTGACCCGGCTGGTGCGGCGCAACTTCAGCCAGCAGCTGGCGGGCTGGTGTCATGACCACGGCGTGCGCTACATCGGCCATCTCATCGAAGACGACGGCCAGCACTGCCGCACCGGGTCCAGTCTGGGCCACTATTTCCGCGGCCTGCAGGGCCAGGATATGGCCGGAATCGACGACATCGGCGGCCAGGTGCTGCCCCAGGGCGAGGAGGAACCTCGCTGCAACGCCATGCACCAACCCCGCAACGGCGAGTTCTATCACTACGGCCTGGCCACCCTGGCGGAGAGCGCCGCGGCCATCGAGCCGGGCAAGGGCGGCAACGCCATGTGCGAGATCTTCGGCAACTACGGCTGGGCCGAGGGCGTCCGGCTGGAAAAATACCTAGCGGACCACTTCCTGGTGCGGGGTCTCAACTACTTTGTGCCCCACGCCTTCTCGGGCAAGGAATTCCCCGACCCCGACTGCCCGCCCCACTTCTACGCCCAGGGCCACAACCCCCAGTACCGCCATTTCGGCCAGCTGATGGCCTACATGAACCGGGTGGCCACCCTGACCTCCTCGGGCCGGCACGCGGCCGCCGTGGCGGTGCTCTACCACGCGGAATCCGAGTGGTGCGACGCCGCCGCCATGCCCTTTGAGCATGCCCTGCGCCCGCTGTACGACGACCAGATCCCCTGCCGGGTGCTGCCCGCCGACGTTTTCGGCGAGCCCGCCCGTTACAAGACGGTACTGGGCAATCCCCTCACCGTCAACGGGCAGCGCTACCGCGCCTTCGTGGTGCCGGGTGCCCGCCGCATCCCCGCCGCCGCGGCCCAGGGCCTGGCGGTGCTGGCCGATGCCGGGCTGCCGGTCTTCTTTGCGGGCAGCCGTCCCGAAGCCCTCTGCGAGGGCGGTCCTCTGCCCGACGCCCTGTGGCGCTGCCCGGTGACCGACCCCGCCGAGCTGCCCGGTCTGCTGCGGGGGGCCGGGGTGGAAGCGCCGGTGGCGGCACCGAAGAGCGACCGGCTGCGCCTGCTGACCGTGGAAGGGGAGACGCCGCTGGTACTGGCCGTGAACGAGGGCACCGCCCTGTACACCGGCACGCTGACGCTGCCCGGCCTGGCGGGACCCTGTTTCTGGTACGACCCCTGGGCCAATCGCTGCGAGGCGGCCGATGCCGCCGACACCCCCGAGGGGCTGCAGGTGACCGTTTCCATCCAGCCGCTGCAGCCCTGGGTGCTGGTGCTGGGCGAGGCACCGGCCCTGACGGCGCCGCTTACCGCCGGGGAGCCGGTGGCGCTTACAGGCTGGACCCGGGCTGTCTGCGAGGGCAGCCGCTACCCCGCCTTCGGCACCGCCGTGCCGGTGGCGCTGCCCGACGCCCTGGCCCAGGAGCAGCCGGAATTTTCCGGTTTTGTGCGGTATGAGACCCGCTTCACGCTGGACGCCAACGCCCCCCTGCTGCTCGAGATCACCGACGCCGCCGAGGGCGTGGAGGTTTTTTTGAACGGGGAAAGCGCGGGCATTCAAATCGCCCCGCCCTTTGGCTACGAGTTGCAGGGCCGCGCCGGGGAGAACACCCTGGTCATCGAGGTGGCCACCACGCTGGAACGGCAGTGCTATCCCCTGCTGCAGGGCTACGCCAAGATGCTGGCGGCCCCGCCCCGGGGCGGCAGTGGCCTGACCGGCACTGTTGCACTGTATCGTGCCCTGTGAGACAAGGAGGAATCCCATGAACCGCAAACCCCACATCATCATCTTCAACCCCGACGAAATGCGGGCCGATGCCCTAGGCCATCTGGGCAACCCGGCGGCCCAAACGCCCCATCTGGATGAATTTGCCCGGCAGGACGCCGTCTCCTTCCGCAACGCCTTCTGCCAGAATCCCGTCTGCGTGCCCAGCCGGTGCAGCTTTTTCACCGGGCTGTATCCCCATGTCCACGGTCACCGCACCATGGGCCATCTGCTGCGTCCCGGGGAGCCCAGCCTTTTCGGTGAGCTGAAAGCCGCAGGATACCACGTCTGGATGAACGACCGCAACGATCTGTGCGCCGGGCAGTATCCCGGCTGGGTGGAATCCCAGGCCGACGAGATCTTCTACCCCGGCAACGTGCCCCCCGCCCCCGGCCCTCTGCAGGAGCTGCGCGGCGAAAAGGGCAGCAAATACTACTACTCCCACTTTGAGGGCCAGCTGGGCCTGGACGGCCAGGGCCGCAACTACCCCGCCGACGACGAGGCGGTGGACGCCGCGATCCGGCGGCTGCGCCAGTGGAAGCCGGGGGATGCGCCCCTCTGCCTTTTCCTGGGGCTGCTCTACCCCCACACCCCCTACCAGGTGGAGGAACCCTACTATTCGGCCATCGACCGCAGCAAGCTGCCCCGGCGCATCCGGGCGGAGGACTGCACCGACAAGCCGCCCATCGAGGGGATGATCCGCGGTTATGAGCAGATGCAGGACTTCACCGAGGCAGACTGGGACGAGCTGCGGGCAGTCTACCTGGGCATGTGCATGAAGATTGACGCCCAGTTCGGCCGCCTGACCGACGCCCTGAAGGAGGCCGGTCTCTACGACGACTGCGCCGTCTTCTTCCTCAGCGACCACGGGGATTTCACCGGGGACTACTCCCTGGTGGAAAAGGCTCAGAACTGCTTTGAAGATTGCCTGACCCGGGTGCCCTTCCTGGTGAAGCCGCCCCGGGACATGGCGGTGGACGCCGGTGTGTCGGACAGTCTGGTGGAACTGGTGGACCTGTACGCCACCGTCATGGACTACGCCGGGGTAACCCCCTGCCACAGCCAGTTCGGCCGCAGCCTGCGGCCTCTGCTCCGGGACCGCACTGCGGCGGTGCGGCAGTATGCCTTCTGCGAGGGCGGCCGTCTGCCCGGAGAGACCCACTGCGACGAATACCACACGGCCAACGGTGCCCCAGCCCGGGACACCGACGTCTACTGGCCCAAGAAGATGGCCCAGGCCGACGACACCGCCCACGCCAAGGCCACCATGGTCCGGGGCGAGCGGTACAAGTACATCAGCCGTCTGGCAGGCGGGGATGAGCTCTACGATCTGCAGACCGACCCCGGGGAGACCACCAACCGCATTGACGACCCGGCCCTGGCCGGTGTGCAGCGGCGACTGGAGCGCACCCTGATGCGCTGGCTGCAGGCCACCAGCGACGTGGTGCCCTTTGACCAGGACCTGCGCTTCACCGAGGATTCCCTCTGGCAGAAGGTGCGCAGTCTGGTGCCCGAGGGCCACGAGGCCGAGGTACGGGAAAAGATCCGCGGCGGCATGGGCGTCGGGGCATTGTTCGGCTACTGTTTCAGCCTGCGCAAACAGGCAGGCGGCAGTGGACCGGAATCCTGAACGTTATTTTTCAACAGCCTGTTAGCCGGTTTTTCCGGCAGGCCACGGCAATCCGGCGGAAAGGAGCCCTTTATGATTGCCTCTACTCGCGAGATGCCTGCCGAACTGCAGGCGCGGTTTGAACAGTTATCTGGATAGCCACGATGTGAGCAACGGCCTGCGGCCCAAGCGGTTCCTGAAGGTCATGAAGACCCACCGGAACCTCATCGACTACGCCCACCGGGGCGAGCCCCTGCGCTTGGAAAGGCACAACCCGCTGATGGTGGTGCTGGGGGACAGCGTCAGTTGCGGCCACTTTGAGATGATCGACCTGCCCCGAGGCCTGATGGCCCACGATCTCTGCGCTTGCTAATAGAGCCATACGAAAATTGATTTCGTATGGCTCTATTATATTGTATGCTTTAGCAATATAAGAACCCCCAGCTTTGCTGGGGAGGGTAAAAAAGCTTTAGCTTCAAGTATCGAGCGAAGCGAGAAGAAAACAAAAAATCTTGCTATGGTAAGAAGTTAATCTTGGAAAAACAACGCCCGTTTACGGGCTGCGGGGCAAGAGATGCAAGTGGCAGATTTTTCGGCGCCTCTTGAGAGGTTTGTCGGTACGATGCCCTTCTAGGGCTTACACAAGCCCCCGGCTTAGCCGGGGGTCATGACTTAATCGGGATTGTCCAATGAACTTGTGCTGAGAATTTATGTATTCCGGAAGGTATGGCAGAAGTCTAGGCAGCATTGTTCGTTGATGTGGTTAAGGCTCAAGGCTGCCAGTTCGGCGAAGGCGCTGCTCTTAGGAAACTTCGGGCGTTGGGCTGGTAGCACGGACGATTTCGCAGTTGAAAAGCCGATTTACTCAGTAACCAAAACCTTTGGGCCAGAGGAAAGCAGACATATGGTAATTTCCGTTCTCACCCCGAATCACGGAGCCGCACCGGATTCGGTAATCCGGGTCCGAATAGCCGCCGCCCGCCGGGGCTGGCAGAAGGAATGTCGATAGGGGGTATGAACCATTTTACACCAGACTCCGGACAATTTGCAGCCGGTCACGGTCTGTTCAGCGCACAATCAGGACATAGGGATCAAACAGTTGTTCATGCAGCTCGTCCATGGCCTGTTCGGGGTCGGAAATATCGGTCAGCCAGAGCGAATAGTCATACTGACAGAATCCGGACAAATCCATCTTGAAGTTTGTTTCCCAGTTGTTGTTCATGACCCAGGAATACAACGGGCGGGCATTGTTTTCTGCTGCTCCGTCGCACAGGCGGATGGGATGATGCTGCATTTCGCCGGTATAGAACATGGGAACATCTCTGGCTGCAATCAACACGCTGCCTTCGGGGGAAAGGCGTGCCGCGCCGTCATCCGACATATAGAATTCCATGCAGGTGCCGGGCAGCTGGTCAATGCCGGGGCGGAAAGCCTCACGCGCACCCTTGCGAAGCACGGTTTCGTTGCCGAGACGGTTCAGATCAAGCGACAGGAAAACACTCTCCACTTCGTCCGAAATTGTCTTGCCAAGTTCCAGGGTAAAGTCAATACGGGGAATGGCTTCATACAGCTTCAGCAGAACATCAGCTTTTACTGTACCGGCAAGGCTGTAATGCAGACGCAACTGGGTGAACACAGGACCATGTTCCATGCAGGTGATTTCCATCAGTTTTCCGATGTGCGTTTCTGCGTGTTTGCCGCGAATATTGCGACCCAGTGCACGGCGCTCTTCGTAAGAAGAGAATGGTACCTCCTGGTGCAGCGGCGTGCGCTGGTACACCGGCGTGAAGAATGGAATGGCAGTACCGGCCATTTCGGTTCCGGTGCGCTTATCCACAAACGAAGTGATGCCATCGCCCGGCTTATAGCAGATGCGGAAGAATTTGTTTTCCACTTCATACGGCAGGCGGTACGTCACCGGGTCGTAGTCATTCACAATATCCCGTACTTCTTCAGCGCCCATATAGCAGTGACGTGTATTCAGCGTTTCCGGAGCTTTGTGACGGGCAGCGTAGGTGTATTCTTTTTCTTCGCCGTAAGACAGCGTATCAATAAAGCTGATTTTGCGTCCGCGCGGGTGAGGGGATACCTGGCAGGTGTACAGGTTTCCTGCCAAATCACGCACCTCAACATCTTCAAGTGCAAGGGTTTCAATATAAAACTCGATCAGCTGGGGTTGGCTCGTGTAGCTGACGCCTACCGCACGCACAGTACCGGTGGTGTTGTAGTAGCGCAGCATATCGCCTTTCTTCTCGGCAATGGAGCAAAGCATAAGGGAGGCGGCTTCATGCGCCTTGGATGCGTAGCTGTTCTTACGCATATCCAGGTTCAGAACCATCGTGTCATATGGGTTGGTAATAGTAGAAGAATGTCCCCATGTATGCTCTGCATACAGCATCAAGTTGTCCTGCACGGCTTCTGCCAGCGCCGGATAGTGTGTTTCTGCATCCGGGTCCAGACGGTTTGCAAGCTGCCAACGGTGGTCGGCATCCTTGTAGTGCTTGACCGCATAGGGGGTACTGCCGACACCATTGGCCCACCAGTCCGTCCAGTCACCGCGGTAAACAGGTGCATCCGTAAGTTTCGGTGCGATGGCAGCGTACAACTCCTGCAGAGAAACCATCTCAACGCGTACTTCCTGACCGTACTTTTCGTTGTAAGCACGGATGGTTTCCATAATCTCGGCAGACGGCGGCGCATTATCGCTGAAAACACCGGACACTGCGGTTACAATGAAATCGTATGGATAACCCTCGGTTTCACATTCGGTCAGATACTTGTCAAGATTTGTATGCAGCTGATCCGAGAAGAAAGTGCCGGCGTCGGCATCTTCACCCAGACGGTTGCGCATCATCCAGTTGACAGCGTGGTTGGGCTGAAGCCCCAGCACATTGCCCAGATTATAATGTTCGCCGTTCCAGACCAGCAGCCGCTGTCCGGAAGCGTTTTCCCAGAAGAAAGCATTCTGGTTCTGGTACAGCGGATACATACCGTGGTGGCAGTGAACATTCGTGAAGAAGAACTCCACACCGTTTTCAATCATGGCGTCACGGTAGCCCATGGAGAATCCATTGACATCGGCTGCCATGGCTGTGTGAATTTTTGTGCCAAACGGTTGCAGCTTGTCCTGCCATTTGGCCAGACGCTTGCCGAATACATCCGCATTGACAAGATCGTTGAAGTTCAGATAGTTGGCCGAAATACCGATTTTGCCTTCCTTGACAAAACGGGCAAAGTCGGCGCGATCCTCCTCGCTGGCCTGTTTCCAGAACTCCTCTACGCAGTACAGCGTTTCGCAGTTCCAGCGGAAGTCAGCATATTCCGGCTGACGCATCATGGACAGCACGGTTTTGATATAGTTGACCTGAATTGCAATAACGCGTTCCTGCAGATCTGTGTAGCCTATGTCCGTGTGGGAATGGTGGACAACATAGACCGTCTTGATGGAATGTGCCATGATAAAATACCTCCTAATATTTGATTTGCGGTTTTCGGGGGAAAGCCACAGACTTTTGAGATTGATAAAATGTCGGCGATTCTACACCGGATGTGCCACAATGCATACCGGTACAGGGCAGGAGATTCCCGCTTTTTCCGGTTCCAGACGTCCCGTCTTTTCATCCCTGCGGAAGCAGGTGATGCAGCCGCTGTCCTGATTGGCAGCCAGCAGCATATAGGATAACTCAGTTGCGAACACAGGCAAGAATGACCTTGACCTCGCTGCCGTCCGGGCTGTAAATTTCATAATCGCCGGCTGCCTGAGGAACAATGCAGGTTTCGGCATAGTGCAGCTCCAGAGGAGGGAACGCATCGCTTTTGCTGCGCAGAACCGCCCGCGTACCATCAACCAGGTTCAGCATATGCACACTGCCGTTGCGATGTACCGGCAGGGCAGAAGATGTTGTAAAGCGGAATGTGTCCAGAAACTCCCGTTCATGCAGACCGGTGCGCACAACCGTTCCGTTTTCGCCGGTATAAACTTCTGCCACTGCGTTGACAAGGTTTCTGTGAACCCATTCGGTATTACGGTACCATTGGATGTTGGCTGCACCATGTTCAAGGTGGATGGGGCGCGGTTTGCCGTCAAGGTCAACACGACCCCAGTCCCACAGCTTGAATGTGAAAATATAGGGTGTAGCGCTGATTTCCAGCACCATGGTATCTGCACCGGAACAATGCACAGTGCCGGCCGGAATCAGCACATGGTCATGCTTCTTGACGGGAATCTTATTGACAAATTTTTCTGCCGGGAAAGGCTTGCCGCCGTTCTGGGCCGTCTGCAGGGCGTCGATCATTTTTTCCGGCTTTGTACCGGTTTTAATGCCCAGATAGACGCAAGGGGCTTCGCCGGCAGCATCCAGAAGATAGTAGCTCTCATCCTGTGTATAGTGCATATGGAAATGGCTCTGGATGTATTCGGTCAGGGGGTGAACCTGAAGCGAAAGGTTCTGCCCGTGCATGGTGTCCAGCATATCAAAACGAATGGGAAATTCCTTGCCGAAGCGTGCATGAACACGGTCACCCAGAAGCTCACGCGGGTGCGCATAGACAAGGTTGAGCGCCGGCGTTTCCACAACACAGGAACCGAAATCCAGCAGCAGGCTGTTTTCCTCCGGAACGCCGTCAAAGCTCCAAGCATAGTTGCTGCCGTTTTCGGGCAGGTCAAAATGCGTTTTCATCCAGTCGCCGCCCCAAACGCCCGGGTCAAAGTAAGGCACTATGCGGAACGGCTGCGCCGCAGCTTTGGATAGTGCATCACGGTAAGCGGTACCCGGCACAATGGCAGGGTTGCCGGCTGATGTGGTATCGAGATAATAGTCAAAAACCGGCAGCAGTTTGTCCTTGATCCGGTCGCCCCAGCGCCATTCGGCAAAATAGCCGCGCTTATATTTCGCGCGCTGCGGCAGGTCATGCATGGCTGTATGCCAGTTGTCCTGCCCTTTGCGGAAACGGAGCTGAATTTCCCACCGCGTAATGTCCGCATAGATGGTGATGTCTGCACGTTCCACAAGAGAGGCGCCGACACCGTAAACAAGTACCAGACCATCCGTTACAGCATCAATTTTTTCCCGGACGGCGCGCAGCGCCTCTTCCGGGTAAAAATCTTTCATCTGCCAGGTGGTCATGATGCCGAACACAGGGTCGTCCGTCAGTTCATGTTCGATTTTTGCATCCAGCTCAGCGGGCAGGATTGCCAGATCATCTGCATGGATGACAAGCTCGGCATGCGGGAACAGTGCAAGGATCTCCGCTTGATCGGTACCGGGGTAGCATTCAACCGTCACAACGGTTTTGCTGCTGCCTGCACACAGGGCGTGCAGTTCCTGTTTTACGGCATCGGTTCCCCGTGCAGCATGGTCGGCGGCACCGACCTGTATGGTGGGGAAGCGCCGGTAAGGGTAAGTAGAGGGATTCGGCATAAAAGGCACCTGCTTTCGGATATTTTGTACGATATAATCAACATACACGGAAGCGGTATAAATGTCAATACATTTCTGAATAAAATTAAAATTAGTAATTACATCTTTACAAGTTGCCGTCTGCATGGTATACTTGATTCAGAAGTTCTGTGTGGTATAAATCTGCGCTGTGACAATGTTTTTGCGCGCAGAACGCCGGAAACAGCACATCAGCAGGGAGGTCAGATATAGTATGTCGCAGCCGCGATATCTTCAGATTGTACAGCAGTTAAGGGATCGGATACAGAATGGGGAATACCCGCCGAACACCCGCATTCCCACAGAAAACGAGCTGTCTGTTTCTATGGGGGTAAGCCGCCCCACGGTGCGTCAGGCGCTGAACCTGCTTGAACAGGAAGGACGCCTGACAAGGGTCAAGGGAAGCGGCACCTATGTGACAGAACCAAAAATACAGCACGAATCCACGCGGTTCGTGATCGGCTATCAGGAAGAAAGCCGGGAACGGCACAACCGCCTGCACACCGGTGTGCTGGCACTGCAAAAAGAAAAACCGGGCAAGCTTGCCGCCAAAGCACTGGGTCTTGCCGAGGGGGAACGCGTGACCCGGATGGTTCGGCTGCGCTGGCTGGAAGGCATGTATAACGGCTGCCCCATTGTGTACACAACGGTGTATGTGCCGGTACGCCTTTTCCCGGAAATGGATGAACAAAACTTTACGGATGCATCCTTTTACGAAATGCTGGACAGCCGTGGGCTGACCATCATGCGAACCTCTCAGCGACTGGATGTGCGCATGCCCCCGGCAGAGGTCGCGGCAGAGCTTAAACTGTCGCCTTTTGAACCGACAGTCTATATTGTCTCGACCGGCTATAGCCAGAACGGTATTGCGGTGGAATACAGCGAAAGCTATTATCCGGCAAGTCGGAGCAGTTTTAATATTGAAATCAACCGGGGGCGATAAAATGCAGGAAGTATATCTGTGTCTGGATGTGGGCGGTACGGAAATCAAGGCTGCGCCTCTGGATAAAAGAGGAAATTTTCTGGCACCTGTCCGCCATTTCCCGGCAATGGCCGGCGCGGACAGGCAAACGTTGCTTGAAAACTTTGGTTGGATTTTTAGCAGTATCTGCCCGGAAAATGCTGTTCCCATTGAAATTGATCTTGCGTTTCCCGGACCGTTTGACTATAAAAACGGCATCTGCCTTTTACAAGGGCTGGACAAATACGATGCACTGTACGGCTGCAATCTGCGCCGAGCATTCTCCG
>OGYZ01000731.1_pt1 | contig 28703 bp, 28 predicted proteins | sample 1576681 | NCBI WGS metagenome assembly OGYZ01 (sample SAMEA3541480, study PRJEB24748) | human gut metagenome | biome: human gut; feature: human-associated habitat; material: faeces | place: China | collected 2012 | reverse complement strand
GCGAATACCTTGACGAACCCGTCCCATTTCAGGACGACGCGATGGCCGCCCTTCGCTATGTGATCGAGGGCTGGCGGAAAGAAAAGAAATGGATCATCTAAGGGGGTGACGGCATGATTTCGGTGGACGAGATCAAAACCTTTATGGACAGCGACGCGGCCAGCACCAAGAAGCAGCTGGCCCGGATCGGACTTAGGTACTACGAGGGGGAACACGACATCCGTCAGTATCAGCTTTTTTTCGTGGACGCTGACGGCAATATCCGGGAGGACAAGAGCCGGAGCAATATCAAGATCAGCCGCCCGTTTTTCACGGAGCTGGTGGATCAGGAAGTCCAATATATGCTTTCCGGCAAGGACGGCTTTGCCAAGTCCGATATTCCAGAGCTGCAGGAGCTTCTGGACGATTACTTCAATGACAACGAGAACTTCACGTCGGAATTGTACGAAGTGCTGACAGGCACCATTTCCAAGGGCTTTGAATATATGTACGCCTACAAGAACGCGGAGGGAAAAATCTGCTTCCAGTGCGCGGACAGCATCGGCGTGGTGGAAGTCAAGGAAAAGGAAAGCTCCGACGGGAAGAAGTACGTCATTTACTGGTACATTGACCGCAGCTGCAAGGGCAATAAGCGCCTCAAGCGAATCCAGCTATGGAGCGAGACCGAGACCCACTTTTTTGTGCAGGTGGATGGCGGGGACATCGTGCCGGACGACGCGGCGGTGCTCAACCCCCGCCCGCATACCATCTGGCGGCAGGATGGGGACGACCAAATCTATTATGAGGGCTTCGGCTTTATCCCCTTCTTCCGGCTGGACAACTCCCGGAAGCAGGTGTCCGGCCTGAAAATCGTCAAGGACATCATCGACGACTACGACCTGATGTCCTGCGGCCTGAGCAATAACATCCAAGACGCAAACGAAGTCCTGTATGTGGTCAAGGGCTTTCAGGGGGACAATCTGGACGAGCTGATGCAGAACGTCCGCACCAAGAAGCATATCGGCGTGACAGACGGCGGCGACGTGGATATTCGTACCATCGACATCCCCTATCAGGCGCGGGAAAGCAAGCTGGAACTGGACGAGAAAAACATCTACCGCTTCGGCATGGGCTTCAATTCGGCGCAGATGGGCGACGGCAACGTGACCAACGTTGTGATCAAGTCCCGCTATGCCCTGCTGGACTTGAAGTGCAACAAGCTGGAAATCCATCTGAAACAGTTCATGCGGAAAATCCTGAAAGTGGTGCTCTCCGAGATCAACGCGGAGCATGGCACCGACTACCAGATGAAGGACGTGTCCTTTGACTTCGAGCGCGAGGTCATGACCAATGCGCAGGACAACGCCCAAATTGAGCTGATTTTTAACGGTGAGCTGTGCGTCTGCGCCGAACAGAGTTGCAAAGTCCTCAGCGGTCAGGTGTACGTGTCTTGCGGAAGTTTCTACTGGAAAAGTATAGCTCATGGTTTTTACATCCTCCTGAAATAAAATCAACAGTGCAGAAAATACACCATTTTCTGATATAATGATAGTATGATTGAAGGGATTTTGCAAGTATCGTTAAAAATATAACAATATTTTTGCAATCACCCCTGTCTGTTTGGTGCGGAAAAACGGGATGGAGGAAATTTTATCGGCTGTGGGACTACTCCCACATGGGCAGGATGTGCTATAATAGCAAAAAAGACAGGAGGAACAACAGATGGAAAACAGGATGGAACAGCTGCGGGAAGAGTGCCTGCAATGTCAAAAGTGTCCGCTGGCGGCAACCAGACATCATGTGGTGTTTGGTACCGGCAAGACCGATGCGGAGGTTGTTTTTGTGGGAGAGGGTCCGGGCGAAAACGAGGACCTTCAGGGAGAACCCTTTGTGGGAAGAGGCGGCGCGCTGCTGGATAAATATCTGGAGGCGGTGGACCTGTCCCGCGAGCGGAACATCTATATTGCCAACATCGTCAAGTGCCGCCCGCCGCAGAACCGCGACCCAAAGCCGGAGGAGACCGCCTGCTGTATCGGCTACCTCAGCCGTCAGCTGGAAATCATCAAACCGAAAATCATCGTTTGCCTGGGCAGAGTGGCAGCCACCATTTTGATTGACAAGGGCTTTAAGGTCACCCGCCAGCACGGCGAATGGTTTAACAAGGACGGCGTCTGGTATATGGGCACCTTCCACCCGGCAGCGCTGCTGCGCAATCCGCACAACAAGCCGGATGCCTTTGAGGATATGCTTGCTTTGCAGAGCAAAATCCGGGAGATCTGCACCCACACCTATGACGGAACCGAATTATAAAAAAGAGCCTTCTTCCTTAAGGGAAAGAAGGCTCTTTTATTTGCAGCAAGAAAAGATGCCGCCTTATCGTTCGGCGTAGGTGTTAAAGGAGAAGGCAAGGCAGTACAGCGACAGGGCAAACACCAGCAAGACATCGGAAAGCGGCAGGGTCATGCTGGAAAAGCACAGCACCTCTCCCACCGTCATCGTCAGACCGAACAGTGCGCCGCAGAAGCCGAAGGCGTTGATCCAGCAGGTGCCCTTGGCAAAATCCACATCGCCCAGGATGCGGCTGTGTCCCATCAGGAAGAGGGTGAAGCACAGCAGGCATAGCAGATAGAGGGTGCGTTCGGGCATACCGGCAATCTGCGGGTAGTCGCGGAACATCTCAACACAGGCAAGCAGCGCCCAGATGACCGGGAAGATGAAGGTGATCGAGCTGCGGTTGGCAATTCTTTCCAGCAGGAAGGATACCCCAAGCCGGACAAAGACGATGCCGCTGACCACTGCCATGACCGCCTGTGCGCCGGAGAGCAGCACACCCGACAGCAGCGCCGCCGGCAAAAAGTCGAGCGAATCCAGGATGGCATAGCCGATGTTGAGCAGGTCAAAGACGCCGCACAAAACCAGCACGCTGCCCAGCACCATCGCCAGCACTGCCAACAGGCGGGAATTGAAGATGGAAAAGCGCAGCTGCTTTTTTTGCAGAAAGCTGCCTGCCAGCATCAGCACCGCCAGTACTGCCAGCGCAGCATAAAAGACGGTGGTCAGGGTGCCAGCGGTCAGAAAGCCGGTCTGTGCATCAAAGCGGGTGATAGATAAAAAGCCATACAGCGGCAGACAGATGACAGCCGAGATGGCAAAGAGAAGCTTGGTCCAATTCAAAATAAACGCCCTTCTTTCTTTTGTAAGCTCCGCAAAGGTGCGGGGCGGTTTTTGTTCATTTTATCACACTTTCCGGCGTTTGTATAGTGCTTTCCCTCTGCCGTGCCGGTATATCGGGGAGGGGGAGAGCATATACTTTCTTACAGAAAAACAAAACAGAGAGGGGAAAGGCAGATGAAATGGATGAGCCTGACAGCTTTGTCGGCGGCGCTGTGTCTGGCGGCGGTGCCGGTGCTGTTCAGCCGCGGGGAAACTGCGGTGCAGCCGGTGACGCAAATGGAGATGCAGCAGGAGATGAAACCGGTGACCGTCAAGCAAAAGCAGCAGGAGGCGCCGATTGAAAACCGCTCAGACAATCAGCCGGAGCCGTTTCGCATCCTCGACCGCAGCACCGGCAAGGTACAAACGGTGCCGGTGCAGGTGTATGTCACCGGTGCGCTCTGCTCCGAGATGCCGGCGACCTTTCACAGGGAGGCGCTCAAGGCGCAGGCGGTCAGCGCGCACACCTGGGCGCTGTACTGTCAAAAGCAGGCGCGGCAGAGCGGGCAGGCGTATGACTTTTCTGCCGACCCTTCCCACTGGCAGGGTTATGTGACCGAACAGCAGGCAAGGGAGCGGTTTGGCAGTTATTTTGACGAGTATTGGGGCAGGGTCAGTCAGGCGGCGCAGAGTGTCGCCGGTCAGATTTTGGTGGACGACAGCCGGCAACCGATTGTAGCGGCATACCACGCCATCAGCGCAGGAAAAACAGAACCGGCGCAGAACGTCTGGGGAAATGCGCTGCCCTATTTGATTGCGGTGGACAGCGCAGGCGACCGGCACGCGCCAGGGTATGAAAAGACGACCGCCATTCCCGCCGAGCAGCTGCGGCAGAAGCTGGAGGAAGAGCTGAACATCCGGCTGCCGGACGACCCTGCCCAGTGGCTTTCGGTGCTGGAGCGCTCCGAGTCCGGTTATGTGACCCGAATACAGGCGGGTGAAAGTCAGCAGAGCGGTCTTTGGCTGCGGGAGCTGCTGGGACTGCGCTCCTCCGACTTTGACTGGGAGATTCGGGATGGAAACTTTGTATTCACCACCCGCGGCTATGGACATGGGGTCGGACTGAGCCAGTACGGTGCGGATTATCTGGCAAGGCAGGGGAAAAGCTATCGGGAGATATTGGCACATTATTATACCGGAGCGGTCTTGCAGGAGCGGACCGATTTTTAACAGGCGGTCGATTGGCGGTTGATTTTCCTTCCAAAATAGAGTATCATAATTACAAAACGGCACCGACAGGGAGGAATCATATGCCAAATCGACCGAACCCGCAGCAGGAACCGGAGAGCGAATGCTGCCAGGAAACCCATCATCACCATCTGGAATATTTGAAAAACCGTATGCCGACCCAACAGGAGATGGACGATGCAGCAGAGCTGTTCAAGGTCTTTGGCGACCCGACCCGCTTAAAGCTGCTGGCAGCGTTGCTGGCGCAGGAGATGTGTGTCTGCGATTTAAGCGACCTGCTGGGCATCTCTCAGTCGGCGGTGTCCCATCAGCTGCGGCTGCTCAGAACCAGCCGTCTGGTCAAAAACCGTCGGGAGGGTAAGTCGGTCTACTATTCGTTGGACGACGACCATGTAGCGACCATTTTGGCGCAGGGAATGGAGCACGTCCGCCACTGAGAAGGGCGGAAAGGAATTTTTTGGAAAAAAGGTTGACAATTTCAAAAACCTGTGGTAGAATATTGACTGTTGCTAGATGGAGAGGTGTCCGAGTGGTTTAAGGAGCTAGTCTTGAAAACTAGTGACTCGCAAGAGCCGTGGGTTCGAATCCCACCCTCTCCGCCAAAGAATTTCTTTTGCGGCAAGAGGGTCAGGAAAGATTTCCACCTTTTGTGAAAATGGAATAAAAAGCATTGCGCTTACCAATCTGGAGAAGTACTCAAGTTGGTGACGAGGCGCCCCTGCTAAGGGCGTAGGCCGGTCTAAAACTGGCGCGAGGGTTCGAGTCCCTCCTTCTCCGCCAAGATGAAACCCGAGATTTTCGCATGATTATGCGGAATTCTCGGGTTTTGTTTTTTGCTTTTTAGAGCTTGATCTTGTTTTGACCTTAGCTTTCGTCACCGGTTCGCAGCGAAAAGAAGGTGGATTTGCCGCTCGGGAATTGACGGGCGGCAGCAGGTGATTTATAATAAAAATCAGGAGCTTTATTTTTATGCAAAGGAGCGAGGCGGTTTATGAGAAATGTGATGATGGCAAAGGGAGCCGGCACGGTGGTCAATCGCTGCGCACAGGTCAAAGCGGGCGAAACGGTCCTGATTGTGACCGAAGCCTCCCGCATGAGCATTGCGGAATGTTTAGCCGAGGCGGTGTGCGCAGCAGGCGCGCAGCCGGTGCTCAGCGTCATCCTTCCAAGGGAGCGGGACGGACAGGAGCCGCCGGAGTGTGTGGCAGCGGCGATGAAGGCAGCGGATGTCTTTTTGTGCGTGGTGGGCAGGTCCATCACCCACACCCAGGCGGTCAAGCAGGCAGTAGCTTCCGGCGCGCGCGGACTGGTGCTGACCCATTTTTCTGAGGAGATGATGGTACACGGAGGAATCGAAGCGGATTTCCCGTCGATTGCGCCGCTGTGCAAAGCGCTGGCAGCCAAGCTGGCAGGCAGTAAAACCATCCATCTAACCAGCCCGCACGGCACCGACCTGACCTACTCAGCCGTAGGCAGACGCGGGAATGCCCTGTATGGTGTGGTGGAATCGGGACAGTTTTCCACCATCCCGACCATTGAAGCGAACGTTTCCCCGCTGGAGGGCAGTGCAAACGGCACCATCGTCGCCAATGCCAGCATCCCTTACATCGGCATCGGCGTTTTGGAAGAGCCGGTCGTCTGTCAGGTGTGCGATGGAAAAATCATTTCGATTGAAGGTGGCAGACAGGCGCAGCTGCTGCGGGAGGATTTGGAAAAGAAGAACGACCCGAATGTCTACAACATCGCGGAGATGGGCATGGGCATGAACCCGCACTGCTACTTCTGCGGCTTTATGCTGGAGGACGAGGGTGTGGAGGGTTCGGTCCACATCGGCATCGGTACTAGCATCACCCTGGGAGGAACGGTCAAGGCAGCCTGCCACTACGATTTGATTATGACCGGTGCAACGGTGGAGGCAGACGGCGTGGTGCTGCTCAAGGACGGAGTACTCAACAAGGAGACCATTCTTGCATAGTGTGCTTTTAAAGGAGGAAGCTTGTATGAAAATCGTACTGTTGGAATCGCTGGGAATTTCCCAGGAAATATTGAGCGGATTTGCCCAGCAGCTGGAAAAACAGGGACATCAGTTTGTCAGCTATGAGAAAAATACCGACGAACAGGTGCAGATTGAGCGGGCACAGGATGCCGACATCCTCATCATCGCCAATATGCCGCTGTCGGGCAGGGTCATCCGCGCCTGCAAACAGCTGCGCTTCATCGACGTGGCATTCACCGGCGTGGACCATGTGGATTTGGAAGCTGCCAAAGAAATGGGCATCAAGGTCAGCAATGCAGCAGGATATTCCACCCAGGCGGTCGCAGAGCTGGCGGTGTGCATGATGCTTTCGCTGCTGCGCAACCTGTCCGCAGTGGAGCAGCGCTGCCGCAACGGTCAGACCAAGGACGGTTTGGTTGGCTGTGAGCTGGGCAGCCGCACAGTGGGCATCGTCGGCGCCGGAGCCATCGGCTGCCGTACAGCGGCTTTGTGCCACGCCTTTGGTGCAAAGGTGCTGGGATATAAGCGCCATGTCACCGGAGAAGAGCCGGACTTCATCCGGTTTGTACCGCTTGAACAGCTGCTGCAGGAAAGCGACATCGTTTCGCTGCACTGTCCGATCAATGAACAGTCCCGCAATCTCATCAATCGGGACACCATCGCCCGGATGAAGCAGGGAGCCATGCTCATCAATACGGCACGCGGACCGGTGGTCGATTCGCAGGCGCTGGCAGATGCGCTCAACAGCGGTCATCTGGCAGGTGCGGCAGTCGACGTTTTTGAAACCGAGCCGCCGCTGGACACCGCACACCCGCTGCTGCACAGCAAGAACACACTGGTGACCCCGCACGTTGCCTTTGCTTCGGCAGAGTCGATGCAGGCAAGGGCACAGATCGTTTTTGATAACATCAGCAGCTTCCTGGCAGGCGAGCAGAAGAACATCATCCTGTAAAGAAAATACAGCCGACAGCAAAACTGTTCGGAGCATCAAGCCGTTTGGTTGCGCACCCACATAGGAAAAGCGCAGCAAAGCGGCTTTTTGTTTGTACCGATGGATGGTGGAAAAGTAAGGGTCTGCACAAACAGGAGATGGACGGCTCTCTTTTTCTGTCTGATGCTTTTCCTGCCCTCGGATTTATAGTATAATGAAGGAAAATGATGGCGGCAAACGGACAGAGGGTCAAGAAAGCGGAAAGGCGGGGAGCAGAGCGGTGGAACGATTGACAAACAAAAATCGGCGTGCGCCAAAGGAACAGGCAGAATTTGTAAAGCGTCCGGCGGTCGTCTTTTGCTGCGGCGTCGTGGGGACAACCGCCCTTTGGCTGCCCTGCTATGAGCGATGGATGCCCGCTGCGCGCAGCACCCGCCTGCTGTATCTGCTCACCGTCTGTGCCATGATTGTGGCAGTCTGCGGCTTTGTATCCTTAGCCACCTCCTGCAAAAAGCACAGGCAAACAGCGACCCTTTTGACAGCCGGGGTGCTGCTGACGCTGGTTTGCTCCTCCTTTGCAGTAGAGAGGGGATTGGCTCTTGCTTTTCGCATGGATGGTCAAACCTCAACTGCGCTGGGAATGGTCGAGCAGGCAGAGGTCACCGATTACGGCAGCCGGTATCAAATCCGCCTGCAAAAAGCAGAGGGTTTGCCGGATGGACTGCGCTGTCTGCTGTACAGCTTGGAGGAACCGGCGGCAGAGCCGGGGGATACCCTTTCCTTTTCGGCACAGTGGAGGGTGGAAGAGAACTACAGCCTGCGCAGCCATGGGATTTTTCTCAGCGGATGGGCGCAGCCTGGTGTGCAGCGGCTCAAAGAGGGAAATCCGCCGATACAACAGCAGCTGCGCAGCACCGCCCAAACGCTCTACCGCGCGCCGGTGCTGGGACTGGTGGAGGGCATCCTGTTTGGAGAGACGCAGCGGCTGGAGCAGCCCTTCTACCGCATGATGCAGGACGCGGGATTGGTTCACATCCTGGCAGTGTCGGGACTGCACATCGGTATGGCGGCAGCCTTTTGCCGAAAGGGTCTGGAAAAGGTCGGCATCTGCCGTCGCGCAGTCGAGCTGATTTCACTGCTTCCGGTCTGGGGATACATTGCGCTGACCGGCTTTTCCCCTTCGGCGGTGCGGGCAGGCATTATGGCAACCCTTGCCGGCTTGGGATGGGTGCTGGGCAGAGAGCGAGACGGGCTGAGTTCACTGGCGGTGGCAGCCTGCTCGATGCTGCTGCTTTCTCCCTATCTGCTGTACAGCCTGTCCTTCCTGCTTTCCTTCTGGATTACCTTTGGGTTGCTGCTGTGCGCTCCGGGCTTGAGCCGATTGTGGGAGCAGAGCGCATTGGGTGCAGCCCTCATCGGCAGAAGAGGAATGCCTCGTTTTCTGCACGCACTTTCCAATACCGCCTGTTTTTCACTGGCAGCCGGTATCTTCGGGATGCCGGTGCTGCTCTACCACTTTCATGCGCTTTCGGTGTGGAGCGTTCTGGCAGCGGTGCTTTCGCTGTGGGCGGTCCCTTGGGTGATGTTGTTCGGCTTGCTCTCGCTGGCTGCCATGCTGCTCTATCAGAGTGTGGGAGCAGGGCTGTTTTTGTTGGCAGCCCGGGTGCTGGCAGGGCTTGCGGGATTGTTTGCCCGCTGGATTTTGCTGGTGGGCAAAGCGGTCAGCCGCCTGCCGTCAGCGGTGGTTTCCTCCAACCGCCTGTGGCTGCTGGCAGTGACCCTGTTGATTGCACTGGGATTGGCGCTCGCCCTGCATGGATTTGAGCGGATGAGCCGCCACAGGCTGCGGCAGCGCGTTGGCTGCTGGCTTGCGGTGTCGCTGCTCTGCCTGTTTTCGGGACAGACCGTACAGCTGCTCGGTCAGCACCGCGCCTTGTACCTCTACCAGACGGAAAATGCGCTGGTTCTGGTGCGGGACAGGCAGGCGGCGCTGGTGGGCGATGTCTGCTCCGAGTGGGAGGCTTCCCAGCTGGTGCGCCTGCTGCGCTGTGAGGGCATCGACCGGTTGGAGCTGCTGCTGTGTACCAGCCCGACCACCGACGACAGCGCGGGCATCGACCTTTTGCTTGAGGAAATCGACGCCAAGGCAGCGGTGATCCCGCCGGGGAATTTTACCCCGCACATCCGGCAGGCGCTGGGCGGTCAGCTGATTCCCTCAGGGCAAGGGGTAGGCGCACAACTGTTGGGCGATGTGCAGCTGCAATTTGACCGAAACGGCGTGCAGCTGCACGCAGGCGACAAAAAATTGTTAAAAACCGGCAGGAGTTATGGTATAATAGAGCAGGACCCAAACGGCTGGGATGCTGTTTTGGACAGCGACGGCTGGCAGCTGCGGGACAAACAGGGAATGACCCTGGTGTGGACGCTGGAGCAGCAGCCTGCGCTGCGGGTCAAGCTGTAAGATTTGGAAAAGAAAGGGCAGGGGTCTGCATGATTTTTAAAGAGGAGAGCCAGCTGATGCAGAATATCAAGCTGGGACATCTTTACAGGGTCTACCTGCTGTATGGAGAAGAAAAATATCTCAAGGAGATGTACTTAAAAAAGCTGGTCAAGCTGGCAGCGCCGCAGGGACTGGAGGAATTTAACCTCCATCGCTTTGACGCAGGACAGATGGAGGTGGACGACCTCATTGAATCCTGCGAGGCGCTGCCGATGATGGCGCAGCAGCGGTGCGTGGTGGTGGAAAAGTTCGACTTTGAGTCGCTCAATGCCCAGGACAAGGCAAAGGTGACCGAGTTGCTGGAGGACCCGCCGGAGACCACCGTCCTTTTGCTGGTGGTGGACAAGGAGGATTTTCTGCCCAAAAAGAGCGCCTCTGCCAAAAAACTGGTGGCGCTGTGCGACAAGGCGGGCGCTGTCATCGAGCTGAAAAAACGGGACAGCTCCGATTTAAGCCGCTTTATCCGCTCCCGTCTGGAGCCGAAGGGCTGCACCGTATCCAAAGCCTGCTGTGATTTGCTCATCGAGCGGTGTGAAAAAAATATGCTCACCCTTTCGGGCGAGCTGGAAAAGCTGGCTGCCTATGTGCAGGGAGAGTGGAATGCCACTCCGCAGACACCGGTGGAGCTGACCGAACAGATGATTGAAACGGTCACCTGCAAGACGGTCAACGCCTCGGTGTATGACCTGGCACGCGCCATCCTGGCGGACCGCTTTGAAAAGGCGATGCGCATTGTGGAGGACCTGCTGTATCTGCGCTATCAGCCGACTGCCATTTTGGCAACGCTGTCGGGCGCCTATCTGGATTTATACATTGCAAAGACTGCCCGCGAGATGGGTCAGGGCGAAGAAGCCATCAAACAAAATTTTTCCTACAAGGGCAGGGACTTTGTGGTGCGCAACAGCCTGCGGGATTGTTCGCGCTACTCCCTGCGGGTGCTGGAACGGTCGGTCATCTGCCTGGCACAGACCGACCATCGGATGAAAAGCAGCCGCGCGGACCCCACCATCCTGCTTGAGCAGGCGGTGACCCAACTGTTTGTGCTGGCATCCGAAGATAAATGATTGCGATAAAAAGAAAAAGGAACGAAGAGCATGATACATACCGACCGAGCCATCGTGGTAGAAGGAAAATATGATAAAATCAAGCTGAGCGGCATGATCGACGGGGTCATCGTCTGCACCGGCGGCTTTCGCATCTACAAGGACAAGGAGATGCAGGCGATGCTGCGCACCCTGGCAAACAAACAGGGTTTGGCGGTGCTGACCGACTCGGATGCGGCAGGCTTTCAGATTCGAGGGTTTATCCGAAACATCTGCGGAAAGGAAAAGATCGTGGATGTCTATATCCCGGATTTGTACGGCAAAGAAAAACGCAAGCAGCACCCCTCCAAGGAGGGAAAGCTGGGAGTGGAAGGCATCCCCGAGCAGCTGCTGCAAAAAGCCTTTGAGGAGGCAGGCGTCGGTGTGCAGCAGGTACAGCGGGCAGCGCAGCCGATCACCAAGATGGATTTGTTTGAGCTGGGACTTTCCGGCACAGCGGACAGTGCGCAGCGCAGAAAGCAGCTGATGCGCCACCTCAATCTGCCGGAGCATCTGACGACCAATGCGCTGGTGACCGTGCTGGCAGCGCTGATGACCCGGGAAGAGCTGTACAGCCAATGCAGTGCGCTTTTGACGCAGGAGGAGGAGTAGAGTGGGACTGGATACGCTGACCTTCAGCTTTTTGTTTTTGCCGGCGGTCCTGCTGTGCTTCTATCTGGGTCCTGCCCGCTGGCGCAATGGGGTGCTGGTGGCAGCCTCCCTTTTGTTTTATCTGTGCAACGCGCCCGAGTGGCTGCCGATGATGCTGGTGTCGCTGCTGCTGGACTACCTGGTCTGTGCCAAACTAGTGCGCTCAACAGTGCAGATGCGCGGCAGAAGGCTGGTGTTCTGGCTGAGCATCATCAAAAACCTGCTGCTGATGGTGCTGTCGCTTGCGATGGTGGAGCTGTTTGCCCTTCCGCTCCCGCTGGGTGTGATGGTTTACACCACCACCTCGATGGGATATGTCATCGACGTCTACAATGGCGATGAATATTTTGATGGGAAACTGGTTGATTTTCTGATGGTCACCACCTTTTTCGGCAAGCTGCCGGCAGGACCGGTGGTGCAGTACTCCGATTTAAAAAAGCAGTGGCAGCAGCGGGAAATCGGCATGGACACCCTCAAGCAGGGGATGCGGCTGTACATCGGCGGTTTTGCCAAGCTGGTGATTCTGGCACAGGGGAACCTGGCGGTCAAGCAGTCGATTGAGCAGATGGAAAACGCCTCGGGTACGGTGTTGTCGGTGTGGATTCTGATTATCACGACCACCTTCGGGCTGTACTATACCCTGACCGGCTACTGCGATATGGCGCGCGGGCTGGGCTGCTTTTTCGGGCTGCGGTTTCCCGAAAACTTTCACTACCCCTTTCAGTCGAGGACGGTGTCCGACTTTTTTAACCGCTTCAACATCACCGTCACCCAATTTATCAACCGCTATGTCTATGTCTTTCTGGGCGGGGACAGCAACGGCGTGCTTTCCACCATCGTCAACACCCTGCTGACCACCATGCTGATGGGCTTGTGGTTTGGCATCCGGCTCAACACCCTGGTGTGGGGCATCTACTTTGCTGCCTTTATTTTGCTGGAGCGCTATTTCCTGATGCGCTTTCTGGAGAAGATGCCGCCGATTGTGGACCGCATCTACACCTTTATTGTGGTGATGTTTTCCTTCACCATCTTTTCGGGCAGCTCCCTGCGGGTAACTGCCTACTACATCAAAAGTATGTTCGGGCTCAATCACCTGCCCTTTGCAAACAACGCAGTTTCCTATATCCTGACCACCAACTATCTGCTGCTGCTGTGCAGTTTTTTCTGCGCGACCAGCCTGTCCAGTCTGGTGGGAAAATTTGTACACAACAAGCTGCCGCGGCTGGCGGATTTGCTGGGTACGGTGGTGTATCTGGCGGTGTTTGCAGCAGCGGTGTCATTTTGCGTTTAACAATCTGTCAAAAGGAGGTGGATGGATATGCTTTCGCTCAAACAACTGTTGGAGGAAAAGAAAAAAATGCTGCCCGGTCTGCTGCTGGCGTTGCTGCTGGGCGCAGGCGGTGTGTGGGCGCTGGCAGCAGGGGAGGGTTTTCCCCGCTATAACCGATATTACACGCCGGGAGAATACCTACAGGAGGTCGAGCAGGCGATGGCAGAAAATCTGCCCTTTTCCCATCAGCTTTCCGAACTGGCGGTGCAGCTGAAGATGGCAGGAGGCGCCAAGGAGTTTGATGGGATTTTTGTCGGTGACGACATTTTGATTGAGGACATCGGTCAGCCCAACCAACGGCAGATCGAACAGAATATCCAGACGCTGACCCAGTTTAGCCAATCCAGCCGGATTCCGACCTACTTTACGTTGCTGCCTACCAAATGCGCCATCAAACAAAATGAGCTGCCCACCGGTGTCCCGCTGTTTAACCAGAAGCAGTTCATCGAACAGACCTACAACCACCTGCTCGGCAAGGCGACCGTCGTGGACGTTTATCCGGCACTGTTTGCAAAATTTGAGGAGGATTTGTACTACAAAACCTCCCCGTCGCTGACAGCGTTGGGCGGATACAGCGTCTATGAGGTGCTGGCGCAGCGGCTGGACAATACCCCAAAGCCGCAGGAGGATTTTGACATCCAGTATGTCACCCATAACTACTATGGACCGACCTACCAGCGCTCGACCTATCAGGAGATTTCGCCGGATGTCATTGCCCTCTACCGCTATCAGAAGAACAACCGCACCTACACGGTCACACACAACGAGGGCTATTCATACAGCTACGACTCGCTCTACCCGCAGCAGATGATGCAGCTGGGTGAGCCGACACAGGTGCTGCTGGGTGGAAACACCGGCGACATTACCATCCGCAGCAATCTGCGCAACAAGAACACCCTGCTCATCGTCGGGGACGACAGCATCCTGCCGGTGCTTCCGTTTTTGGCAGCGCACTATTCCGAGATTCGCTTTTTGGACCCTGCGCGGATGACCCAGCAGCAGCTGGAGCAGTTTGACTGCACCGGCTACCAGCGCATCCTCATCAGCTATTCGGTGGACAGCTTTATCCACGGCTCCTCTGCACAGAAGCTCAGCTTTTTGCAGACGGCACAGTCGTCGGAGCCTGTGGAAATATCACCTGCGCAGCCGGAGCGATAACCGGGGAAAAGACCTTCTCCTGACCGTCCACCGACAGGTGCAGCTGATGTTCCTCAAAGTAATATTCGCCGCGCAGGACACCCATCGAGCCGGCATCCAGCACAAAGAGCTGCGGACAGTCCGCCTGCGGGTTTTCCTCCGGCGGCTCCAGCAGCTCGTAGGCAAAGCACAACCCGTTTAAGCACAGGTTCTGCGCATCGGCTGTCAGGAAAAATCCGTCGCACTGCCAGCTGCCCTGCAAGCAGTGCGGTGTTTCGGGCTTTGGCAGCAGCCAAAGGATGAGCGCTATGGCTGCCACAACGGAAGCTGCGGTGATTGCCGCGATGGCAGCTGCCCGTTTGCGGCGGGTGGATTTAGTAAAGAAAGAAAAAAATCCCATAAGGCACCTCCTGCGTATGGATGTGGATGTTCCATCCTATGCGGGAGCGGTCGCAGTTTAGAAGCAGGATAGAAGGAGGGAAAGACCGATGGAACAGCAGCAGGAGGAAATTTTGATGCGCCGCTCCTTTCAAAAAAAGACGGTCGCGCTGGTCCTCTCTGTTTTGGCGCGGGGACTGAAGGTCTGCCGCAGCGTGGACGAGCCGGTGCGGCAGGGGGTTGACGGGTTTCCCGAGGACTTCATCTTTGTGCTGGGTGTGTACGGCAGCCGCCACCCGGTCGTGCTGCAAAACCGCCGCACAGGGCTGTATCGCGCGCATGAAACGGTGGCTGCGGCAAGCCAGAAGATTCCGCTGCCTCCGGCGACTGCGCTGGCAAAGCATTTTTCTGCCGGAGAGTATGACCGCCAACAGATGCTGGAGATTCGCTTTAAAAGCTTGGAGGCTGCCTTTCGGATGGTGACCGGACAGCTCTCTGCCGAGCAGGCGTATGCCAGACACGACCTCATCATCCGCGGTGAAATCGGTCAGGCGATGCGCTTTCTGCGCGCCATCCAGCGGGTGGAAGGCTACCTCTTTCCGCGGACGGTGGCAAGACGGTTGCTGCCGGAGGACCAGGAGCTTCCCTGTCGGCGTTGGCGGGTGTGGGTGCGGATGCTCCATCTGAAGAAAAGGCGCACGCAGAGTGCAGAGGAGGAAGGATAGATGCTGCCGGAATATTTTGAATTTTATAACCCGGTCAAGCTGCTGTGCGGGCAGTGGTCGCTGGAAAACATCCCGTATGAGCTGGGCAGGCTGCGGGTGAAAAAGCCGCTGCTGCTGGTCAGCGGTACGATGCTGCAACAGGGGATTTTACAGATGATGGGAGAACCGATGCCGATGGTGCTGGAAAGCGGCATCCCGCAGGATTCCTCCTTCGAGCTGGTCGAGCGGCTGGCTGCGCACGCGCGGGAAGAGGGCTGTGACGGCGTGGTTGCCATCGGCGGCGGCTCGGTGCTGGATACAGCCAAGGCGGTGCGGGTGCTGCTGGAGCAGGAACAGACCGCTTTGCGCCAACTGTTGGGCAGCGAGTGGATGAGCCGTGCGCAGCGGGTGGTCCCGTTTATCATGGTGCCCACCACCTCGGGGACCGGTTCGGAGTGTACGGCGGTCGCGGTGGTCATGGATGAAAAAAAGGGGTGCAAGCAGGAAATCGTGTCCGACCGCTTTCTGCCGGATGTAGCGGTGCTGGACCCGCGCTGCACCGAAAAGCTGCCGCCCAGACAGACGGCTGCCTGCGGGATGGATGCTTTGGTACACGCGATGGAAGCCTACACCTGCCGACAGAAAAATCCGTTGTCCGACGCTTACGCCCGCACCGCCGTCGAGATGATTGGAAAAAATCTGATTGCTGCGGTGCGCCAGCCGGATTCACAGGAATATCGTCTGGCAATGGCTTGCGCCTCGGCAATGGCAGGGATGGCGTTTTCCAATTCGATGGTCGGACTGGTACACGCCATCGGGCACGCGCTGGGAGCGGTCTGCTCGGTACCGCACGGCGAGGCGGTGGGACTGCTGCTGCCCTGGGTAATGCGCTGGCAGATGGACTGCCTTCAGCCGCAGTATGCGCAGCTGCTGGCTGCCTTTTGCGGGACCGAGTACTATGCGCACATCCCGGAGAAAAAGCGTGGAGAAGCGCTGGTGAAGGCAATCGAAGAGATGCTGGTCCACCTGCACCAGAAGACAGGGATTCCCGCCCGGCTGCGGGATGCGCAGGTGCATCGGCAGGACTTTTCCAAAATTGCACAGAAGGCGCTGGAGGACGGCGCTCTGCTGGTCAATCCAAAGGCTGCCGGTAAGCAGGACATTTTGGAGATACTGGACAATGCCTATTAAAACGCTCAATAGCTTCCAATACGAATCAACAAACAAACGCGGAGCCTTTTGTACAAAAGGCTCCGCGTTTGTTTTGGGGGAAATTTTCGATAAGAGAGAAATTTGAAAAGAGAGCATTAAATTTAAAAAAGAAGTAGTTTGTGGTTTGATTTTCATACGGCAAGGGGGAGCCGAATGAAGATTCCCGATTATTCTGCCAGGCTTTTTCCCAGTGCAGCACATTGTGCTAAATCTGCGACCTCTGGTGTGAGGTGGACAATCAAGCCTTCGGCAGCAACCAGCTTTGCGCCTGCTGCTTCGGTGCGCTGCTGCCAGTCCCGCATCCACTGTCCATCTCCCCAGTCATAGGAGCCAAACAGTGCGACCTTCTTGCCGGACAGCTTACCCTCCAATTCAGAAAAGAAAGGCTCAAATTCCGATTCCTCCAGCACCTCTCCACCCATAGCCGGGCAGCCCAGCGCCAGCACGTCATAGGAAGCGGCAGCGGCAGCATCGGTGTCCGACACCGACAGCAGGGTTACCTCGGCTCCGGCATCTCGGGCGCCCTGTGCAACAGCCTCTGCCATCATTTGGGTGTTTCCGGTTCCAGACCAGTAGATTACAGCAATTTGATTCATCGACAAAAACCTCCTGTAAACATATCATTTTGAAAGCCAATCAGGCAGCAAATTCGGGAGCGGACACCAGCTGTTCCAGAGAGGAACCGGACAGCAGGCGGGCGTACAGCGCATCGCGGCAGCGGTCAAAGGCGGCAAAGCACCGCTTTGCATGGTCGACGTCGCCGTACACCTTCCAATATCCGCACAGCTTGCAGCCTTCGCCTTTGTGGCGGCAAAATCCGATGACATCCTCCAGCGGGTAACCCAAAAAGACCCCAATCTCGTGCGGGAAACCCTCCGATTGGCGCAGACGGCGGCTTAAATGGTGCAGCAGCTGCTCCAAAGAGAAGGGTGCCTCCACCGGATAGCCTGCCTGTGCCAGCAGACGGATGACAGCAGGCTGTTTGAGCTGTGCTGCGAGCATCGACTGGTGGTAGACCAGCAGCAGCCAACGGCAGCCGCAGGAGCAGAGGATGGTCAGGCGGATGCCCTTGTCCTCCAGCAGGCGGGCGTAGGCAGCTGCCAGCTGCGGCAGATGCGGGTACTCATCCTTAGAGAGGGAGAGTAGATTTGCCGGTTTGAGTCCGCACAGGGTAGGGGAGCAATGGTAGACCAGAGCTTTTTCGAAGGATGACATGAGCTGCACCGCCTTATCAGTAGTTAGTGATTGCTAACTGTTGAAGAAAAGAAAAAGAGGAACGCTTTTTCCTCTCCAATCAGCTGACCTGATCATTGGTTAGCATATACTAATCAATGATTATAAGATACCATTTCCTCCGGCGAATATCAAGAGAAAAGTGTTAGCAATGGATAATTTTAAAAGAAAAGGCACAAACACTTGACGAATATGCGCGGCAGGATGGTATAATAAGAAAAAAAGACAGGGGAGAGCAGGATGGAATTTGCGCAGACAGAAAAGATAGAGCAGATGGCACAGCAGATTATCGAGCGGGCACAGCATTTGCGGCAGCAAAAAATGCGGCAGCAAAAAATGCAGCAGCAGGCACAGGACAGACCGGTGATTGTGGCAATAGACGGCAGGTGTGCCTCGGGCAAGACGACCCTTGGCTCCTTCATCGAGCAAAAGACGGGATATACGGTGCTGCATCTCGACCACTTTTTCCTTCAGCCGCACCAGCGCACACCGCAACGTCTGGCACAGCCGGGTGGAAATGTCGATTACGAGCGCTTCCGGCAGCAGGTGATGGTCCCGCTGCAGCAGGGCGTTTCCTTCTCTTACCGCCCTTACGACTGCTCGGTGCAGCAGCTGACGGATGCAGTGGAGGTACTCCCGACCCCCATCGTCTTTGTGGAAGGCTCTTACAGCTGCCATCCGGCTTTGTGGGAAGGGTACGATTTGCATATCTTTCTGACCGTCCAGCCGACCGAGCAGCTGCGCAGGATTGCCATACGCAACGGGCAGCAGGGACTGAAGGTCTTTCAAGAACGGTGGATTCCGCTGGAGGAACGCTATTTTTCCGCCTTCTCGGTACAGCAGCGCTGTGAACTTTGCTTTGCCACCGATTAAAAAGAAACAGAGAAAAAGGCTGTGTATTCCTTATGAATACACAGCCTTTTTTATCGGGTGTTGTCCTCAAGCGACAGACCATCAGCCGGCGGTATTGGTGCTGTTCTGGCGTTTCTTTTCGATTGCCTCCTCCAGCATCATGTCCTTGATCTTCATCAGACGGGTCTGGTTTCCACGTTCGTTTTCGTCCAGCTTCATCTTGATGTATTTGATGGTTTCTTCCAGGTCGGGAATCTGTACATACTCCAGCGCATTGACGCGGCGGCGGGTACGTTCAATTTCCTCTGCAATCATCTGTGCGCTTTTTTCAATCTGTGCCAGCTCCAACAGGTGCGGCAGCACATTTTTGACAGCAGCTACCGAGTCATCCAGCTCGCCGGAGGTTGCCACAAAGCCGTAGGAGTAGATGTCGCTGTCCGAGTTTTCAGAGGCGTTGAACTCAAAGGAGGGAACGGTGACGCTCATTACGTTGCGTTCGCCTACCTCCAGGTCGATGCTCTGCTTGGGCAGCATCAGCGCTTCCTCCAGCATCTGTGGGCTCATCACAGCGCTGGCAACCACAAATCCGCCGTAGATGTCGCTGATTTCCTGCTCGACCTGTTCGCGCAGCTCTTTGTTCTTGCGAATTAGGTCCAGAAATTTTTTCATCAGGTCATCGCGCTTGTCTTTGAGCAGCTTGTGCCCGCGGATGGAGGTGGCAAGACGTTTTTTCAGTCGGGTCATCTCCATACGGGTCGGGTTGACGTTAATCAATGCCATAATCTAACCCCTCCTCAGCTGTCTTTTTTCGGGAGGTACTTATCAATCATCTCAGTCTTGATACGTTTGAGCTCGGTTACCGGCAGGATGGAGAGCAGCTGCCAACCCAGGTCGAGGGTCTCCTCGATGGAGCGGTTGGTGTAGTAGCCCTGAGAAACGTACTGTTTCTCAAACTCGTCCGCGAATTTGGCGTACAGCAGGTCGGTTTCAGAGAGGGCAGCTTCACCCAGAATGCTCATCAGCTCTTTTGCGTCCTTACCACGGGAGTAAGCAGCAAACAGCTGGTTGAGGGTGCCGGAGTGGTCCTCACGGGTCTTGCCGACACCGATACCTTTATCCTTCAGACGGGACAGCGAAGGCAGTACGTCGATCGGAGGTGCGATGTTCTTGCGGTACAGCTCACGGGACAGGATGATCTGACCCTCGGTGATGTAGCCGGTCAAGTCAGGGATTGGATGGGTCTTGTCGTCCTCCGGCATCGACAGAATCGGAATCATGGTGATGGAGCCGTTGGAGCCCATCTTTCTGCCTGCGCGCTCGTACATGGTAGCAAGGTCGGTGTACAGGTAGCCCGGGTAACCACGGCGTCCCGGAACCTCTTTACGGGCAGCGGAAACCTCACGCAGAGCTTCCGCATAGTTGGTGATGTCGGTCATGATGACCAGAACGTGCATATCTTTTTCGAATGCAAGGTACTCCGCAGCGGTCAGCGCCATCTTTGGAGTGGAGATACGCTCGATTGCCGGGTCGTTTGCCAGGTTCATGAACATAACGGCACGGTCGATTGCACCGGTCTTGGTGAAGTCCTTGATGAAGAAGTCAGCTTCCTCAAAGGTAATACCGATTGCGGCAAAGACAACGGCGAATTTATCGTTGGCGTTGAGTACCTTTGCCTGACGTGCAATCTGTGCAGCCAGTTTTGCGTGCGGCAGACCGGAACCGGAGAAGATAGGCAGCTTCTGACCACGAACCAGTGTGTTCAGTCCGTCGATGGCAGAGATGCCGGTCTGGATAAATTCGTTTGGATATACGCGGGCAGCCGGGTTCATTGGAACGCCGTTGACGTCGACGCGCTCGTCCGGGATGATTTCGGGACCGCCGTCGATTGGACGACCCATGCCGGAGAAGACACGACCGAGCATATCTTCGGATACAGCCAGCTGAAGACCGTGTCCCAGAAAACGAACCTTGCTGTCGCGCAGGTTGATGCCTGCCGAGCTTTCAAACAGCTGGACAACAGCGTTGTCGCCGTCTACCTCAAGCACCTTGCAGCGGCGGGTCTCGCCGCTGGGCAGCTCGATTTCGCCCAGCTCGTCATAGGTAACTCCTTCTACGCCGGAAACGACCATCAGAGGACCTGCGACTTCCCTTATGGTGCGGTATTCTTTTAACATTATGCAGATACCTCCTCAGACACTACGTTAGCAACGGATGTTTCGATTTCTGCCAGAGTGTCCTTGAAGTAAGCCTCGAACTGGTCTTCAGGAACATATTTGGCACGGGCAATCTTTTCGGATACCGGCAGGGCAAACAGCTTTTCAACCTTGACGCCGTTGCTCAGTGCGCTGCGGCACTCCTTGGAGAATGCCATGATCATCTTGAGCATCATGTACTGCTTCTTGTTGGAGGTGTAGGTATCCGTGTCGTCGAATGCGTTCTGCTGGAGGTAGTCCTCACGAACCGAACGTGCGGACTCCAGGGTCAGGCGGTCTGGAGCAGACAGCGAGTCGTAGCCGACCAGCTTGACGATTTCTTCCAGCTCTGCTTCCTGCTGGAGCAGCAGCATGGCGTCATGGTGCAGGGAGGACCATTCCTCTGCGATGTTTTTATCCATCCACTCGCCAATCTGGTCCATGTACAGCGAGTAGGAGGTCAGCCAGTTGATGGCTGGGAAGTGACGTTTGTATGCCAGCGAGGAGTCCAGACCCCAGAATACCTTTACGATACGCTGGGTAGCCTGTACGACCGGGTCGGAGTTGTCGCCGCCCGCAGGGGATACAGCGCCGATGGCGGTCAGCGAGCCTTCACGTCCGTCAGAGCCTGCGCAGATGACACGACCGGCGCGTTCATAGAACTGTGCCAGACGAGAGGTCAGATAAGCAGGGTAACCTTCTTCACCCGGCATTTCCTCCAGACGACCGGACATCTCACGCAGAGCCTCAGCCCAACGGGAGGTGGAGTCTGCCATGATGGCGACCGAGTAGCCCATGTCGCGGTAGTATTCCGCGATGGTGATGCCGGTGTAGATGGAAGCTTCACGCGCAGCTACCGGCATATCCGAGGTGTTTGCAATCAGAACGGTGCGGTACATCAGCGATTCGCCGGATTTTGGGTCCTTCAGTTCCGGGAACTCGTTAAGTACGTCGGTCATTTCGTTTCCGCGCTCGCCGCAGCCGATGTAGACAACGATGTCAACGTCCGACCATTTTGCCAGCTGGTGCTGTACAACGGTTTTACCGGAGCCGAATGGACCCGGTACCGCAGCAGTACCGCCCTTGGCGATTGGGAACAGGGTGTCGATGACACGCTGACCGGTAATCATTGGGAAGTCAGGGGAAAGCTTCTGGGTGTACGGACGCTGTACGCGGACCGGCCACTTCTGAAGCATACATACATCGTGAACCACGCCGTCCTTGTCCTTGATTTTGGCGATGGTCTCGGTGATGTTGAAGCTGCCGGAGGTAATCTCAACGATTTCGCCCTCGGCTCCCTTTGGAACCATGATTTTGTGCAGGACAACAGCGGTTTCCTGCACGGTGCCCAGGATGTCGCCCATGACAACCTTGTCGCCCACCTTAGCAGTGGCGTTAAAGTCCCATTTTTTCTCGTGGTCCAGCGAGGTTACCTCGACGCCGCGGGTGATGTTGCTGCCTGCAATCTCGCGAATCTTGGTCAGCGGACGCTGGATACCGTCGAAGATACTGGTCAGTACGCCTGGAGCCAGCTCGACCGACATCGGTGCACCGGTGGTTTCTACATCGTCGCCAGGACCGATGCCTGCGGTTTCTTCATATACCTGAATGGATGCCCTGTCCTCTCTCATCTCGATGATTTCACCGATGAGCTTCTGCTTGCCTACGCGAACAACGTCGGACATATTGGCGTCGCGCATATTTTCAGCAACGATCAGCGGACCGGCAACCTTAACAATTTTGCCTTGGCTCAATATTTTCACCTACTTTTAAATCAATCTCCGCCGGCAAACCAGCCGGACAGAAAACAAAAACACTAATCTTCATTGAAGAGGATGTCTGCGCCGACAGCTCTCTCGACGTTTTTCTTGACATTTTTGATGCCGATGCCAAGGTTGCCGTCCTTGCCCGGGATCGGAATGATGGCGGGTGTCGGACGCTCCTTGTATTCGTCGATGATTTCGGGGACCTGCAGATACGCCTGCTCGGTGATGAAAATGATGCCGTAATCGGCTTTGCACAACGCCTGCATGACCTCGCGGGTCTCCTGCTGTGTGGTGGTCATGAATACCTCAAAACCCACCGACTTAAAGCCGAGGACACTGCCTTTGTCGCCGACAACTGCAATTTTTTTACGCATAAGTTTCCCTCAGCCTTTCCGTGATTTTTTCCGGCGCGACACCGGCGATTTTAGAAGCCATGACGATTCGGATGGCTTGCGCCTCGTTTTCCTTGGCAACCAGGTAGGAAAGCACCGGCTCGATGCCAAACGGCACAAAGCGGGACTGTTTGAGTACCCCGACCATAAAGTTGTCGCACAGCTTTTCAAAGCCGGAAAGCGAGCCTTTGTTCTTCACAGCGTCATACGAGCTGGAAAGAGCCGGACCGTAGACGGTGCTGTCGAGCATTTCAAAAAAGTCGTCAAAGTTTTTCAGATACAGCTCGAAGTAACGGTCTACCGGAATGCTGCCGCCCTGCGCAAGCACCTCTTTGAGGAAATTCAGTTCCTGACCGATGCGCTTGATGCGGACAAAGCAGCGGATATTTGCGATGTCGATATAAGATTCGACCAACTGATTGAGGAATCTGCTTTTGTACTGCTTGGCAAGCTCGGACATACATTGCAGCACCGCGCGGTCGATGATGACATCCACCATCTGCGGGTCGTTTGCCTTTGCAAGGCTGTCCCTTGCCTGAACAGCTGCCAAAGCCAGCTGTGGATTCAGGGCGCCAAAGTCGCCGTCACGCAGTCCGTTGCGCAGTGTTTTGCAGTCCACTGTACCCAAAGGACTCAGCAGCGGCTCGGCATCCAGGTGGCTGACGTGCGCCTTGATGAGTGTTTTCAGATTGTGACCGTCATATTTGTAACGGAAAATTTTAAACATCTCAGGATCGTCGGACGCCTTTTCCAGCCGTTCATAGGTAGCGGCAAGCTCCTGTGTCAGCGCAGATTCGAAATCCTTATAATCAATGTCGGCTCCGATGCCTGCGTCGTTGACCGTTTTATAGGCTTCTTCGGCGCTGGCGGCGGAAATCATCTTCTGCAGCGCCTGCGTGCCAATCATTTTGTTTTGCAGGGCGCGGATGTTTGCCGACAGGAAAAGATACTGCGTATCCTTCGTTTTTTTCAAACCATGCACCTCCCTTGTGGTAGTCCTCGTTGTTTATTCGGTCAAAACGCGCGCAACCTGCGCTTCCAGTTCATCACGCATATTTTTTACGAGGATCTCATAGGAGAGGTTGGTTTCCACCCTGCCCTCGTCCAGGATCATGCCTCCGGCGATGGAGGCAGTCTTGGACGAGAGGGAAACGGTGTATGTTTTGCCTGCATCTGCAAGCTGTTTTGTGATGCTGTCCACCAGCTGTTTGCCAAAGGCGTCGCCATCCTTCTGGTTGAGGATGATCTGGACGTCACCGGCGATGGCTTTGACAGCGGCGCTGCTCAACAGCTGTACCTGCTTGTCGGACGGCTGTGCGCACAGCACCTCCAGAGCCTTCTGGAAAGCCTGCTCGATGGCTTCGCGCTTGTATTGCAGCATCATGTTCCGGCGCATCAGACCGGACTGGGACTCCACACGCTCGGCGATGACTGCCGCTTCCTTTTCTGCCTTCTGCTGTGCGTCTGCGCGCAGCTGTTCGGCTTGTGCCTGGTAGTCCTTTAAAATCTGCTGTGCCTCGGCGTTTGCCTCGTCCAGCTTCTGCTGTGCGGCAACGTTGGCATCATCAGCGATCTTTTTAAGAATGCTTTCAATGTTGTTCAACCGGTTTCACCTCGATTTTCAAGTTGTTGGTAAGGGTTTCTTACAGTGAAACAGTTTGGAAGTTATGCAACTTTGCCAACGTTGATGACCAGCAGGATGGAAATCAACAGACCCAGAATTGCGTAGGTCTCTACCATTGCTGCGTAGATCATAGCCTTGGAAACTTCGTTTGGTCTTTTTGCAACAACATTGATACCGGCAGCAGCTACACGGCCCTGATGGATACCGGAAATCAGACCGGTCAGTGCGCAAGGCAGGCAGGCAGCCAGAACGTACAGACCCTGAGAAGCGCTCAGAGCAGCGGTGCCGCCGAGGAATCCGCAGTTGAGCATAACCATGATGCCGACCAGGAAGCCGTAAATACCCTGTGTACCAGGAAGAGCCTGCAGAATCAGGGTCTGACCGAATTTGTCAGGGTCCTCTGCAATCAGTCCGGCAGCAGCCTCACCGGCGATGCCTACGCCCTTTGCAGAACCGATACCGCCCAGACCGACAGCCAGAGCTGCGCCCAGTACTGCTAAAAAGTTACCGTTGAAAAAGAACTGAGAAAAAGTAGATGCTTCCATGATTAAAAGTCCTCCTTGTCAGAAATGAGAGTGTATTTTGTATTGGCTTTGAATGGTTTGAAGGGGCGTCCGCCGGCTTCATAGAATTTACCAAAGAATTCGACGTATTGCAGACGGGAGGTATGTACATACGCGCCCAGACCACTGATTGCCAGGTTGAAGACGTGACCGATGACGAAAATCAGCACGAAGGCAATCACGCCGATGATGTTGAAGCCAGGCATGGTGCCCAGAAGGTTAAAGACGTTTGCAATGATGCCGCCGGCAAGACCCAGCGCCAGGATACGCGAGTAGGACAGCACATCCGACAGGTAGCCGGTGATGTCGTACAGGCTCATCACGCCTTTGATTGGTTTCATCAGAATGTTCTTTTCGTGGCGACCCTGTGTCAGAATCAGTCCGACCGCACCGGCGATTGCCAGCACCATACCCACTTTGGATACAGCAGGCAGAATCATCATCGGCAGACCAATCAGAACCAGATACCACAGACCAATGTCCATCAGACCATCCATCAGATGACCGCGTTTTGCCATCATGTAAATCTTGATTGCCATACCGGTGAACAGATGGACTGCACCGAGGATGAACGACAGCACCATGACCGACATCGGGTCGTTGAGCATATCGAAGACGGCAGGGACGGTAACCGTTTTACCAAACCAGCTTTCGGAGATCTGGGTAATCAGGTTGCCGAAGTATCCGCCGTACATGACGCCCCAGAAGATGGTGGAAAGACCGCAGGATACACCGATCTGCATAGCGTTTTTCAGGAATCCTTCGTCCGGTTTTGCCTTCTTCAGTCCAATCAGACACAGCAGGAAGATAATCAGACCGTAGCCTGCATCCGCCAGCATCATGCCGAAGAAGAGGATGAAGAATGGGGTCAAAAACGGGGTCGGGTCGATGCCGTTTGGAGCCGGCAGCGAGTACATCTCGGTGATAACCTCGTAAGGTTTTACAAATTTGCTGTTTTTCAGCTTGATCGGAGGGTCGTCCTGTTCGTCAGGCTGAGCCAGGGTGTAGTAGCACTGGTAGCGGTCGAGCAGCTTTTGCAGCATAGGTGCATCGTCTGCTACAATCCAGCCGGTCAGCGCAAAGACGCTTTGGGTCTGGAAGATGTTCTGGCGCACCTTCTGGTCGTCGATTTGCACCTCGACCATGTCCGAACCGGTCTTTAAAAGCAGTGCAGAGGTAGCAGCTACCTTTAACTGTTCGGTCAGGCGTTCGATCTCCTTGGTGCTGCTCTCGATTCTTCCTTTGAGCAGGGAGATATTTTCTGCCGGTGTGCCATTGAGTTGTCCAAAATCAGGACGATTGGTATTGAAGCCTTTGAGTACATCAAGTACCTGCGGCTGTGCGCTGCGATGGCAGATGAGCAGCAGACAGTTCAGCTCCGACGAACTGCTTACCGTATGTACCATACACAGGGAAGTGGCTTCCTCCAGCTGTTTTTGCAGCTCATTGAGGTCCACATCGGCTCCGGCGGTCAGGTACATCAAAGCGGTGGAGCGGGTGCCGGTGACACCGAGGTCCAAATCCAGCCCTGCCCACGGTTCAAGCGAGGTGATTTGCAGCTGTGCGCGTGCAACAAAGCTTTTCTGTTCGTTGATCTGGCGGCTGACCTCGTTGATTTCGTCGCGCAGCTGGCAGGATTCTGCAAACAGGCTCTGGTCGAACATGGAAGAAAATTCCGCCCGTTCCTTTTTGGCAAACAGCCCGCCTTTTTGCTCGTACGGAGAGACAGCGCGGATTGCCGCGTTGAACTTGGTCAGCTCCTGCTCCAGCTCGTAGGTCTGGCAGACGCCCGGAACGGTGATGGAAGAAATGCTGTCATAGTCCCGTATGCTTTCTGCTCCTTCGATCTGGACGCACTTTTTTCTCATCAGATCCCGCAGGATAGACTCCTTGTCTGCAAGAAACCCGATGAGAGTCAGTTTCTGCATGTTCAAAATCATAACGTGTTCACAATCCTCTCTGCAATGAGGTTTGCTGCCGCTGTTAGCTTATCCCGAGATTTTTGTGCCATTGCCCGACATTCGTTTTCACAGGCGGTTCTGGAATTTTCCAGCCACACCGCTGCGTCCTGTTGTGCACGGGAGATGGTCTGCTCAGAGAGCTTGGCAGCATCGGTTTTTGCATTGTCAAGGATTGCCTTGCCCTGACGGTTGGCATCCGCGCGGATTGCGGCTGCTTTCTGCTGGGCATCGCCCAACACCTGCTGGGCAGCCTCTTCGGCCTGCTTGACTTTGCTGAGTACATCTAACAAGTTTTGTCACCACCCTTTTTTGATAGCCTGCGAAAATGGCTGCTGAAAAAGATTCCCAAACACTCTTTTGCACCCAGTCATTTTTGCGAAAAGTTTGTTTGCGAAAAAGTGCATGTAGCCCCCTTGCAACGATGGTGCTTTTCCGCTTGCTGCCAGCGCGTGTGTTATAAAACGTTATAAAATGCTAGCAACAAAAAGGAAAATTGCATTCTTACCAGAAATGAATTTTTCTTCTACTATATCATAATCGAAATGATTGTACATTGTCAATAAGAATATTGGAAAAAATAATGTTATTTTTTAGGAGAAAACATGACAGAATGACGATTTGCCCTAAATTATTTCACAAAGATTTTGACAACAATTTATCAAAAAGATAAATTGTAGACAGTTTTCTTTAAATAAATGTCAGAATGGGTCGATTTGGGACGTTAAATTGTGATAAAAGTCTTTATAATCCATAACGGCAAAAAGGAAGGAATTTTTGTATAAAGGGATAGACGAAAGAGAATTTCTATATTATAATTAGGTAAAGAATTGTGAAGAAGAAAAAGGAGTGAAAAAAGCGGGATGATGCGCTTTTTATCTGTTTTGGCAGTGGCTTCGGCAGTGCTTTGCCTGGCAGTTTCTATGGCAATTTCACCAAAGGCTCCCTACCCTTTAACGGTGTTTGAGCTTCAAGCAGAAAATCCTCCGTCAAAAGACATAAATATGAAAGAAAATGTTATAAATCTTCACCAAGGAAAGTGGGACATCAACCAGGCAACGGCAGAGCAGCTGATGCAGGTGGAGGGCATTGGAGAAAAGCGCGCGCAGAAGATTTTACAGTACCTTTACCGAAAGGGCGGCATTTCCGACATGGAGCAGCTGCTGGAAATCGACGGAATCGGAGAAGAGCTGCTCAGCCGAATAAAGGAACAGTTCATCGCAGGATAAAAACAGCCCTCCGCTGCAAAAAAAGCGGAGAGCTGTTTTCCAATTTTCCAACTTCCCTTTATTTTTCTTATATAAGGAACTTTTCTCTTAAAGGGTTACAGCTGGATGGAATTAAGGTCCTGCTGGTCGAGCAGCTGTTCAAACTGTCGAATCGGCAGACAGTCGGCATGGATGGGGGAGGAAAGTTTTTCGGAATACATCGGATGCAGGTCGTTGAGCGGCTCGACCCTTGGAAAGACGGTGGCAAAGGACGGCGGCAGCGGTGTGCGGCGTCTTCTTTTGACTGCGTGTCCGATGCCGGAAGGAAGAGAATGTTTTTTCGGCATGAAAACACTCCTTTCTTTTTTGGATGAGGATAGAGAAAAAAGACAAAGACACATCAAAAAACGTGTCAAAGCTAGTATGACTCTCAAACAGATGGCATATTCATGCGGATTTTTGGCAAAAATAATTTTTTTGAAAAAATCTCAAAAAGGTGTTGACATTTTAAAAGAGGCGTAGTATAATAATCTACGTTGTCACGAGAGGACAGCAACAACGTGGGAGTTTAGCTCAGCTGGGAGAGCATCTGCCTTACAAGCAGAGGGTCACAG
>OGYZ01000719.1_pt1 | contig 29033 bp, 18 predicted proteins | sample 1576681 | NCBI WGS metagenome assembly OGYZ01 (sample SAMEA3541480, study PRJEB24748) | human gut metagenome | biome: human gut; feature: human-associated habitat; material: faeces | place: China | collected 2012 | reverse complement strand
TTGGCTGTGCAAGCCGCACCATCTTCCGTCCACTCATAGGTAGTTGCTCCCCAGCTGTGACCGATGGCTTCAATGTCCTCCACCTCTTTGGTGGCAGTGTAGCTTTCGCCTTCAAATATAACCTTCGCTGTGTAAAGGGTCGTGCCTTTTCCTTCACAGGTGGCAGGGGTTCCCACTTCGGATGTAACAGAAACACTGCTTGACAAATCTTTTACATGATTCTTGTCCGTTTGACAGGTCACGCTTGCCGTTGCACTCTTTCCATCCTCGGCAAAAACAATCACCGGTTCTCCCCACTGATGACCGGTAGGCGGAATGATAAGCGCATCTTCTGTCGTTTCGGTTGCTGCGTCTGCACCTGTAAAGAGTTTGCCACAAATGCTGCACTTGTAGTGGGATTTCTGTCCCGCCTCTTCGCAGGTTGCTGCTTTTCCTTCTACCAGCTGCGTTTGATGCTCGGACATCATCGTAAAGGTTGCCGTATTTCCATTGCCGCAATCATATTTGTAGATCATCATGGGCAGTGAAATTGACTTTGCCACCGTCGAAGTTTCCTCCGCTTTGAACCGTTGCATTGTCTGCTTGAAAGCCATTCAGTTCACTGATGGCAGTACCATTTACAATCATTCGCTTGTTGTCGTCACAGGACAGATTGTTCAACGAACCATTGCTGCCCAGGTCCAGATAAAGCAGCTGGTTGGCATTGCACTGCAGGTCCTGCAAATTGCTGTTCGCGCTGACATCCAACTCGGTCAAAAGGTTGTTGGAGCAGTTCAGCTTTTCCAGAGCAGAATTTCGACTCAAATCCAGCTTGCTAATCTGATTCTCATAACAAACCAATTCAGTCAGAGCGGTAAATGTGTGAATTCCTGTTAAATCCGAGATCGATTGATTGCTACAATCTATCTTTGTGATGCTGTCAATCTCCGCCTGTGTAAAAAATCCATCGTTACCTTCCGGCAAAGCAAGGAGGAAATTTCTGAATTTTTCATCCGGGAAGGTTTCTTCATCGATTGTCGCAACAGGCGTAAGCTTTTCCAGCTTGCCCTTGCCTGTTTTCCATTCGTCCAGATTGGTAATTCGAGTTTCGCAGGTTTCATCCTCAAAGAATTCGTTCTTATGCAGTTTGCAGCGCCAGTAGTCCTTCCAGCCATCTTCTGCGACAGTGGGCTGTTTACCCGGCACCAGCTCTGCTAAGTGTTTTGTTAGCATAGTAAATCGTTCTTGTTTACCATTGCCGCAATCATAGATATAGCTCATCGTTGCTTTAGTGAAGATTACCTTGCCATTTTCAAATTTGCCGCCTCTTACACTACTTACCTTGTTTACATCAAAGCCAAACTGTGTTTGCAGTGTCTCAAGAGAAGTGCCGCTTTGAATAGATGCCTGGTTGTTATGACAGCTCAAATTACTCAGCTGTGTATTATGGGTTAAATCCAAATGGGTCAACTCGTTGCTCTGACAGCTTAGATGCCCCAGTTGTGTATTATGGGTTAAATCCAAGTCTGTCAACTCGTTGCTCTGACACTTCAGATACCCCAGTTGTGTGTTATGGGTCAAATCCAAATCTGTTAAAAAGTTATTATAACAAAAAGAGCGTGGAGAAAAATTTCTCCACGCTCTTTTTTACCTTTTGTTCTCTGCTTGCCTCGATTTCACTGGTGGAATAGGGAGTATCAACAGAACCCCTATCCTATTATCTCCGGTCCATTCTTCCTACCGATTTTTTAGCAAAAATCGACCCAGACGCTTCTCGGTCTGTTCGCCGTTGCGGATGGCAAACTCTCCTGCCAGCAAGACGTGCTCAATGCCCTCCGCCTTCTGGAATGGGTTTTCATAGGTCGCTTTGTCGGCAATGGTATCCGGGTCAAAGACGGTAATGTCCGCTGCCATCCCTTCCTTTAGCAGACCGCGGTCCTGCAATCCGATGATTTGAGCCGGTAATCCGGTCACACGGTAGACTGCATGCTCCAGTGTGCAGAGCTTTTCTTCTCGTACCAGACGGAAAAACCGCGGGAAGGTCGCAAAGTGACGCGGGTGCGGTCTGCCCTCATTTTCCTCCTTACTCAGCGGCATACCACAACCATCGGTCCCGATGGTGACCTCCTGGCGCAGGAAGTACAGCACATCCTCTTCCGACATACAGAAGAAGATGCAGTCTGCGCTGCCTTTGGTTTCCACCATCAGTCGGGCAGCTGCTTCGGACATGGTGCAGTTCCAGATTTGGCTCATCTCATAGATATTTTTGCCGTCGGCTTCCGGGCAAAGTCCGTAGGTGGTGACCACATAAATGGCTTCACCGTCCTCCTTTTCCGCAAAGCGATGGTCCAGCTCTGCCAAAATCTGACCTCTCTGGTCAGAAGCAAGCCGAGCTGCCGCAGCCGCTACTCCGCCCTCCAGCGTCCATTTCGGCAGGATATTGGTAATGCCGGTTGCCGCCGCTGTGTACGGGTACATATCAGCCGTTACAGCAATGCCGTTTTTCTGTGCCTGCTCGATGTATTCCCAAATTTTCGGTGCCCAACCCCACTGCTCCTTGCCGCTGGCTTTCAGGTGGGATATGTGGACTTTTGCGCCTGTCTTTCGGTTGATTTCATACATTTCTTCCAGGGCAGCGATAATCTCCGCTCCCTGATTGCGCATATGGGAAGCGATGATACCGTCGTATTTGGCTATCACCTCACCCATTGCGTTCAGTTCCTCCTGGTCGGCAAACACACCGGGCGCATAGCCAAGACCCAGCGTCATTCCCCAGGCTCCGTCTGCCATCTCTTTGTCCAGCAAGGCAGCCATGTCCGCCAGCTCCTCTGCGGTGGCTTTTCGTCCTTCAAAGCCCATGACGCCGGCGCGCAAAGCTCCATGTCCGACCATCGGAAGCTGGTTGGTCGCCATTGGACGATTTCCACTCTTGGCTTTTTCAATAAACTGCGCCATAGAGGTAGAAACATAGGAATCCCACTTGCTGCTAACCGAGGAAAACTCCTTCATCAATTCCAGATTTTCCGGCTTACAAGGATAAACGGTGTAGCCGCATTGACCGGTCACCTCGGAGGTGATGCCCTGAAACAGCTTGGACTGACAGCGGCTGTCGGGCAAAAAGGTCGTATCACTGTGCGAGTGAAAATCAATAAAGCCGGGAGCTGCCGCCAGCCCGCCAAGGTCTACGATTTCCTTCGCTTTCTCTGCTATCGGTTGCTGGGAAAGTACTGCAATTTTCCCCTGTGCAATCCCGATATTCCCATGAAAGGGAGGTGCACCTGTACCGTCATAGACAACGGTATTTTTTAAAATAAGATCCAACATCGCTCAAAATCCCTCCTGAATCAAAAATGAGTGGTCGACTTCATTATACTGTGATTCATACTATTTCACAAGACTTTATCGTATTGTTTTATTTTTTTGTATAAATACACAGCCAAAATTGCTAAAATGAGTATATTATATACATATCTAAATAGGAAAATGCCCTGAACCTTTGAGAACGAAAAGGTCATTCGATTTCCTGCACTCATTTTTTTATTTTGGCAAAAACAGCAGCTGCTTGCAGGCAGCTGCTGTTTTTGCGGGAAGGAGAATGATTTATCCTTTCTTGATAAATCGGAAGGAGAGTATATCATGGTTAGATTTTCGGGTATCGTCATTCGACCAAACCCAATCTGAAAGGCAGAATGAACTAATGTGTGCCTTCTACATAAGAAAGACCCACCCTGTCCATTGCTTCTTTCATTTGATTTAATTGTTCACACCGAGCCAGACAACATTTTCCGATATGAATTCGGTCGACATGTTCCTCTTTCATCCGTTCCAGTTTTTCTGTAAATCCCGGGTCGTTCAGTTTATCTGCTTCACAGCCATTGCAATCAAAATAAGCCGAAAGCTCTACCGGTTGCCCTTCGTACTGTTCAAACGATTTCTTTCGGTCATAAAATGCCCGAAAGCACGCAGCGCCGGTGCAGACTCTGCCGGATTTTTTACAATGAAGAATGGCAATCTTTTTAATTTCTTTTTCCATCACGATTCCTCCAATGTGACAATTCCGTTTTCCACATCATAAATTCGATTACAAACTTCCTCGCACAATGTCCTGTTGTGCGTAATAAACACATACGACGTACCTGCCTTTTCCTGGTATTCCCGCAGCATCTGAATCATCTGTGCCTGTGTGATTACATCCAGCATGGAGGTTGGTTCGTCCAGGATAATCACCTTTGGTTCCATGACCAGCAGTCTGGAAAGCGCTGCTCTTTGCAATTCACCACCGGACAATTCAGCCGGTTTTCGATACAGGTGTTCCTCATGTAACCCGAATTTTTCTACATTTTCAATCAAGGTCGATAAAGAATATGGGATGTTATACAGCGAATAAGGCTCCTTCAAGCTGCTGAGCAAGGGTAATGCCGGGTTAAATGAAATTTCGGGATGCTGAAACAGGATCTGGACCTCCCTCCTATGAGGACCTTTAAAGGGATATTTCAGCTCATCTTCTCCGAAGAATATCCTACCGGAGGTAGGTTTCAGCAGACCCGAAAGCATTTGCCCTAATGTGGATTTTCCGCTGCCGCTGTCTCCAAACAGCCCGATGGTTTCCCCTTCCATTAAGGTAATATTTACATCTTTGGCAGCATAAAAATTTTCTTTTTTGTTCACACGGCTTTTATAAATTTTGGTAAGGTTCTCAGTTTTCATTCTCATATTTCCAGCACCTTACCTTTCTATCGCCAAGTGTAAACACCGGCGGCATTGTATCGCATTTTGATGTGCAAAATCTGCACCGATGCTTGTACCGGCACCCGTAGTTTTGATAATCCGTGTGAGGCGGAGCAAATCCCGTCATGGAAACTTTCATCCCGTTTTCCGGTATTGCCAAAATCATATCCTGTGTGTATGGGTGAAGCGGATTTTTCAGTATCTCTTCGGTTGGACCATACTCTACCTGCTGTGCCGCATAGAGGACACAGATGTGGTCTGAAATTCTTCCTGCAAACATCATATCATGTGTGACACAAAGCAGGCTTTCTTCTTTTAGCTGCTCAAACGCCTCTACCACAAGCGAAACTCTCTTTTCATCGAGTCCTTTGCTGGGTTCGTCTGCCAGAATCAGTTTCGCTCCTGCGGAAATTCCCATCGCCACCATTGCTCTTTGTCTCATACCGCCCGAAAAAGTATGTGGGTATGCATGGACCAGTTGTTCCTCGTTACCTAAACGAAACATCTTCAGCAGCTCAACACTTCTTTGGACCGCCTGCTTTTTTGTGAATCCTTTGTGCTCCATCAGTGGCTCTCCTACCTGAAATCCAACCTTCAAAAGAGGATTCATGCTTCCTCCGCCTCCCTGCGGCACATAGGAAATCTCGGCTCCACGAATCTTGTTCAGCTGTTTTTTCTTTAAGCTCAACAAATCTTCTCCTTTGTACAGCACCTGTCCTTTTACAATCGCCGTTTCTGGAAGAAGCCTCAAAATTGCAAGAAGCAAAACACTTTTGCCGCTGCCGGTCTCTCCTACCAGTGCAATCTTCTGCCCTTCGGCAACTGTCAGGCTCACATCTTCGACTGCCTGCACATCACTTTCATCGCTAAACTGAACCGAAACATTTTTTATTTCCAGCATCCTTTACACCTCACTTTTTCTGCTGACCGTAATAGCCAACCAGCATAAAACCAAGCACTGCCAGAGAGGTGCAGATGATGGGCGGCAGATACCACCAGTATTGCCCACGGACAACACCATTTCGAAAAAATGCAAAGTGCAGGATTGCACCCCAGCTTTTTTCGGCAAATGCACCCAAGCCGAGAAAGCTCAGCGAGGCCTCTGTCATCATGGCACCGGAAACTGCCATCGCTCCACGGGAAAGGATGATATCCTTGATATTGGGGAGCAGATGTTTAAACATGATGACAATGTCTTTTTGTCCGATTGCTTTTTCAATTTTAATAAACGGTTCTTCCTTCAGCGACAGAATGCGGGAGCGCAGCACTCGGGTCGTTCCAGTCCATGATGTTACCGAAATTGCCACCACAATACTCAGCATTCCCGGCTCCAAATAGCACACCAGAAGGGTTGTCAGCGCAAGACCCGGCAATGCCATTGCAAGATTGGTCAAAGCAGTAACAGCTTTGTCCACATATCCTCCATACCACCCGGAAAACAGCGCCAGAACCGTTCCCAGAATGGTAACAACAAATGCAGCAAAAACACCGATTCCCATCGAGATGCGAGTTCCATACAATAGTTCGCTGAAAATATCCTGACCCACATCATTGGTCCCCAGCCAGTGCTCTGCACTTGGCTTTGCATAGGTCAGCGAACTGGTTGCTGCCGGGTCATACGGAGCAATATAGGGTGCCAAAAGAGCAATCACAACAAAAAATATAATGATGATGCTTCCCATCACTACAGGAAGATTGATTTTTTTCTTTTTCTGCATATCGGCACCTCCTTAAGAAGCAATTCTTGGATCAATGAATGCAATCACAATATCACTGATCAGATTTGCCATCACCACACAAAATGCCGAAACCAGAAAGCACAGCTGTGCTGTAGGAAAATCGTGGTTTGAAACAGACTGATAAAACAACTGCCCCATGCCCTTCCAACCAAAGATGGATTCAATCATCATAGAACCCGATAATAGGCTGCCCATCTGCATACACATACTGGTGACATACGGAAGCATTGCATTCTTGATTACATGACGGAACAGCACCTTTCTTTCCGGCAGTCCCTTTGATTCTGCTGTTGTAGTAAAGTCTTCTTTTCTAATCTGCGACACGCTGCTTTTCATCGTCATAAAGTCACTGGCTGTGCGAAACAGAATCAAAATGGACAAAGGCAGAACCATATGATGCAAAATATCCAATGTCCTCTCCCAACCTGTTGTCATCCCACTGGTCATTCCACTGATGGGAACCCACTTCAAATTATAAGCAAAAACAACCAGTGCAAGGACACCAATGCAGTTGGAGGGTACTGTATTCAGGAACAGCGCAATCGGCGTCATAATAGAATCAAACAGTTTTCCCGGCTTCCAACCCGCTATAACACCTAATACCGCACCAAAGATTCCCCCCAGAATCCATGTTGGTATCGACAGCCTAACAGTCCACGAGATACTTTTCAGTACGTTATCCAAAACCGGCTGCTTATTGGAATATGCAATTCCAAAGTCCATGGTAACAATGCTTTTTAAATATCTTACATACTGTACACCATAGGAATCATTCAGCCCATACTTCTCAGCGATAAATTCCAGTTCTCCCGGGTCCTTTTCCAGCAGATAATAGTACTCCTCCTGACCAACAATGTGCTGAAGCGGGTCTCCGGGCATAAACCGGACCATAAAAAAGCTGATGGTAATCACAACAAATATCGTAGCAAACGCAGCAAGAATTCTTTTGAAAATATGCTTAGTCATCGTTGGATTTCACAACCTTCATAAAAAATGGGCTGCTCAATGGATAGGGACAAGGAGCAACCCTTTTTGTCACATTATTTTGCGGTCAGTGTGTACCAGAGTTCGTCGTTTACAACACCCCAGGAAGCACGGTTATACCAGTTTTCATATTTGTCTGTGCGATATGGATAATAGCAGGAGGTCCAGCTCAAAGCAGTACCGAACAGGGTCTTTGCTGCTTCATTCTGCAGATAGGTGATGCATTCCAGATATTCCTCGCTGGAATGGGCACCCAGCATACGCCATACCGTTTCATTAAAGGTCGGGTCGGTGTATGTACCCCACAACCAGGAAGCATTGCGGTCGGTTCCCGGCTTTGGCTCATAAACATAATAGCGGAAAGCAGAGGTATGTCTTGCCATACCGGCGGTTGTGTAGCCGATGGCAATATCATAATTTCCCTCCTTGATATTGCTTTCCCACACCTCAGAGTTTACAATGATCGACTGGTCAACATAAGCGTTTACGCCTACGGATGCAAGATTGTCAACGATGACTTCTGCAATACGATTTCTCAGATTCATATCTTTGGAGTATTGTGGAACCACCAAAATCTTCATTTCAGAACCATCCGGGAATTCACGGAAGCCATCTGCGTTCACATCAAGGTAACCGGCATCATCCAAAATTTTCTTAGCTTCCTCCACATCCTGTGCAAACTGTGGCAGTCCTTCTACATAACCGTTACAGGACGGCGGAATAATGCCGGCACATGGAATAACCGCATCATCGCCGCCGATGGTCTTCGACAGCAGCGCCCAGTCCATCGCTTTGGTAACTGCCAAACGGAAGTTGTAATCACTGCCGGCTTTTCTGGTCATACCGAAGGTCATCTGGTTGCAGCCCGAATAAACACTCTCCCCCTTATCTACGGCAGGGTCAGAAATCATATCCATCAGGGTGTAATCAATAGGAGAAGAATATGCGTAATAGCAGTCGATCTCACCTGCATTCAAAGCAGCCATTACCGCAGTTGCATCCGCATATGTCTTGATGGTGACCGATTCAACGGTAATATCCCCGTGGTAGTTATTTTCCGGAATTGCTTCATAATAGGAAACCTGCGCATCAACATCCTTGGATACCAGCTTGTACGGACCGCATCCGATGGCTGCATCTTCTCCGGTATAATTTTTGTATTCGTCACTTCCTTCAAACTTTTCCCAGATATGCTTTGGAAGTACGCCCTGCATCATGGCAGAGCCGGACAACCAGCCATAAACATCCGGCTGACTGAAGGTAATCCTTCCCTTTCCTTCTCCGGTTTCCTCAACGCTTACCAGATTCAGGAAATAAGAACTCTTTGCAGTTTCCGCCAAAAATTTGATAGTAAATGCAATATCGTCCCATGTTACCGGCTGACCATCGCCCCAGACAGCAGTGGTAGGCCATGTAAAGTCCAAAACACAACCATCATCCGAAATATCAAAGGAAGTAAAGAAGTAGGGCTGAAGAGAACCGTCTTCTGCTTCATATACCCAGTTTCCACGGACAAATCCAACATAATTGATTCGTCCAAAGATGTCCGTCTGGCTGTACAGGTTAAAGGTCGTATTGGGTGTAGTTGTACCAATTACCAGATTTTTTACCTTTTTGACGCCTGTTTCTGTGTTCTCCTCTGTTGTGTTCTCTGTTTCATTTTGGACTTCCGCTTGTGTTGTTGTACTCTGATTACATCCGGTCATGGTTCCAATCAGCATGACAGCCGCAAGTAACAGAGCGATCAATTTGCGAGATTTCATCGAATCACCTTTCCGATTGTAAATTCGCTAAATGTGCCGTCTGCAAAAAAAAAAGAGTATTATACCAAAATCGGTATAATACTCCCTGTGAACGCAATGACCCTATCATTTTTGCTTTCATTTCCCATACCGAAATGGCAGACACCATCCTAGGCGGGTCTCCTGACTTAAATTCATCGCACTTATTCCCTTCTCAGATTGAAAACAATCCAATGGATATGAATAAGCACTCCTTAATACAGTAGAGTTGGCTGTTGCAGATTCACACTGCATTCCCCATTATCCTCTGAAAACAGAGTACCTATGACGCAATATTTAGTTGTCCCCATTATAGGTCAATTTATGATAGAAGTCAAGATGTTTATTCATTATTTTTTTACAGTGTGCAAATAATTCCCTCGTTTTTCACTTCATCTTTTTCCCAAAACGCCCGCTCATCCCTTCGGTTGTTGCTCTGCTCCTTCTTTTTTATGGGTTGCCTTCTTGGGACATCGCTTTAGGCACTCACCACAGCGGATACACTCCATGCTGTTTGGCTTTGTATTATGTAGAGCCAGAGGTTCCTCATAACTTTCTAAATGAAACTGACCATATTCTTACTCTGTTCGGTGTATACTACGCTTAATCTCTTTACCCATGCTCTGTCTCTACAGCTGTGCGGTTTTTATATGATGCCGATTAACGCAATCCTTATCAATGGTAAAGCATCGACTTGACCATGAGCTCTTATTAGAGATTTAAGAGAAGAGATCACACACTGGACTTTCCCATAAAAATTGTGTACCAACGGGGTTCTACTCCCGAGCCAAATATAAGAAAGACCTGCACAGCTGGATAATAGCTGTGCAGGTCTTTCTTATTCACTCTTTCCTTGTTGTCACAACAAATATTCTGTTTTTCACATGATGGCTGTCATATAGAAAAACGCCAATCGAGCACTTCTCTGCTACTCGCACAAGGAAAATCACCCCCGCGTGTGCGGGGAAAAGTTGCTGTAAATGTTGCCTGACCTGATTCGTTTGGGATCACCCCCGCGTGTGCGGGGAAAAGATTCATTGACAATAGCGGTTAACCGTAGTATTAGGATCACCCCCGCGTGTGCGGGGAAAAGTCGTGCCGTTGTCCTAGCACTGCCCGCCTCTTAGGATCACCCCCGCGTGTGCGGGGAAAAGATACTTAGTGTAATCAAGCCCTTTTTTCACAAAGGATCACCCCCGCGTGTGCGGGGAAAAGAGGATATAACAGGCAGAGAATCGTATCATGTTGGGATCACCCCCGCGTGTGCGGGGAAAAGTAACAACTGCGCAGGCTGATGCAGAGGTAGCGAGGATCACCCCCGCGTGTGCGGGGAAAAGGAAGCAGCTGTCAAAAGTATTCCCAGAAAGATAGGATCACCCCCGCGTGTGCGGGGAAAAGCGGAAGAGCGGTTTGACAGTATGGATGCTTTTAGGATCACCCCCGCGTGTGCGGGGAAAAGACTAAAAAAAGCCCATAAAATCAAGGACTTTGATCCCGTACCTATCCGATTTCATTTAGTTTTTCGTAGATTTGAAAGGTGGTGTAGCAATCTTCCAACGCCCGATGGAAACGTTCCGGTTTGATCTCAAAATAGCCCGCCAGCGTTTCCAACCGATAATCTGCTATATCCTGGACCCTTCTTCGTGCCAAGGTCAACGTATCAAAGCAGGAATTTACAGGAATCGAAATCCCGGTATCCACACTTGCTTTTTTTAAAAACGCCAGATCAAAGCTTAAATTATGTCCAATCACGACACTTTGCCCTAAAAAGTCCCAAAATTCCTCCAGTGCTTTTTTTAGTTCGATGCCTTTGTCTGCCATCTGTTGTGTAATTCCGGTTAAATCCATAATATCCTGTGGAATCGGGCACTTTGGATGAATCATCGCCGAAAAGCGTTCCGATATTTTATGTTCAATGATTCGTAATGCACCAATTTCCAGAATCTCGTTGTGTGCTGGATCCAATCCCGTCGTTTCAACATCAATGACAACATAGCCTCTCTTTTGTGCTCGTTTGTCTTGTTCGGCACGTTTGTTCTGAACCATTCGGCTAATAGCTGCTTTACTTGATCTGTCCATTGATACCGCACCGGATTCGGTTGTTGCAGGTCGCATCATCAGTGTCAATCCTTCAAAATCCACCGGCATCCAACGGGTGTTGTGGACCCGGAATTCCATTCCCTGTTCGTTGTTGGCAGAATACACCATCGTCGCACGTCCTCTGGGAAGGTTGTCACAAATGCGCTTCCACAGTTCTTCCCGCACTCGCTTGTTCAGCTGTCCAACATAGACACCTGTGTTGATTTCCAGAAGCCATTTGGACAAATCTCCACGCAGCCGAGGCGGACAATCCGTAAGTGTTACAACAATCATCTTTACTCCTTCGCACTGTAAGAACGTCCGTTTTCCACACACCCCTGTTTGTCATCCCATAGATACACTGCATTTTGAAGTTCACATGATACATCATCCGCAGCAAACAGCGTCTGAATATCCCGCACCATCCTTTCCATCAGATGATATTTCTTCATTGCATCTCGGGTGTTTCTCCGCATAACAGAGGCAATATCCTCCTTTTCCACAGTCGCAGCCAACTCAAAAGCCAACGGAATTGTAATATCTGCTTTATAGAGGTCTGCTATGTCATACACAAAGGAACACTCATGACCTGTGTGGACGAATCCCAGACCCGGCGAACAACCAAGCGCTTGAATCACTGCGTGAGCTGCTCCATAAAGGCAAGCATGTCCGGCAGAAAGCGCTTGATTGACCGGGTCTCCTCCCGAAAAATTTTCCGGGTCATAATTTCGTCCATTCCATGGAATATTCCATTTTTTAGAACACTGACGATATACCGCACGAATTCGGGCGCCTTCCCTGCCACGCAACTGCTGCAACGTCAACCGGGATACATCTTCATTTGGAAATCGCATACTGTACATTTGACGTACTACACCCAAGCGAAGCCGGACGTTGCTAACCAGCTCTGCCTGTCGAATCAACAGGTTTGCCCGATGCGTCAAAGCCCGACCACCTGCATAGTAGCGCACGCCATGTTCTCCTACCCACAGGACACTGACTCCAGAGTCACCAATCAATTCCATTGCACGATGGGTCACTTTGGTACCGGGTCCCAGAAGCAAAACGCTAATGGCAGCAGAAGGAAGGAAAACTGTCCCACGGTCGTCTGTTACAGTGATAGCTCCGTCCTGCCTGTTCAGAACGCAATGCTCCAGATAGATAAATGTCATTCTATCAGAAATTTGCGGAAGAGCTTGAAGTTCCGGGCGAATCATTCCAGGTATTTCAGCCATAACTTATTTCCTCACCTGTACAACTGTCATCAGCCCTGTACCATAGGCTTTTCCGCGTCCTATTCCGCTACAAAGCATCTGTCGAAATATTTCCGGGTTACTTACTTCCAAAATTCCCTCATAGGTCACCGCCAAAAAGGTAACGTTTTTCCCGCTGCTTCCCTTTTTGAAGCGATACCAGACCGATTTTGTTATGCCGAATTCTTCTTCCGACAGGATAAATCCATATTTCTCGCTTTGTCGTTTTAGCCACTCGATCTGATTTTGAGGAGTGCTGTGCGCACACACCCGACCTCGTTGTCCCGGACCTGCCGGAACACTGTAGGTGGGATTCGCACAAAGGCAGAATTGCCAGCGACTGCCCTGACAGATTCGATCCAACAGCGAGGTATAATCCTTTGTTTGCCAGGTTTCTCCCGGTGGTGCAAACTGCGCTGCCATCCTGCTGAGGTCCGGTTTTTCGGAGCTGAGAATCAAAAGATAATTCTGCCCGCCTCGACTATCAATCCGCCACAAATTTCTCTGCCGCTCCCCGGGGAAGGAGGATTCCAGTGCACCGTGGAGTTTGTTGGGTGCAGAAATAGCTGATAAGGTGCGATGGTTATTCATATCAAGACGCATTTGCGTTAAGTACATATTTCCTCCCCCAATTCTGTCATTGGATCGTGTTCAGCAATGGGATGCAACGGATAGGTAACCACCCGACGAAATTCATACTTACGGTGAGTGGGATCAAAGGACAGCGGTACATCCCGAATCAGCCCTCCCTGTTCACCTTTTTTCGCATCCAGCACCAGTCGGGTGGATGTATCCGGTGCATTCTCCCGCAAAGCTTCCTCCAACGGCTTAGGGGATATTTCCAGAAACACCCGTCCGGTGGGAGGGCAGGAGCGCCGTCCCAGATACAGTGGAAATACCGGAGCTTGCAGTGCCTTGCCAATCTTGTTCAGCAGTTCCTCGTCCTTACTTTCCAGTCCGGCAACAAAGATAGCATCTGATAGATAGTAACGGTGGGTTACATAAGGACTGCCTTTTTCCGGATGGGCTGTATGATAATCCCGTATCATGGTACCTTCCCGGTCCACCCGGATACCAAAGCGCAAAGATGCCAGTGTATGTAAAATTTCCTGGTCCTGTCTGGGAATTCCCAATGCAGCGGCAATCAATCCAATTACACCGCTTTTACTTGGTTCTCGCTGCGTTCTCCTCACATCAAATTTCGAGTCCGTCCCCCAGGACTGCATCGGTCCTGCAAGACGCAGAAGCAGCGTACTCATTTTATTTCCCCTTTCAGCCATGCTTCCAATGTATTCAGCAGAGCATCTACAGAGCAAGGCTCCGCCAGAGATTCCAAACCTTTTCCCACCGTCAGAGACAGCTCCGGTGCAGCTGCAAAATCACGGTAGGTTTCATCTGCATAAGCTGCTAAAGCCTTTGCGGAATTGGCAACATAGCCTTCGTTTCCGGCGCGCACGGGCTTCTCAAAAGCACCTGCCATATTGATGGGCTGATCTCGGCGGACGGCCACATACACCACATCCGGGCGGGTCCAGTTGGCAAAGGTGTTCTGCTTGCCGGTGGGCATGCTGCGGATAAACGCCTCCGCAAAAGCCCGCACTGCCTCCGGTGTTGCCTCTCCAAGCATCTTTTTTAAATCTTCCACATTTACCGTGGCATAGCGGTATAAGGTAGAAGAATTGAATTCGACGGTTCCCAGATGACCGGCACCGGCATTGTCCTCTGGAGAGCAGTCGTCCACAGCAGTGAAATAATCAAATTCATTTTCTATTGCATGGGTGGAAATTGCATGAGCAACCTGAGCGGCAGCATCGAAATTGAGCCCGGGATCATCTGCCACCATTCGACCAAACAAGGCAAGGTCTACGCTGGGTCTGGCTTTCAAAGCCTCTTTGCATTCCGTTTTGTTGGGTGCCTTTTCCTGTCTGGCGGCAATCTCTGCCAACTGATGGATTTGACTGGGGCTGATGAAAAATAATGCGCCGGTCTTCAGCTGATTTTTGTCTTCCTTTACTTTGACTCCGGCAGCCTCCAATACCTTCTTTGCAGAGTCTTGCGCCTGTTTTTCGGTACACTCCGGGTCGAGTGCTATAACCTGCCCTGCGACCAAATCAATCACCATTTTGGTTCGCTGTCCCACATCCTCCTGAGACAATATATCCTGAAATTTCAGTCGCATAGCACGTTTCCAAGCCTGACTGGACACTCTGGCACGCGTCACACCGCCGTAAATAGCCGTCTTGGGACTGCCGGTATCATCGCGGTTCACACAGCTGGGGGGAACCGTCTGCAGTACGTGGAAGTCAACATAGATTCTTTCACTGTTATTCATGATTGTCATCCTTTCTTTCTTGACGCCGGTACACAGTCCGGTAAAAATCCTGTCCCCATTGCAGACGAATTCTTGCAGCTCCGTCCGGCGTTTGGAAGACATATAAATCTCCTGCCAATTCTACATAATCCAGAGGGATACCATCCCTGCGCAAAAGCTGGATCAACCCGCGCAGATGGTGCAGACACTCCGGCATACCTTTAGCAGTAGCAAATGCATTAAATCGGCGCTGAACCGGTTTTAGGTGATCTTCATCGCCGTCTGCCAAGCTGCCGATGGCAATTCCCAGCCTTTGCCCATCCATATGCATTTTCTGGTCGTTGCCCTGCTGATGCATGGCATATAGAGTCAAGGCACCGCACACCGCCCATTCTTCCCATGTAGGGTTGCCGTTTTGGCTCATAAGCTCCTCTGGAAAATCCCGAAACAGAAGCTCCCAGAGCTGAGGTAGCTCTCCCGGCTTCTTGCCAATCCCACGGCGCAGATTTGCCAAATCGGCACGAACCAGATGCGGATTGGGTTCCGTTTGCCAGTACATGAGTCTTTTGCGCACAAAGCTCATTACCTGCTTTTTACGGTCGTTCATCTGTTTTCTCCTTTGTTATGCTTTTCATGTTGAAGTGATCTCTTATCTGCCAGAAAAATCGATTAAAAACATTCGGTGAAGAATAAAACTTTCCTTCTACCCAACGTCCTGCAAACGCTGCTTCTCCGGCATTTTGAACCATTTTTTGTCCCTGTTTCATTGCGAGATGATATGCCTCCATACGCCACTGCTCATCTTTTTTTGCCCGGAGTTCTTCTGCATCCCCCAAATCAGGGTCAATGGAAGCCAGCCACCTGCGAAACGGAATATCCACTGCGGAATAATACATTTGGCTTGCCTGATAGATTCTGCCTTTTTCTGCGTCGCTGTCCGGTTGCCCGCCGGCTGCCTTGAAAAGTTCTTCTGCTAACACCCCCAAAAACCATGCTGCTTTCTCGGTCTGGGCAATTTTATCTTGGATCAACTTATCCCACAATTTTCCTCCTTCCTCCAAAAGAGAAATGTGGAAATCCAGATGGTCCTCCAATATATCTTCTATAAAGAAGTCCTTATCACCATATTTTGCTCCTACAGTGCGGAAATGGATGATAAAATTATTCTCAAGAACTTCTTTCCATTTCAGCAATACGACCCAGTTCATAATTCCGGGCGTCTTGCCATTACTTTGTGGTACTGTGATTGCAGAAAAATCGCGCCACATTTGCCGATCTGGTTTTAGTCGTTTCGGCTGGTTGTAGCCCGGTTCATTTTTCTTTCCTTCCCGATACTCCCATAGGGTCATCTGTTCTGCATCGGCATTGACCTTAGAGAAAAAATCACCGCCTAAAAGGGTATATCCTACGACCTCTTCATTCTCCCTGATCAGGAGCAACCTGCGTGATTGCAGCGTCAGCAACTCCGCCTGATTGTCCGGCATCGCAATTTCTGTTCGCTCCTCTCCCTTGGGTTTTTCCAATTCCCATACAGGGGCAGGTTCCTCCCAAATCTGGCTTCCATCTTTTAAAAGTGCCAGATTCAACATCAGTGTTTCAAAAAGCGTTTTCCCCTCGGCATAGATAAGTCCCAGCTTCCCCAGCCAACCGGCACCTGGTGAGGGGAGTCCCTTGCCCTTCGGCTTTGCAGAGGTATCGTCAAAGCCGTTGAGGTGAATAAGCCACCTTGCCGCTGCCGCATAGTCTAGCCCTGCCTTTTCTTTTCCTAAGCAGACTGGAAAAAGCCGCACCTTGTTGTTGCTCTCAGACAGTTCGCCATTTAACTTCGCAGCAGTATATACAGTTCCTACGGATGCTGCCGGAGTCTGATAGAATGGGTGTTCCGGGTGGAAAAGCCAGAAGCGCTCTTTCCATTGTTCCAAGTATTTTCGAATCGGTTCTTGTGGAAACTGTCCAGCCTTCCACAGCATCTGCCAACGCTGTACTGCCTGACCTGGAGTTTCTATAGGATTGTCCTCACCATCCAAATCCATTCGATAGAAAACCGTATGTAGCACTGCCAGCAAAAGGCGCAGAATTGCAACATCCTGTGTCGGAAGCTCTCCTGCCAGACGCCGATAGTGATGACCTTCCCACAATGCTTGTGTCAAAGAAATTTCCTGAGCCGTACAGTCCTCTGTCATTACTCTGATCCAAGGCTCATCTAAGAGATTAAATTCAATCTCGGACATTTTATTCCTCCTTTTCTGCTAATCCAAACTGTGGATTGTAATACAATTTCTTTCCGGCAAGTTCTGCGGTTCCTTCCGAATTCAAAACAAGGAATAACTCGCCTTGTAACACTGGGGATTGCAGCCATTCAAAGAGTTTCTCTCCCATCTGTTCTTCCAATTCTTTAATCACAGCATCAATACAGTAGTTTTGGCTGAAAGTAGAAGGAAGGCGCAATCTCTGGGCAGCAATAACTCGACTTTCTTCTATGCTGGGTTGTATATTAAGTTGGTAGCGCTCTCTGGAATGTTCTTTTGACAACAGCTTGATCTGACCGTCTTCATCTTGCTGAACCACCAGCACCTCAATAGCGGCTGTTCCATCGCGGACAGCTGCCTGCGCCTGTAAATCTGTAAACATCTGCATATTATCCATTGTGCCAACAATTGTATCAAAGAATCCATCTGTCGAAGGTGGAAGCATACAATAACTACTGGCACGCTTCCGCTGTTTTTTTTGAAATAATTGATGCTGATTTTTCGCATCTTCATACTCCGGTGTAGATTCCGGCTCCCAAAGTGCCTCATCATATGTTTTCTGCACCAATGGGGAAATGTCCTCCGGCAATCTGATTTGATTCGGCAACAAGCCCCGGGTTCTCAGCAACAGATAAGCACCGTAGACTGCAAGGCTACCGGCATCCAGTTCTCCCTGCGCACCAAGCACCAGACAGCGTGGCGTTATTGCCTTGGTGGGTCTTTGCCTGGAGTGGCGATGCAGGCGACCGATTCTCTGCAACAGCAGGTCCATCGGGCAAAGATCCGTAATCAGAAGGTCAAAGTCCAAATCCAGAGATTGCTCCAACACCTGAGTTCCAATCACAATGACTCCCTTGCGTTGCTCCAATGTAGAATGTTTACCAACATGTTCCAGAATATCCTGCTCATGTTGCAGCCGGTCCGGGGTCAAATATCTGGAGTGATCCATCAGTATTGTCGCCTTAGGATAGATCTCTTTTAAGCGTTTCCACAATTCCTGTGCCCGCTTCACTGTGTTTACAATAAAACCCACACAACCATATTCGATTATATTGCCCAGTTCCGCGATTGCCTGCTCTTCTGTACATCTCTCGACGAGAACCGTTCGGCTGGTTCCCTCCGATGGAATTGCCAATTTATGATGATGGTTATCGCTTGTCCAGGTAAGCAGAGGATACTCCTGGATATTTTTGAATTCAGCAGGTGTTTTCTTGCCGGAATAAGCATGGAGCAGCTCGGCTCTTCTCTTTCCGGGCAGGGTGGCTGACAACAATATTACCGGAACATGATAGGCGCCCAACCACTTCAATGCGCAGTCCAAGTAGGTGTTCATGTAGGTGTCATAGGCATGACATTCATCAATAATGACAACTTTTCCAGTCAAACCCAGGTGCCGAAGCATAACATGCTTCTGACGAAGCGCTGCCATAAGAAGTTGATCCACTGTACCTACAACCAGGTTTGCCAGGAGCTTTGTTTTTCTTCCTCGGAAGAAGGAGTGTACAATCAGAGATTCCGGTACCATATCATTTGCCCAAAGTTCCTGCTCCTCATCACCGACCTGAACACTCCCTTCTTCCAACTGCCGAAAGGATTCATTAAATTCCGCCTGTCCATGGACCAGGGACACAGCAATCCCACTGGATTCCGGCTGTTGTTGTGCCCATTGAGTCATTCTTGTGAACATGGCATTGGAGGTTGCCTGAGATGGCAGGAAAAAAGCAATCCCTCCCAAATGAAAACGATTCATCATAATCTCAGCAGCAGAGAGTGCCGCCTCCGTTTTCCCCTGACCCATAAGAGCTTCTAAAATCATGATTCCCGGTTTTTCCATTTCCGCTGCAATCTGCTTAACAGTTTCCTGCATACGATTTGCTGAAAACCCAAAGCGACTCATAAAAAAGTAGGGCATTTTCCAGTCGTCAGACACCTTCCATGGAGCGGGAAGATTCAATTTCTGGAGGGCAAATTCTGCTCGCTTCGGGTCATATTTCCGAGGCAGCTCATCCTCCCTGATCATTGGGAAAAAAGCAGTGTTACTGGCAATCCAGTCTGCCATGATAACAAGACCTGTCAACGCCATCTGTGCAGCCATTCCACATTTGGGTAAATCTTCATGATGGATGATCCCGATTCCATTCAAAGCCCAAGTAAGCAGTTCCCGTTGCGTATTGCCCCACAGGGTGTCCCGTTCTTCTGTATTGTTCCAACCGAAAGACATCGGAGATTCTTCGCGAAAGGAAACGATGCGATGACTCTCCGGTTTCCCGTGGTGTGCGCCGACTACAGCAGCCAAACATTCATTGATTTCTTCCGCTCGCAGTATTTCCGCACCTGCAGCAGCATGAAACAGCTTTTCATTAAATAAGCCCTTCTGCGGTTCTGTAACTAGTCCATTTTTTTCCAGCCGATGCCGCAACGTCTCTCGGTGAGCCAATATCTTCCGCTGAAACATTGGCGTTGCTTTGCCAATATCATGCAGTAGCGCAGCTGCAATAGCGATTTTGCAAAGTTTCTCCTGCGTTAACTCCAATTCGTCATCATAATCATCAGGAAGCCAATGCCACAGCAAATACTCCATTACAGCTGCGGTATCTTGCAGATGAACAACCAGTGGCAGCCAAAGCGTTTCATCCTCTGCGTCTGTCTTGGCATTCAATGCCCATGCCGCATCACTAAGTTTTTCTGTGCCTCCAATCAGATATTGTACAGGCAGATGATTCATATACGCATCACTCCTTTTCGCTCTGTTTGTATTTGATATACCGCTGTGAGAGGGCGCCGGATTTATATTGATCCTGTTGTAATTGATACAAAACTTCTTTAAGAAGTATCGGTCAATGATAAAATATATTTGAAGTTCTGAAAACAGAGCAACTGGGCTGTTTTTTATATTTGCTATATTTATCACACAATGGAAACATCTCAGTTTGCAAAAAATTTGTGTAAATTAGTGCGTCTTACAGAATTTTTATGAAATTTCGGAGGAATACCAATATAGTAATAATGCGTGAATATTTATATTCTTATCGTACCATAAACATCCATATTTTTCAAGCTGTTTTGCCTTTCATCACCTATCTGTTAAAGCTCGTAAACACATGGCTACGTTTATTCTGCCTTTTCTTAAAACATTTCGTATTCATATTAAATGAAAGTCACACCAAAACAGCATGAGCGAATCATCTTCATCCCCTGTTAAATAGAACCATATTCCCCTGGAGGTAAACGATATGAATTTCTATTGGTCAACATCGCTATCCATTAACAGGAATTGCGGTTGCCGCCATCTAAAATATTCCCCGTTCTTTATTTTGTCGTTCAAGTATCGTATAATGATATAAAACAAAAGCGCAATAGAACCAAGGTGCGTTCCATGAACATTCTTGACCAGAATCTGCTTACGTCGGATTTTGGGGGCAGTCAAGCAAAACGCACGATTTGGGATATTGCCCGGATCAACTGCAATAAAAAACAGAACAAACTGCTTTGTTAACGGTCTACCTTGGCGTAGGTCTACATAATGGATACGGAAGCGCGCAGCGAATGTACATCAAGCGAGGGTATATCCCCGATGGAAGCGGTGTATGGTATGGGGATAAAATATCTCCTCAATATGCCGATTGCTGCCATGATGACGACTTCGTTTTGTACTTATCAAAAAAGCTGCAATAACGAGAACGGTGTGGAACAAGGAGAAGCGAATCATATGACAAAAGAAGTATTTGCAAAACCATGTGTTGGAGCAATCATTAAAAAAGTGGTCGGCAATGAACCATATATTCTTCTACAAACAAGGCAAAAGGAAGATGGGAACGAAACCAATGGCATGTTCGAAATTCCTGCCGGTAAAATCCGGGAATACGAGGATGTGTTTTCGGCGCTGCGCAGAGAGGTTTGGGAAGAGACTGGTCTGAAGATTACAAAAATATACGGCGAAGATTCATCGGTATGCACACAGATTGGCGATGTAACTACAATTTCATTTACCCCTTACTGTGTAACACAAAATCTGTCAGGAGCATATTCCATCATTCTGAACACATTTTTATGTGAGGCAGAAGGTGATTTAACGGAATCTACCAATGAAACAGAACAGGTCCATTGGGAAAAAGTATCGGAAATAAAACGATTGCTGGAAGAGCATCCCGAAAAAATATTTTTTATGCATATCAATGCGCTCAAAAAGTTTTTAAAAGTGTAAATTTCCGTTTACTGTCGGTAGAGAAGCGCATGGTCTCACAGGGAGGTGCGCCTGATGTCCAAAGAACCTTTCTGGAATAGCGAAGAATCTATCAGCAAAGTAAAATTGACTGTGCTGAACACAACGATGATCATGCGGCAAGCAAGACGTATCTTTTATCTTGACCTTGCTCCGCTCAAATCCTAAGGAATCCATGAGCGAGAATCATGCCGTTTGATTCCCTCTCTCAAAAAAGAAATCCGCTGTAATCTCCATCCTTGCAAGAGTGGAAACTACAGCGGTTTTCTTTTTTTTGCCCCTTAATGTCTGTATAGCTTCGCAATAATCAAGCCCACACCAAGAACCACAACCAATACAAGCTACAGGTGCTGCTTGAAGTTGTGCTACCCGTGTCGTTGACAGACCTCTTTTTCGGCAAAATTGGGGTGGATAAGGTCCAGAAGATGACAAACCGAAGGTGCCGTCAGACAGGAGCGCTCATAACTGTATCGGAAAAAAACCTGCAAACTCTATGATAAGCATTTTCCACATCTTCAGGCGAATAAAGGGATATAAAAAGGTGCAGGTGATGAAACTATCACCTGCACCTTTTTATAATAGGATACTACATTCGTTCCGGCTTGATTGAATCCCCCATCATATAAAGCGAAATGACGAAGTGGTGTTCATTGCCATTGAGCCATCGACGTAGAAGTAATACTGCTTGCCGTCAATCTGCTTCCAGCCGTTAGAGAACATTTTGCCGGTGGTTTTGTCCATCCAGTATTTCTTCTGATCAACGGAGAACCAGCCTTTGAGCGGTTCTCCATTTTTGTAGTAGTTCCACTCGCCGCTGTCATTCTGCTGCCAGCCATTTGCAGTCTGCGAGTCGATGATGATTTCCACGAACCGACGCAGGACGGTGGCAACTTCGGCGCGGGTTGCAGTTCCCTTGGGGTCAAATCGGTTGTTTGTCTTGCCCGCCAAGATGCCTGCCTGCTGCATGGACTGGACCGCCTCCTTCGCCTGAGACGAAATCTTTGCATTATCTGCAAAGGTCACAGATTTCAGCGTTTTCGGAATGGTGTAACCCAACTTGGCAGCGTAATTTTTCAGAATCACTGCCATCTGCTCCCGGGTGATTTGACTGTCCGGGGCGAAGGTGGTGTCTGTTGTTCCGCTGACGATGCCCTTGCTTGCCGCCCAGTTGACATAAGGCGCGTAGTAGGCATCCGCTTTCACATCGGTGAATTTGCCGGTCCGGTAGCTGTCGGGATTGATTCCAGCCAGCCGTCCCAGGGCGGTGACAAACATCCCTCTGGTCATGCCTGTGTTCGGGCTGAAAGTGGTTTTGCTTGTACCATTCAGCAACCCACGGCTGACCACAAAGAAGATGTTGTCCTTTGCCCAGTGGTTTTCGATGTCAGTAAAAGCAGAAACTTTCGCATCGTAGCCCACTCCGTAAACGCCGGGCTGGGTCAGCTGGAAGATGACCGCCTTCCGGTCGGCATCATAATAGCTGGACTTGGTAATCCACTGCACCTTGCCCGCAGCATCCACAGAAACCGCATACAGATTGCCGGGCTGCTCGTTTTTCGCCGGTGTGTACGGAATGGCAATGCTGATGGTCTTTCCGTTCAGGTCGGTCAGCTTAGTTTCCTTGCCGTTTTTGACTTCCCAAAGGGAAATATCGTAGGCAGGTCTTGTGCCGATAGCCGCCTTTGCCTCAGCAGAAGAAACTGTGGTTTTCTTCACCTTCAAAACGATGTCGCCGCTGGTTCGGCGGTTCAGCTCCTTGAGGGTATCCAGGGTGAAACCGAAGTCGGTCATGGAATCGGTGTCGATAGTGAAACGTTTGACACCGGAGGACACCAGCTTATCCAGCGTATCTGCTTTCAAGGTAATCTGCACATCTTTCCGTACGTCACCCACATTTACAGGAACCACCACAGCAATACCGTTTGTGGTGCTGCCATTCTTTTTCGCAGCAGCAGTCGCTTTGTTGATTGCCTGTTGTACCGTGCTTTCGTTGATGTTGGCATTTCCGTTGATTCCGGGTTTCACCGTTGTGGTTTGACCGGTGGTGGGAGTGCTTGGATTGTTCTTGTCCGGGCGGTTGGTGATGTTGGAATCCTTGTCTGAAGAATCTTCCCTATCATCGGAGGATGCGTCGCCGGAGGAGGAGGAACCTCCTCCGCTGCTGGATTTCTTCACCGCTGTCAGCGTAATCAGCGCTTCGATTTGGTTGTATTCCGCATCTTCGGCTTTGACCGCTTTGATTTGGAACTCCCCTATGTCGGTTACTGTAACAGCGCCGTTTGCATCCACTGTTGCGGGAACGCTGACTACCGACCATGTGATTGCACCCTCACCGGAGCCGCCGGAGGTTTGCAGCGTAAAGCTGCTTCCCTTGTAGATTTTGCTCGGTGCGCCGATGATGGAAAGAGCCTCCTGCTCTGCCTTATCCACAGTAAGCGGATTGGTTTGAGCTTTTTTTCCACCGTAGTGAATCTCAATTTTCTTGCCGTTATGTTCTGCGACCGTCAACACCGTTCCCTGGGCAGGGACAGTGGTCAGCTTGCCGCTTTCCCCTGTGAGAGTCTCACTTGTATTGTCGTTGTAGTTCACCTGTACCGACAGACCGCTCAAATCCAGCATCTGCCCGCTGGTATAGGAGAGGTTGGCAGGTTGCTTCGTAATCGCAATCTCTTTTACAGACTTTTCAGGGGTACTGATTACCACGCTCTGGCTGACAGTTTCCGCATAGTTTGCAGTAGCTTCTGCTTTTGCAAAGAAATAGTAGGTCGTGTTAGCGGTCAGACCAGAAAATACACGCTCCGTCTGCCAGTTGTCAGGAGCTTTATCGGTGGTGCTGTATCCATAAGTAACCGTTGTGCCGGTGTTATCGGGTTCTACCACAGCTTCGTTCAAGGTAACCTGGATCGGGCTGTCTGCCTGTCCGGTCAGGGTGAGCTTGTAAGAGGCAGGTGTTACCTTCACAGTCAGGTTTTGCTGTACCGTGTTGTAGTTGCCGCTGTTGTCCTGAGTGTAGGTAGCAGCGAAGCTCTTCTCTCCCACATCGCCAACCGAAGTATCGGGAGCATCCCAAGTCCATCCGCTCGGCAGAGATATATCCTTCAGTGTGCTGCCATAGACGGCGGTCAGACCGGTCGGCGTGTCTGGGTTAGGCGTTGCCTTGCCGATAGTAAAGGTTGTGCTTGCTGTGCCGGTATAGTTGCCTGTGCCGGTGACAGTCACCGTCGCTGTACCCACATTGGTGTGATTCTCATAGGCAAGCGTATAATCGGTGTCCTTACTAAGCTGTGTGCCGTTCCATGTTACGGTTACATCAGGAGTGATGGGAGAACCGGTATAGATAAACGGTCCACCATTTACGGTGACATTTGCAGTAGAGATGGAAGCCGGATTGATTGTCACATCCACCGCTCCGGTCTGGGCTGCCATATTGTCCGTTCCTACAAATTTTGCGGTGAGGGTGTGAGTTCCTTTGCTAAGACCCGCTTCGGCTGTCTGGATGGTAAAGGTCAGCTGGCTGCCGGAGGTCACATTCTGCGCCTCGGTAAGCTGTCTGTCCCCTTCGTAAATTGCCATCTGACCTGCCGCAGGTGCAGTCAGTGTCAACGCATTGCTGGCAGGAGCTGCACCGGTGGCTGTCGGTGTCACAGTGACGGTAATCGTATCGCCGTAGGTATAGGTTTTATCCGTCTTATCCACTGTCGCTCCGTCAGTAAACTCAGTCCCGGACTGTGCGATGGTAAAGTTCTCCGTTTTTGTACCGGTATAGTTGCCGTTGCCGGTGACAGTAACCGTAACTGTACCCGCGTTGGTGAGATTATCCTTGCCGCCGTTGGAATTTGTATAGCTGATGGTATAATCGGTGTCCTTTGTAAGCTGCGTGCCGTTCCATGTTACGGTTACATCAGGGGTGACAGGAGAACCGGTATAAAAATACTCGCCGTTCACCGTCACAGTGGCATCCTTCAAATCCCCCTGCACCGTAAGCCGGGTGCTGCCGCTTTGCGGTTTCAGTCCCATGCTGCCGCCATATTCGGCGGTGATGGTATTTTCGCCAACGGCAAAGCCCTTTTCTTTTGAAATTTCCACATCGGACAGGGTAGCCGTATTGCCGCTGACAGCTGCTGTGCCAAGGCTTTTGCTATTGCTGTCTGTTCCAACGAAAAATTCTACCTGATTTTCTGCTGCGCGGGCGAAGGTATTTGCCGCTTTGGATATGTTGGCAGTGATGGTCACCTTGGAACCGTGGGTTGCCGGTGACGGGTTGACTGTGACCGCTACTGCCGAATCCTTTTGCAGGCTGTTGGTAATCGAGCCCGCAACGATGCCGGAACCCACCAGATTTCCTGTACCATTCAAGGTGCCGGAACCTGTGATGGTCCCGTTGTTGGTGAGGGTCACACTGCTGCCCACAGTCAGGGTAGTGTTTTCCGGTACGGTCAGTGTTTTGCCCGATGGGATTTCTACATTCTCTTGCAGGGTTGGATTTCCGTAGACTGTGCCACTATCCCCCTCGAAGATAAGCCCGCTCCAGCTGTTTTGGTTACTTTTGTCACTGATGCCACCATTTGCAATAATCAGGGCATGACCGTCCGTTCCGGTTGTAAAGGAGTTGCTGCCTGTACCCTCATATCCAATGCCGATTCCGGTTGCGTAATTGCCGCCGGTGATGGTAATATTGCTGGCTGTACCCTGATATCCGCTGCCGATTCCGGCTCCAGCGCCGCCGCCGATTGCAGTAACATTGCCGCCGTGGATGGTCACTGTGCCGCCAGAACGCCCATATCCGCCGCCGTTGATGGTGATGGTGCCTGCATCTTCCCAGTTTCCGCCACCGATTCCGGCTTCGTAGTCGGTTTTATCCTTAGCTGTCAGAACGCCCATATCAGCACCTGTTGACTGGGCGTAAACGGTAAAACTGTTGTCCTTTGCCACATTGATGTCATCATGGACGTCCAGGCGTGCGCCGTCTGCCAGAATCAGGTGAACATTGCCTTTGACAGTGACCCGGTTTTCGATGGTGATATTGTCCTTTACGACATACCAGCCGCCCTGCCATTCGTTCTTTTCGGCAGTGCTGCTTTCCACCACAGTGTAGTCGGTGCAATTTGGGGTTGTCCAGTTTTTCCCGTTTTCATCCCAGGTCAGGTAAGAAACAGGCGGCATAGACACTGGGTTACCATTGAGCGTGCCGCTGCCATCGATGGTACCGCTGTTGATGATGGTGCCGTTGTTTGCGATGGTACCGTTGTTTGCGATGGTACCGTTGTTTGCGATGGTACCGTTGTTTGCGATGGTGCCGTTGTTGGTAAGGGTCACGCCCTGAGGAATCGTCAGGGTGGTGTTTTCCGGTACGGTCAGCGAGCTGCCCTCTGAGATGGTCAGTTTTCCACCACTCGGAATTTCTGCATCCGTTTCAAGAATCGGGTTTCCGTAAACCTTTCCATCGGTACCGCCGTCAAAAATCACGCCGCTCCAGCTGCCCTGGTTCGTTTTATCTGTGATACCTTGACTGGTTGCCACAATGAAAGCATTTCCATTTGGATCGGTTCTAAAGTTGCCGCGAATGGTAAATCCATTTTCTCCGGTCTTGGGATAGGCGTACACGGTGCCGCCGCTGATCAAAATCCAACTATCTTGATCGGCAGGTTCACTCGTTGGGTCATTCTGGCAGCTGATGCCCGGATTCGCAGACCCGCCGTTAGCGGTTACTGTGCCGCCGCTGATGGTGATCTTGGCACCGGTGGCGCCGAGCCCACCGTGACCGATACCGGATGCGCCGTTTGCGCCGTTTGCGGTGACATCGCCGCCGCTGATGGTGATTTCGCCGCCGGGAGTCATTACCCCGCCGCCGATACCCGTGGCTTGATAGCCGCCGGTGGCGGTTACTGTACCGCCCGTGATGGTGACACTGCCAACCTCAGAGCATCCCGCTCCATCGCCGATGCCTGCGCCTTGATAGCCGCCGGTTGCATTCACGATACCGTCGTTGATCTGAATAGAAAGTCTACCTCCGTGGGTTCCGCTGCCGATACCCGTCGCCTGATCACCGCCCTTTGCAGTGACTTCGCCGCCGTTGATGATAACACTGCCGCCTTTTCCCTGCATCCCGCCGCCGATACCGGAACCGTTTACCCCGCCGGTTGCGTTGACCGTACCGCCGTTGATGACGATGTCGGCACCTGAAGCAGGTCCACCGCCGATACCGGCGGACATATCAGCGCCTCTTGCGGTCACAGTGCCGCCGTTGATGGTAATACTGCCGCAAGGACTAACGTCCATGTTCTGGAAATTCATGCTGCCGCCGATAGCAGCGCAATAAATATTGGACTCTCCCGTTGCTGTCGCTTCCAGCTCACCACTTCCTGCCGATTGACCATAAATAGTCAGGTCCTTGGGATATGGGACCTGGACGCCTCTGTTGGCGGTCAATTTTGCGTCGTCTGCCAGAATCAGGTGAACATCACCTTTGACAGTGACCCGGTTTTCGATGGCGATATTGTCCTTTACGACATACCAGCCGCCCTGCCATTCGGTCATACTGCTGTCCACCACAGTGACATTATCGACTGTCTGTTCACTGCCGTTTTCGTCCAGATAGGTTACATCATTTATGGTTGCAAGAGCATTTGTCTTACCTGCAAAGAAGGCAATCAGATTGTCCAGCTTCTCTGCGCCGGTGATTTTGGCTTTCTGCTCTTCGGTCAAAGCGTTGTAGGCTGCATAGGTTGCCTGCAATTTTTCATAAACCGCCTGCTGTTCCTCTGCGGTCATCGCTTCCACTTCTTCTGCTGTGGGCAGAGCGTCCACCTGCTCCTGAACCGCCTTCACCTGTTCGTCCGCTTCTTTGCCCTTGCACTGGCTCAAGTCTGCATTTTCTGCGCCGCACACCGGACAATCCTGGTTGACCACTTCGGCAGTGCAAGCCTCGGTGCAGATGCACACCGCTTCTTCCTGCGCCAATGTACCCTTGCACTGGCTCAGGTCTGCATTTTCTGCGCCGCACACCGGACAGTCAAGATTGGTATTACCCTCTGTACAGAGGGTAATACAGGAGCATTGCTCCTGTGCGCCGCCGTCCTGCGGATTGCAGATTTCACAGACGAAGGTGCAGGGAGTTCCCGGCACTTCCTCGGTGTAGCCGCACTCGCTGTCGTGTTCGTGATGGCAGTCCAGCGCCTCTGTGATACAGCCGCTTTCTTCGCTGCACTCGTGGGTACACGCAGTCGGTTCTCGCTCTTCCGCATCCGACTGGGCATCTATGTTGTCCGACACACTTTCTGCCGGGTAGCAGTCCTCGGTATGCTCGTGGACACACTCGGTCACAAGGGTGTAGCAGTCCTCATTGTGTTCATGGTTACAAGGGGTTCCCTCTGTACCTTCGGTGTAGCCGCAGTCGGCGGTGTGCTCAGGGTGATGCTCACACAGACCTGCGGCAACTGTTGGGGTTTCCACCGCCAATACATTCAGCGGCAGGGTGGAAAATACCATCGCTGCTGCCAATACAAAAGCGGCAATTCGTTTTCGTTGCTTCATCTTTATCCTCCTATTTCTTGCGTTTATCTATTAAAAATACAAAAAGGAATCGGTCATCCACCCGCTTGGAATGGACAACTGTTTCCTCTGTCATGGCAATATATGGACAACACAAAAGCAGGCAGAGTTATCTCTGTTTGTCTGTCTGTCTGTCTGTCTGTCTGTCTGTCTGTCT
>OGYZ01000708.1_pt1 | contig 29423 bp, 25 predicted proteins | sample 1576681 | NCBI WGS metagenome assembly OGYZ01 (sample SAMEA3541480, study PRJEB24748) | human gut metagenome | biome: human gut; feature: human-associated habitat; material: faeces | place: China | collected 2012 | reverse complement strand
TAATATATAATTGTTCTGCAGAAACACAAATCCAACGTCTCATATCAATATTATCTAGCATCTCTTGCTTAATTTTTTCTACATCTGCATTATCTTTAACCTTAACAACAGCCACTGAATAAGCTTGTGCTGTCATCATTGGTACTGATACAACAATTGATTCAATATTATCATTTGATGTTAATCCTGTATAACTAGTAACTTCATCAATATTTTTTACATCTATTTTCATAGTTTCAAGTTCCGGTAAAACATTTTTATTATCTTTATTTATTGAATTAATCATTTTGATAATATCTTTAGTTGTCTCAAGACTACTTGTATTTTCCTTTCCTGATACTAATATAATTACTCCGAAAGTAATAACCGCTAGTAATATTAAAGCTATTACTAAAATATTTTGTTTTTTCTTCATTTCTTCCTCCTATTTATATCTTGATTATACCATATTAAAAATATTAAGTAAATGTATTTTTACTCATTAATTTCGATTTAATTTTTAAAAGGCTTTATGTTTCCTTAATCATTAGTAGAATATATAATTACGATATTTTATTTTTGTTTTTGTCATAATATGACAATATTTGACAAAGTAAGATACAACATTAATCTGACTTTACATTTGATGTGTAAATCAAAACTAGAATATATTATAGTCCTAATTTCAATATTTATTATTTTTCCTTAGATATATTATATATTTCATTAACAAACCTACTACGATGTAATGGATTTCTATTTACTAATAAATATACATTATGTTTGGTTCTAGTTAAAGCTACATAAAATAATCTACGTTCTTCTGCAAATGGTATTTTTTCTTGATACCAATGATTATTAAATATTTCTATCATCCAAAAATTTCCTTTTACCATTGGAAAATCCTCATCTAAACCTATGATTATAACTTCATCACTAGTTAGTCCCTTAGACTTATGAATAGTCATACCATCTATATCAACATCAGAGCCTTCAAATATTATTTTTGTGCCCATTCCATCTTTTAGACTTGGTTCATCATAAATTTTTTTAATAATATTATTAGTTCTACCAAGAATCATTATGTGAGAATCTTTATTATTTTCATGTATTTTAATAATCAGTTCCTTTAATTTTTGATACTCTTCTTTATCATCAAACATTATATACTTAATTGGTGAACTATTTTCTTTGGTGGAAATTAATTCTTTAGGTATCTGCTGGTGATTTTCCATGATAAATTTACTGGTATATTCAATTAGTTTTTTGCTATTACGATAAACTTTTGATATTCTCAAATATTTAGCAGTTGGAAAATATATAGAAAAATTATATATGTATTCTATTTTAGAACCGGCGAATGAAAATATTGTCTGCCAGTCATCCCCTACTGCTACTACTTTGGCAGCATTTTTATCTGATACTTGTTTAGCTAAAATGTATCTATCTTCTGATATATCCTGATACTCATCAATTATTAGGTATTCAAAGTTTAGATTTTCCGTATTTTTTATAACACTAATATATTTGTTAGCATAATAAATCATATCACTAAAATCAAAGCCATAGTTTTCACTATTATAAAGTTTTGATTGATAATATATATAGAAATCATTAATAAATTTATATTGAATTTCAGCAGCAGTCTTCTCACTAGCTTGTAGTTTTGAAATATAGTCATTTATTATTTCTTGATAATTATTTCTATTAATTGATGATTTTATTCTTTCGATTACTGAATAAACAAAATTTCTAAAACGGAAAAATTGTGAAGACTCATTTTGATCTAACATAAAATTAAATAGTTCTAGGTCTGACTTTTCTTTTAAAGCGAAACCTAATTTTATTAATTCATCTTTTAGTTTTTCTATCATATCCTCACCTTTTTGATAATCAAGAGCAATAAACTTAGTATGATGTTTGGCATGATAGTATTCTTTCATTCTTTTAATTTTGTTGTATCTTGATAATTCATTATCTTCATATGTTGATAAGCCAAAATATTCTATATATACTGGCTGCCCATGTAATGATAAGGTAAAGTCAGGATGATAACTTCTTCGCTCAGGCATTAAATTTTCATATATCTTTTCATATTCATAGTCAATATTATTTCTAAATAAAAAATTGGCTATTAATGCTTCTCCCTTGGATTTTACTAGTTCACCTTTTATGGTATAAATCACTTCTTTATTCAGAGCCATTTCTATACCATCTTCAATCCACTGATGTAAATCTATTTTATCTTGTAATTCATTTTGCTTGTAGCTTTCAAAATACTCATTAAATGTCTGATACTTATCATAATTTTCTTTAAAATATTTACCAAAGGCTCTATTATGGTCTACTGTTTCAATAGTAAAAACATTAATTAAGTCTTTTAATCTTTCTTTGTCTGGGAAGATTTCTTCTTTAAAAAATTTTAAAAATATTTGATTTTTTAAATTGGAATCTACGACATAGCATTTATGTTCTTTAAATATTTCTCTAATATACATAAAACCAAGTGAATGGAATGTTGTTACTCTAGCAGGTATTCCAAAATCTACAACTATTCTTTTTTCTAATTCTTGAGTAGCCTTCTTTGTATAACTCATCACTAATATTTTTGATGGATTTATTTTTTTGATATCTACAAGAAATTTTACTTTGGAAGCCATTGTTGTTGTTTTACCAGTACCCGCTCCTGCAAGAATAAGGGAGTATTCTTCATCTGATAAAATTGCTTTTATCTGCTCTTCATCTAAGTGAATTTCTGGATCTATATCATTATACATGGTGTCAAAATATTCTTTGTATTTAATATATTCTTTATCTAATGCTTTATTATTGTAGTTATCTAAATTAAAATTAGCCGGAATGATATCGGGAATGGTGTTTTTTATATTTTCAAAAAGATAGTTTGAAATATACTCTTCTTTCTGTAATTTATTTAAAAACTCTTCTCTTAATTTTGATACTTCCATATTGATACACTTCCTCTATTGTAATTATAACATAGGTAATTAAATTTTTGATATATTAATTGTAAAAATGTTGTAATTACTTAATTTAAGATTGTTCATTATGAAGACCTTAGGCTTCATAATGCCCCGAAAGACTATAGGCTTAAGGGGAAATATAAAGAAAAAGAAAATATATTGTTATATACTTTCTATATGGACATTATCCTACGATTAATATTTGACCTATATTTAATAGATTTGAACTAAGATTATTTAGTTCTTTTAGCCTATTTACTGTTGTGTTATACTTTTTAGCTATAGAATATAGAGAATCACCTGATTTGACTGTATATGTTGTTTCCCTTGAAGTACCTAATGGTATTCTTAATACCTGACCTATTTGGAGATTATTGGTAGTAAGATTATTAGCTCTTTTGATAGCATCTACGGTTACATTATATTGACCTGCTATCTTGTATAAGGAGTCGCCTGATTTAACGGTATAATTTACTGTATTTGATGATGGTGTTTCTGATGATGTGTTTGGTAGTTTTAGAATCTGTCCTACGGATAAAATGTTTGAAGTAAGGTTGTTTGCTCTTTTTAGTTCATCTACTGTAGTATTATATTTTTGGGCTATTTTATATAGAGAATCGCCACTTTTTACTGTGTAAGTATTTTCTGGAGTAAGAGGGCTTGGTAGCTTTAGAGTCTGGCCTATTACGAGATTATTTGATGTTAAACTATTTAATCTTTTTATTTCATCAACAGTAGTGTTATTGTTTTGAGCTATCTTGTATAGTGAGTCACCACTTTTTACAGTATAGATATTAGTTTCTCCTTCATATACTTCTTTTGATGGTATTCTTAGAACCTGACCTATCTGGAGTGTATTTGAGGTAAGATTGTTTTCTCTTTTTAATTCTGAAACAGTGGTACCTAGTTTATTGGCAATGCTATATAATGAGTCACCCTTTTGTACTATGTAGGTATTGGTTATTAATCCTTCAGGTGGTGTGTATGGTACTCCTATATAGTTTGCTACTGCTGATATGACGGCTTCTGCTAGTTCTTTGTAGTTTTCTTTTAGGAATTCGACATCTTTGGTATTATCAATAAAGCCATACTCGACAATTAGTGGTTCTAGATTGCCAGTATTTCGATGTATGAAATAGTAGTCTTTAGAGGTGTCACTTGGTAGTCTTCTTTGGTAATATTTTCTTGTTTCTTGTCCAGTGGCTCCTATATTTTCTAGTATTCTTTTAGCTAGGGTATCTCTATTTCTTAGAGCATAGATGACTTCGGCTCCTTCGCCACCCCCTGAATTGACATGGTTTGATATTAGTATAACATCAGATGAATTACCAAACTTATTTAAAATAGTATTTACTCTATCAGTTGGAGATAATGTGGTATCTGAGTCTCTAGTTATAGCTACTGGTATTCCTAACTCTTTAAATCTATCATACATGTATTTGGATATTAATAGATTATAGTCTTTTTCTAATAAATTATTGCCTGTAGCACCAGAATCCGTACCACCGTGACCTGGGTCAATTATTACTTTACGGACCGCTCTATCTTCATTATTATTCATAGTTATCACCTTCAAAGTAGTATATGTAAATAATGTTAATTTGGTTAACTTAACTAGAATAAAAAGATACTATTTTTTAGTACCTTTATTCTTTATTTAATGTATTATTTATTATTTTTCTTATTTCAATAATTCTTTTTTTCATAAAGTCTGGATTATCTTTAAACCATTTTATGTTAAGTGGTGATGGATGTGGCAAAACTATTGCTGGTTTATTAAATATTATATTATTTTTAAATATTAGGTCATTATAATTTTCATTTGGAAAAAATGTTTTAGCGGCTTTAGCTCCAATTATTATATATAATTTATTATCTATATATTCTAGTTCTTTCTTTATCCATTTTTCGTAGCATATTTTAGGTGGTGCTTTATCACATCCATTTTTATCTTTTCCTGGGTAGCAATGTGCTAGTGCTGTGATAAAAAAGTTATCCGGATTATAGAATTCTTCATCGGTTATTTGATACCATTTGTATTTTAATTTTTTACCACTTTGATCAGTAAATGGCTTTAGTATGGTATCTACCATTTTAGATGGAGCTTGACTTATTTGAACTATTTTTGAAGTAGCAGAACCTATGACTACTGGATGTGGTTTGAAGCCAAACTTATCTTCACAAATGTTGCATTTTCTTATTTCGTTTATTAAATTACTAAAGTCTTTTTCCATATATCTCTCTTTTAATTAAAACATATCATAATATGTGCCATTATCAAAAGCATCTAAATATTCTAATATTTCATCCATACTATCTTTTAATTCTTCACAAAGTTCTTTATAGTCTTCTTTTTTGACATATCCTTTTTCACTCATGTAAGCATAGAATTTTTTAATACTGGCTGCGGTTTCTTTAGTTGTATAAACGGTTGCCCACATACATTTTTCTATGAACCAACCGCTTAAAAATGAATATACTGAATTTATTCCTTCCTCTGGGGTTTCAATATCATAATAATTTAAATAGTCATTTATAAATAAATCTACATTACTTAAGTGTTTCTTTATTGTCTTATCTTTCAGATTTTTTTCTTTTAGATATTCTTCAAACTCTTTCATAAACTTTTTGTTTCTTTTTTTATTTTCTTCTATTTTCTTTTCCAAATCTTTCATTTTTGTACTTTTCCTTATCTTTTAGTTTTTTTGTGATAATTTCTGTTGATAATCTATGTTTTTATGTGCTTTTTCTAATTCTTTTAGTGATTTATTTGGTGTTGGTAATTCTTCAGGCATGGTTCCTCCGTTTTTAGCAATAACTTCTCTAATGTTTTTTCCAATATTGTAATGGGTATTATTTGCTTCATTTTCACTAGAGATATTTTCTCTTTTTAGTTTTGATTCTGTTTGAGTAATACGAAAAAGATTAGCCGCTAGTTCTTCACTTCCCATATTATCTAAAATATCTTCACGGTATCTTAAACCTTTTCTTTTAGCAATGTCATTTGCGGTCTCCCCATTATATAGGCCTTTATAGCCGGCATTATGAAACTTATCAAAGTTTTTGACACCTGCTTTTTTGGCCGCTTGATTTAAAGAATAATTTCCTTTTTTAGTTAAGCTTCTTTGATAGAATCTTTTTTCATCTTCAGTTAACATAGAATAATCTTTTTCTGTTAATTCTTGCTTTCTTGTTTGTATGGCAAAATATGTTTGTGCTAATGCTATAATTTTCTTTCTCGAATCTCCATTCTGTGCAATTATATAACAGGCATATCTTGATAATTTATAATCTTTAATTTTTCTTTCAGTTTTTGATCCTATTTTAACCATTTTGTCGACGCCGACAAAATGGTCTTCAATATTATATTCACTATTTATGCAAGCTTCTTTAGCTTTTTCTATTACACCCTCAAATTTTCGCCACTCTTTATAGTCTAATATATTTTTTAATTCTCTAGCATACCAGTATTCATTACCATACTCATCAATATGTTTAACATTTTCAAAAATTGTTTCATTATATTTTTTTATTTCATTCATTTTGATACCCCCTCTGATTTATATATTAATTATATCATTTTTTCGTTCTTATTAAAAGGTTATAAGAGTGATTTTGTATTTAAATTAATTGATATGTAAAAAGAGATTATTTTTTTGATTAATCTCCTCCTAATTTTTTAAGTTCATTTATAAATATTTCTTCAAGTTAGAATATTACTTCCATGATATACATAATTCATATTATCTTTTCTTTTTTATATAATTATTGTTATCAATGAATTTTTCATATACATCTTTATATTTGTCTATACATTTTTTAACATCAAACCAATAAACATTTGTTAGAATGCCATCATAAGGATCTATTTCTGTTCTTTCTAATACTCCTCCTAATGCTTTCATTGTCCTATCGGAGCCAATATTGTTAACATCACAGTCGAGCATAACTCTATCTAAATTAAGTTTATTGGCCTTAATTAAACCTAAATATAAATTGATTTTATTATAGCCTTTTCTTCTTTCAGTAGGTCTTATACTATAACCTATATTACCACCAAATTTTTTCATTTCTTCCGTTAAATTCCATCTTACATTGATTGTTCCAATTATTTTATTATCATTTTTTCTAATAAGTAAAAAGGTTTCACTATGACATCTATTTAAACTTCTAGCATATTCTTCATTTTTCATATTTAAGCACATATCTAATGCTTCTTCAAAAGAATAACCATATAATACTTTATCAAGAGAACCAGCACCATTAATATCTGAATTACATTCTACAAATTCATTAAAATATTCAATAATTTCTTCTTTTCTTTCTAAAGAAGGTATTTCTAAATAAAATTTTTCCATATATACATCACCTATCCTAACATCAAAGTATATTATATTTCATAATACTTTTTTGTATTATTATTTTTCTATTTCTTTTATTTCAAGTAATAGTTTATCAAAGTCAGAAACATAATTTTTATCTTGAATAACTCTATATTTTTCATATTCTTTTTCTGCTTTTTCTATAGCTTCTTTATGTGATATTTTTCCTTTTCCTTCTAATACTTCATAGTGGAAAACCTTTAAAGCATTCTCTACTTCAGTTTTCCAATCTTCCATATACATTGGAATGTTTCTTTCTGCATTATTTTCTGCTATATCCAAAAATAAATTTACTAAATTATTTAAGTTTTTAATTTCTTTTTCATCTAAATAATTCTTTGCTATAACAATATCTGATTTTAGGATTTTACCATCGGGTGAATTTCTCCAAGTGGTAAGTCCCATATTATCTTTTTCTGCATCTACTCTATCATAAATTATTTCTGCCGCGGTCTTTCCAGTTATGGCATAGTGGAACTTATTTTGGATAGTTTTATAAAATGTTAAAGCTAAATCACTATTTTTATCATAATCAATAGAGCATTCTGCAAAAATATCAGTTATTTTTTGATAAAACATTCTTTCACTGGTACGAATTAATTTAATTCTTTCAAGTAATCTTTTAAAGTATTCTTGATCTGCTTTTCTTGCTTTCATAAATCTATCATCATTTAAAGCAAATCCTTGAATCATGTAATCTTTAATTATTTTATTAGCCCATATTCTAAACTTAATTGCCTTTTTTGAATTGACTCTAAAACCAATAGATATAATCATATCTAGATTATAGTACTTAGTATTATATATTTGTTTTCCTTTGTTACCCACATGTTCCATTTTGGAACATGTGCTTTTTTCTTCAAGTTCACCATCCTCATAAATATTATTTATATGTTTTGTAATTGCCGGTCTTTTAACATTAAAAAGTGTTGCTAATGCTTCGGTATTTAACCAGACATCTTCATTTTCAAGTAATACTTCAATTTTGGTATTACCTTCTTCATCATTATAAAATAAAATATTCTTTTCATTACCTATTTTTATATCGTTCATACTTACCTCCTGAATTGATTTTTTTATAATCTTATTATATCATTATTATAACCTTTTTCATAGTTCTAAAAGTAAAATTATAATTATTAAATAAATGATTATCATACACTAATATTATTTAAATTAGAGACCTTAGGCTCTAAATTACCTCTTAAGACCTAGGATTAAGAGGATATATAAAAAGAGATTAATTTTTAGTTAATCTCCATTTATCTAATTTATTTAATTCATCATAAACATTTTCTATATATTCATAAGATATTACTTTTTCATCTTTGTCACTTAATACTTCTTCTGACCAACCTATTTATTTTATTATTATTTTTTATAACTTCATATAAATTAGTTCTTAAACATACACTACAAATATCCGAATCATTTTTAATCATATTATTATTCACCAAATAATCTGAAAGAATGTTTGCTAAAGGATAACGTAATAAATAATTAACTAAACCAACATTTAAGTCATAATCATAATGTATTAATTCTTTAACTCTGTTGATATCTAAATCTTCTTTACCTATTTGTCCGTTTTTTATATAATTTTTTTCACAAAATAGTTCATATTCTATAGCATTTAACATTTTTTCTTCATAATACATTCTATTATTTCTTCTTACCTCTTTTAATTCATTAAATTCTTTTTGTTCTAGCCAAAGTTCTAGGTGCTTTTCAATAAAAAAAGAAAATACTTCACAAAGAAAATCATACTCATAGGGAATGATGGGTGGATTAGAGTTTATATCAATATAATGTGCAAACTCATGTGCAAGGATAAAAACGTCAGAATCATTTCCCGAAAGCTTTATGTTTGTTCTTTTGTTTTCTCTACTAGCAAAACTTTTTGTTTCATTTTTACTTATAATAATTCTGGAACTATTTATTCCGTCCAAAATAATTTCATAATATTCTTTATTATAATTTTTATAAAATTTCAAAACTATATCTAGAGGATTATTTATCTTTTTAGGGTAATTCATTTTAACATAATTTTTTCTAAAATTAGTTATTAGTTTATAAATCAAATCTTCTTGTATAAATTTATGAATATTAGATTCTACTTTTACTCTTTCAATAAAAGATTCAATTGTTTGTTTCATATTCCAGCCTCCTGGTGATTTCGCTGTTACCATTATTGTACCACATATTTATTTTATTTTATAATTTTTTACTCTATTTAGTGTTATTTTACAATAATATTTTTAATTTAGAGACATTAGGCTCTAAATTACCTCTTAAGACCTAGGCTTAAGAGGATAAAGAAAAAATAATAACATAGACTATATTAATCTACATTATTTACTTTTATAGTACTTACATACTTTATATTTAATACTTTATCATATAGTAATTGCTTATTTTTTAATATTTTTATAAAACTATATATATAGAAAATTATAAATATTAAAAATGTATTTAATCCTATTATTACTGATAAATAGTTAGGTATATTTTTAGCTAATAACATTTCCAAATGTACCACTAATGAAAATATTCCATAGTAATATAAATATATAAAGATATTTCTTAAAGTTATTCTAAGTAATCTCTTATCTGGTACTTCCAATGATACATTTATTATTCTTCCAAAGATAGTTTGGTTATGGTTAAAATATGGAATGATAATAAAGTAAAGAACCGCTAGTGAAAGATTTATATATTTATTATTTATTAAAATTGATACTAACATTATCATTAGTAGATAGATAAAGATATCTCCTAGAAAGAGTGTTATTCTTCTTAAGGAAGATACTTTTTGTCCTTCTTTTAATGATTTGGTATCGATATCTTCTCTTGCTGGTAAATATTTTTGAATAGGACTTATTATTAAATATCCCAGAAGACCTCCTAGTGTGTTTATTAATAGGTCATCCACATCAAAATTACGATATGGTCTAGGATAGATATAATATAGTCCTGTTAATTGAGTTAATTCAAAGAATAGTGATATTAAGAGGCTTATAATTATTGTTTTCTTTAATGAGCATTTATAGTAGTATCTTAAATAGACTCCTAATGGCATAAACATTATTATATTAAAGATAACAGTATATATACTAGGTATAGTTATTATTTTTAGAATGTTTATTTGTTTTAATTCTATTAGGTCCTCTACTATATCTTTTATGAATGTTAATGGGATTAACTGAGGATTAATCACTTTCATTTTGATTACTTCTTCTTTGGTTGGAAGAGGTAATATTACTAAAAAGTAGATTGTCATTAGATATAAGATAAAAGAATATATTATTAAAGTTCTTAATTTGTTTACTGATCCATAATGATGATATTCATATATTATATATGGTAATGTTATTAATAAGGCTAAAAAAGGAAAGATTATTAAAGCTGCTTTTATTGGTACTAAATAGCTCATCTTATCTCTCCTTTATTATGGTTTTACTACAGTAGTATGTTACTAAGAAGTATCCTCCATAGATTACTACTAGAAATACTGCGGTTAATATTATTGATGATAGTAATGATTCTGTTCCTATTGTTTTTAAGATATAGTTAGCAAACTCTATTCCAAATATTGAGTGAATTATAGCTAGTAATAATGGGAATAGGAAGAATACTGCTATCTGTTTAAATAAGGCTTTGTTAATCATTTTCTCATCAGTTCCTATTTTTCTTAACATATTAAATCTTTCTTTATTATCAGTACTTTCAGATAATTCTTTTAGGGCTAAAATAGCTGCACTTGATATTAAGAAAATTATTCCTAGATATAGTCCTACAAATGTTACCATGGCTCCTAGTCCTATAGATGATGCATAGATATCTATTTTAGTATTATATGATAATAAGGTATCTTTGTTAAAATGGTTATTTATTATAGTACTAACTATATCTTCAACATTTTCTTTTTCTTCTTTAGTGTCTGCTTGATAGTTAGCTGCTAAGACATTTTTATATGGATGAATACCTTCTAAGGCATTATCTGGTAATATTATTACTCCTGTATTAGTAGCACTTCCACTTAGTTCGATAATGCCATCTTGACATTCTTGATATTTTGGATAGTAGTCTTTACCATTTATAGTTAGTTTGGTATTGTTTTTTAGGGATATATTTCTAATATCCGCCATCATCTTATAGTTAGATATAATTACATATTCATTATCTTTTAGAGTTAATTCTTTTTTGTTATATAGTTTTGCTAGACGATTGTAGTCACTTAATTTTACTAAGTCTTCTCTTACGTTATAAGCTAGTGTGGGATAATCTTTGCCTATTTGTTCTATTTGATCTCCAAAAGAATCTTTTAGGGTTATTTCTTCTAATCTATATATATTTATGTCTACTACTTCTTTTAGATACTTGTATACATCTAATCTTTGTAAGGTATCTTTGACAGTGGTGTTATAATCCTCTATTATGTCTTTTGAAAAGTTTTCTTTTTCTTCTTTAGATAATGATTCTTGTAATTTTGAGAACTGAATATCAACGGGTGCTAAATCTTTTAGATTACCTGATAGGGAGTTCTTTATGGATAATGCTGAGGAAAAGATACATATGGTAAAGAATAACATTAGGCATATTATTGTCATTGAAAAGACAGTGGTATTTATTTTGCTACTTATTTGACGAACGGTAAAACTATTTAGTCCTTTGTAGTAGTATTTTTTTAGATGCATTAATATCTTTAGGATTAGACCTGATAGTGACCAAAAGATTAGAAATGTTGATATACAACCTAGGGCTATTGGTATTAATATCCCACTTATAGTATTCATAAGTGGTGAAGTACCAAAACCATCTGTTACTAGATAGTAAGCATATGATAGTGCTATGACCGCAATTATAAATACTATAGTGCAAATGATAGGATTTTTTAATTTTACTTTTTCTGATTTTTTATTACCATGTAATAGATCTATTAGTTTACATTTATTTACAATTATGGTGTTAAATATCATTACTATTAGATACATTATGCTAAAGTATAATAAGGCTTTTAAGGCTGCTGAAGATGAAAATGTAAACTGAAATTTTGTTAGGTCTGCTTCAAACATATTGGCTACTAAGATACTCATTAGTTGTGATAAAACTATTCCTAGGGCTAGGCCAACTCCTAAAGAGATAACTCCTATTATAAGAGTTTCAAAGAAAAGTATTAGAGATATTTTTCTTTTGGACATTCCTAAGGTTAAGTAGATTCCAAATTCTTTGTTTCTTTTTTTTATGAGAAAACGACTGGCATAGATTATTAGAAATCCTAGAATGAATGAAACAAAGACACTTACTCCTCCTAGAATGGTGGTCATTAGTCTTATTATTTCACTTGTTGATGATGATACATTTAGCATTACTGTTTGACTATCTATAGCATTGAAAACATAGAAAATAGCTACTCCTAGTACTAAAGTAAAGAAATAGATAGCATAATCTTTGATACTTTTGGTTATGTTTTTTATAGACAATTTAAAGAGCATCATTTATGTCTCCTCCTAGTAAGGTTACGACATCTATTATTTTATCAAAGAATTCTTTTCTGGTATCATTTCCTTTACGAATTTCGTTATATATTTTACCATCTTTTATGAAGATTATTCTAGTAGCGTAACTTGCGGCATAAGCGTCATGAGTTACCATTAGAATAGTGGCTCCTAAAGCATTATTTAGGTAGGTTAGTTTTTCTAGGAGCATTTTTGATGACTTAGAGTCTAGGGCTCCGGTTGGCTCATCTGCGAGTACTAAGCATGGATTTGTTATTATGGCGCGTGCTGCTGCTACTCTTTGTTTTTGTCCTCCACTCATTTGGTAAGGATATTTTTTTAGTACTGATTCGATGTCTAGTTCTTTTGCTACTTTCTTTATTCTTTTATCTATTTCTTTGGAACTTACATTTTGAATTGATAAGGCTAGTGCTATATTTTCATAGGCTGTTAAGGTATCTAATAAATTGAAGTCTTGAAAGATGAAACCTAAGTCTTCTCTTCTAAACTTGTTTAAATCATTTTCTTTTAGTTTTGTTATGTCAGTTTCTCCTACAAAAATATGTCCGGCGGTTACTTTATCAATTGTGGATATGCAGTTTAGTAATGTTGTTTTACCTGAACCTGAAGAACCCATGATAGCGACAAACTCTCCTTTTTCTACTTCAAATGATATGTTATCTATGGCTTTAGTTAAACTTGATTTACTTCCATAGTATTTTTCAATATTTTCTATTTTTAGTATATTTTCCATATTATTTTCCTTCCTTTCGTAATTAATAATACTAGATAATAGGATATTTGTCGTAAGTTTAATATTACAGTATATTACTTTTTTGTAAGGTTAGTCTTCTGGGTGATAAAGTTTATTTTTACCAAAGGTTATTTTGACAATGGTATATTCTTTTTCTTCAGATTCTATCTCTATTTTATGGCCTAGTTTGGTACATAATTTTTTGGCTATGTATAGACCCATGCCTGTTGATTTGATTTTATCTCTGCCATTAGTACCGGTAAATGATTTTTTGAAAACATTTGGGATATCACTTTTTGGTATACCAATACCGTTATCTTTGATAAATAAGGTTATTTGATTATTATCTTCTATAGCATTTATTTTGATATAGGAGTTTGGAATATCTTTTTTGTATTTGATACCGTTATTGATAATTTGATTTAAAATGAATTCTAACCATTTGGTATCGGTATAGACTTCAGTATTTTTTATATCGACGATTAGGTCAATTTTATTTTCTAAGAGATCATCTTTATTTTTAAGGGCTACTGATGAGATTATTTTTTCTAGTTTTACTTTTTTGAAGATAAAATCTTCACTGGTATAGTTACTTCTTACATAATAGAGGATTTGGTCGATGTAGTTATCTAGTCTTTTTATTTCTTCAATGTATTCTTTTGGTACTTGGTTTTTATGATTATGGGTCATAAGGATTAGACTTGATATTGGTATTTTTACTTCATGTATCCACATCTCAATATAATCTTTGAAGTCTTTGGTGCTATTTATGTAACTACTGACATTTTCAATCATTGATTTGTTGATGTCGCACATGATGTTATATATTAGTTCTTCTTCGTAAGTAGTTGGTTTGGATATGGTTTCTAGGACTAGGTATTTTTTATCTAGATTTTTGGCATTGGTTATGAGGGTGTTATAGAAGGTTCTTTTTTGGAAATATGATATTAAGATGGATATGATTAGTGTTAGTAGTAGTAATACTATGGTTACTATTATTAGTCCCTCTGGTACTTTGAAGGCTATGTCTAATAGGGTTATTAGAATTATTGATATGATAGTAATAATGATTATGGTTATTTTATCTTTTAGATAGTTTGTTAATTTCATAATAGTATATATCCTTGTCCTTTTCTTGTTTCTATGGCATTTGGATAACCAAAGTCCTCTAGTTTACTTCTTAGTCTACTTATATTTACGGTTAGAGCATTATCGTTTATGTATTCTTCATTATTCCAAAGAATGGTCATTAATTCATCTCTTGATACAATTCTGTTTTGGTTATTTAATAAGTGCTGAAAGATTAGCATTTCATTTTTGGTTAGTTCTAATTCTTTGTTGCTACCAGATAAGGTACCTCGTGATGGCGAGACTTCTAAATCTTTATATTTCAGTACTTCAGTACTATTATCTAATCTTTTAAAGATATTTTGTATTCTTAGTAATAGAATGGTTGGGCTATAGGGCTTAGTTATGTAATCGTCTGCTCCATAAGAGATGGATAATATTTCATCGGTTTCATTTGCTCTTGAGGTTACCATTATTACGGGAATATTTGATTCTTTCCTTATTTCTTTAAGTAACTGCTCACCATTTTGATATGGTATATTTATATCTAAGAGAATTAGGTCTATATTACTTTTTAATATTTCTTCTTTAGCATTTGAGAAGTCTTTTAGTATTAATGCTTCATATCCTGCATTTACTAGTAGTTCATATAATTCTTTAGATATTATGGTATCATCTTCAATTATCATTATCTTTTTCATATATTATATTTCCTTCTTTCTATAGTTATATTATATCATTGTTTTAACTGGTTTTATATTACAAGTTTGTAAGGTATGAAAAAAAGACTTAGAACATCATTGTGATGTGGGTCAGTCTTTTAAATATAATTTTACTTACTTTTAATATTTAACTATAATAATCAATTAATATACTTTTCGTCATAATATTCATTTCTTGTGACAAATTTATTTATTAAATTATATATTAAATTATAACTTTTAATATCGCCATTTTCAATCACACTTTTAACCATGTAATCTTGTGTTTTTTTTAATTTTTCTTCTAAAGTGCCTTGTTTTTTATAGTGTATCATAGTATTGGAAAAAGAATATGCTACATATATGATATTCAAAATACCTGATAACTCTGAAAATCTTGTCCACTTTTTATAAAGTTCATTATGAGCTATTTTTTCTTTTCTTGTAATTCTGTTGTCAAAAGTTTCAATTGAATATCTGCTGTTTAAAAACGTATTTTCTCCTAATATATTTCCAAAATAATGAACTATTTCTCTATATTCTTTAAAAATTATTTCTAACTCTTCTATTTTATCATAATACTTTTTTAATTCATCTCTCTCAACTAGCTCATCTAAATTGTGCGTATTATTAATTTTTAAATTTTTATATGTTTTTTCATTATAATACGATTCAGCAATTAAGTATTTTAATTCAATTTCTATTCTTTGGTGAATTAAATTAATTAGTGGGTATTCATAATCAGAAATATCTGAATTGTTCATTAACTTAAATATAGCTTTACTATACTGTTCTATATATTTGTTTTCTTCTAATATCAATTCTATTTTTGACATACTATTTTCCTTTTTTGTTATTTATAACTGAATTTTAAACTAATTATCTTCACTACTATATTTAAGTTCTGCTTGTCTGATAACCTTTTCAACTGCTGTTTCTCGTTTAATCGGTGGATAGTTATATTTAATTAGTAACTTTCTAATATTTACTCTTATTCTAGCTCTGGCGTCTTCTCTTTTAAATGCATCTAAGGTTAAGTTTTCATTTATTATTTCAACTAATTCTTTTGCTATTTGAACTAATGTTTCGTCTTTCATTAACTCTTTTATTTCTGGATCAGCTCCCAATGCATCAAAAAATGCTTTTTCTTCAATACTTAGATTGTATTCATTACCCTTATCTAGTTCTTCTTGAATTTCATGTTTCAATTTAATTAGTTCTTCTATTACTTTTTCTATATCGGCCAAATCTGTTCTCTCATTATAGGCGTCAACTAACTTATTAAATCTCGTAGAGAATTTTTCTTGTAACGTTAAATTTACTTTACCTATATCATTAATAGTTGTTTTTATTGCCCTTGAAAGTATTTCAGCAGCAATATTCTTATCTTTTAATCCTCTTAATTTAGATAACATTGCATCACTTAATAATTCAAGACTGTTGCCTCTTGATAATTCCCCTAAATTAATTAATTCATCTTCTTTAATTGATTCCTCAAGCATTTTCCCAACTGTTTTATTAATTTCGCTAACATCCAATTTATTGTCGCTTGATATTTTAGAAATAAACGAACGAACAGAAATTATATATAATACTTTATTTTTATAATTTTTTTCTAATATACCATTACATAATGTGTAAAGATTTTTTACATCTAAACTATGTTTCATAAACCTTTTCTTTCTGTCTTCAGAACATAATACTACATTTGCCCCTTCTTTAATTAGGTTATATTTATCGGTATTATTTAGACTATCAAAATTATTATAATTCAATCCATTTAAAATTCCATCAATAATTTCTATTTTATCTTTGATAGTATTCACTAGTTCTTCATTATCAACTACCTGTTTCTGATCCCTTGTTGTATATGTTTTTAAAGCATCTAGTAGCCAAGCTTTTAAACCAATGTAATCAACGATCAACCCTGCTGGTTTAGTTTTATAAACTCTATTTACTCGTGCTATTGCTTGCATCAAATTATGAGCTTTCATTGGTTTATCTATATACATTACCCCTAGTCGTGGTACATCAAATCCAGTAAGCCACATATCGACAACAATTGCTATTTTAAATTTTTCATTAGGATCATTTGCTTCGTTTTTAAATCTAATTTCCAACTCTTTTTTATCATTTTTTGTTCCAACTGCTTTTTGCATATCTTCTGAATCTTTATTACTTGGAGTAATTATCATATTAACTACTTCTTTATAATCAGGTCTTAATTCAATAAATTTCTTATACATAATATAGGCTGCTTTTCTAGAATATGCTACGACCATAGCATGATCCGCAACCATATCTTTTCTTTCTTCAAAATGATTAATTATATCTTTTACTATTAATTCTAGTCTATCTGGATCCTCTATAATTTGTGATATCTTTGCCATCATTTGTTTTGATTTATTTATGGCATACTCATCAGCATTTCCTGTTTCTTCAATATAACTGTAATAATTATCTATTTCATCTAATATTTTTTGATTTAATCCAACTCTTGCCATTCTTGATTCATACATAATAGGAACTGTTGAACCATCTAGTATAGCTTGTGTCATATCATAAGTATCTATAACTTTTCCAAATATTGATGAAGTTGACTTATCTTTTGTTTCTACAGGCGTTCCAGTAAACCCAATATAAACAGCATTTGGAAGTGCATTATGCAAATATTTAGCAGTACCATATTTTTCTTTTGCTGTATTAGTATCGTAATCTATTTTCATTGTTGATTCTAATCCATAATGACTTCTATGACACTCGTCAACTAAAACCAATATATCATTTCTATCTGTAAATAGTCCTGTCTCCTCTTCAAATTTTTGCAGTGTAGTAAAAAATATTCCTCCAGATATTCTATCTTTTAACATTTCTTCAAGAGATAATCTTGATTCTGCCTTTTGTGGTTTTTGTTTTAAATAATAATCACATTTTGAAAATGTTTCATATAACTGATTGTCTAAATCATTTCTGTCTGTAACAACAACTATAGTAGGATTACATAAAAGCTTTATCATATTTCCTGAATAAAATACCATACTAAAAGATTTTCCAGAGCCTTGTGTATGCCATACAATACCTGCTTTACCTGTTCTTTGACCAGTAGTTACAGTTGATATTATTGCTTTTTTAACCCCAAAATATTGATGGTATTGAGCAAGTATTTTTTTATCGTCACTATACAAAATAAAATTTTGAATTATATCTAATAACACATTCTTTCTAAACATTCCTTTGAATAACGTTTCGTGTGTAGGCATATTCTCATAAACTTCATCATCCGCTTCTATTTTTTTCCAATCACTAAATCTAGAATATGGACTTGTAATAGTTCCAGCTTTAGCTGTTACGCCATCACTAATAACTAAAAATTGGTTATACTTAAATAATGATGGAATATAAACATTTCTATATCCCGTTAATTGTGTATAAGCATCTTCTAATTTAACATCTTCATTAGTAGCTGTTTTTAATTCAACTACTACTAAAGGAATGCCATTTATAAATACAATTATATCTGGTCTTTTAGTATCAAATTCAATAATAGTATATTGATTAATTGCTTGGAAGTGATTAGCGTTAATATTATCAAAATCTATTAACTTAACATTCTTATATTGATATCCATTATTAGTTTTTACCTGAACAGGAACTCCTTCTAAAAGGTATCTAGTAAAGATTTTATTATCTTCGATTGGATTTCCGTAAGATAACGTCTTTATAGTTTTTATGGCATCTTGAATTTGAACATCATTAAAATCTTTATTAATTCTACATAAATCATCAAAAAGATTATCTTCCATAAAAACACTGTGATAATCCCTATCAATATTATATCCATTCAATCTCTCATAACCTAATTCTTCAAATATATTTAATGTGGCATCTTCTAATTGTTCTTCATTAAACATCTTAATCACTTCCTTTATAATTTAATAGACTTTTCTATTTTATTGATTACTTTTTCATTTACTACTTCATGATAACTTTTCTTCAAATCATCAATAGCATCATATAATCTATGTCTATGTTTTAATTCTCCATACTCATTTTGTAATTCATTGTATGTAGGTTTATTTTTTCTAGGTATTTCATCATTTTTCATTAAATTTAATACAATTTGATACTTATACAATTCCATCAATACATTTTGATATTTCATAATAAAATTGCTTAATAATAATCCATTCTTATTTTGGAAAAGGAATCTAACTTCATTTGATAATTGTTTTAATTCCTCAATTTTAACCAAGAAGTTATTCTTAAATTCATTATTTTTTGGTTCATTTATTATACAAGTAACATCTTTTAAATAATTATTATTTGTTAAATTTATAAATTGATAATTAACTATTATAGCTTCATCATCAGGATCATCAGTATAATCAAGCAAATTTTCATTATCCTTATATAGTCCTAATAATCCTTTAGCTAAAAGATACTTACTAAGTCTTTTATCAAATAAATATTGTTTGTTACTAATCTTAATTTGTTTGTGAGTTTGAAGTAAAGCAACAATTGCAATCGATGCAGTTATTATTGCAAATAAATTATTCTTTATAAAACTTAAAATATATTCCATAATTTTTTACTCCTCTCTTACAAATCCAATTTATTATACATAGGAAACATCCATGATATCGCCATTATATACTTTATCAATGCTGTATCATCCATCTTCAATCTGTTATGAACTAATTTTTTAATAATTCCTAAAATTATTTTTTGATGTTACTCATTAAATATCTTCTAATGATTTTCAGTTTTTAATTTATCGTACATTTCTTTTGCCTTAGCAATATTCTTCTTACATTGTTCTTCATATTCTTTTGTTCCCTTTTTAGGATAAATACTAGCAATTTTATTTATAATAATCTTTTTATTTTCTACTAGTAACAAACATATTTCATCAATTATATTTTTATACTCTTTAAAAGATAAAGACTCCTCAGTATACCAACCAGTTTCTCTATTATCATCGTACTTAGGAACATATCTAAAAAATAAATTACTAAAATTGTGAGTTATATCATCACGAACTACATTATTTGATTCTCCATAGAGTTTACTAAATATTTTTTTAAACACTTTATAGAAATCTTTATCTTTATTTTTTAATTGTTCTTTAACATTTTTTTTAAATTCTATATCAGGTAATACTTTCAAATCAAACAAATAATTAACAATATGAACAGACTTATCATAAATAGAATATAATTCCTTAATTAACTGCTCTCCATTCTTTCTTGCCCAAAAATCATAGTTTTCATCATTTGTTTTTTCATAATATTTCTCGTATTTTATCATATTTGCATAAAACATCTTTGCAACTACTGTTTCATTATTATAATTTATAATTGCATCATTTATTAAGTAATCATGATGATTCATAAAATAAGAATTTTTAGGGATGTTAAGTTTTGGTATAAAAGATATATCATCTATTATGTTTTCTTTTCTATACTCTTTATCCGTTGGTTCTATTATATAATCAAATAAATCCTTTTTCATGTATTCCTCCATTATACAAATCACAATTTGTATGATTAAATTTCTATATTATCTAAATCTATTTCACCATTCATTAACTTTGGTAATAATGTATCTCTTAATTGTTCTAATCGTTTATTTTCATTTATTATATTTAATTGTTTTCTTCTTACTGTTTCACTATATTCATCAAATTTTCCAAGTTTTTCTCTATTAGGTATTATAACTTTCTGATTATTTAATGTTGAAAAACTTATAGCAGGCATCGTTGATGATGTTGCATTACCTTTTATATATTTTTGAATTCTATCTACATTAAGAGCTGAAAATAAATAATTTGATGTTACCCCGTCAGATGGTGTTATTTTAAACAAATTATTTGCTATTATTCCATTATAATTTCTAGAAAGAATACCAGGAGTCCCATATCTTGTCATAAATATTTCATTTTCAACTACATGTCCTCTATCTCTATCTTCAATAAATCTTATTTCTTTATCACTGCCTTGAGTAATATCAACAATTCTTATAAATCTTACAAATCCATCTTTTTCTTGTTCTATTTGTTCTTCAATTGGAACTTGAACCCCTTGAGAAAAAGTTGCAACATCTTGTAGATCAACAATTTTCCAATCATCTGGCAAATCATCATTCATTTTTGATTCAAACCACTCGTAAAATATTGTTTTTAATTGTTCTGACAAATTATTATTTTATTTACTAACTATGTTATATAACACAAATTATTATTTATCTCATTATTTGTTTTCTTCTTTTTTTCTAAAGAATCCAATATTTTTACAACTCTTCTTTGTATTTCTTTGTTAGGGATATCCAATTCTATTCTATATAAAGTATCAGTTCGTAAACTTGGAATTGTTGTTCCCTCGTTATACTCACTCATATCCATAGTCAACATTTTATAATATAAATACTTTGGAATAACTATATCTTCATTGACTTCAGTATAAAATAATGTATCAACAGTCCAAAAAGGTTTATCTGAAAATCTTACTTTACTGATAGAGCCTTTTCGACCAATTAAGACAGATGGTTTGTCATACAAATACTTATCAGCATATGACATTAATCCACCTGTTCCATAAATTGGATATTTACCATTAGGATTTTCCACATCCTTTTGATTCTTACCATATTTAATATTTACTAATTCTTTTAATGTATAAACCATAATAGCCTCCTCTCTTTTACAAATCACAATTTGTATGATTAAATCTCTATATTGTCTAAATCTATTTCACCATTCATTAATTTTGGTAATAATGTATCTCTTAATTGAATTAATTTTGAATTTTCTTTCTCATTATTTCTAATTTTATCAACAAATATTTGATTATCTTTTTCAAATTTTGTGACTAACTTCTCATTAAAATAAATAATTTGTTTTTTTAAATCTCCTTGTGTAAGCAATGGTTGAGTAGAGCCCCTATTCAAAGAATAATAATCTATAGTTTTTAAATAATTTTCTATATAATTCAAATATTTTGTTTGAATTACTAGAGTATTATCAGAAGCCCAAATTTCGCCTAAATATCTCTTGACTACTCCTAATGTTCCAACTCTTCCAGTAATTATTAAATCTTCATTAAAATTATAATCACTTGTATAAGCCATAATACCATTTGCACCTATTACTGGATATTCACCCGTTTCACTTTTATCAACTGGTCTTTTACCTGAAGTTATATTAGAAATTGCTCCAAGTTCTACTTCTTCCCAATTACAACCATTAATTAAAGATTCATAATTGTTTTTAATTAACTTATACAAATTATTATTTATTTCATTATTTAATTCGATTTTAATATCAATATTTCCTAGAATATTTTCAATTTTATCTTGTTCTTTTTCGGAATGAAAATTAAATTCCAGATTTTCCAAATCATTTCTATTAACAGAGTCAAAAACTGTTCCTGTTGATTTTTGTTTAATATTATTCATTGAATTTAATAACATATAATATAAATATTTATTTCTCCCATTCTTGGCATTAATAGAACATAAACCTCTTCCGATACATATTTCTTGATTTGCAAAATTCATATCCCCAACAGGAGCTCTTACACTCATTAATATTTCAGATTTATTGGCAATTTTTATAGGATTGGTAGTCCAAGTATCAATACTAGGATATATTCTTCCAAATGTTTTTCTTCCTTGTAAGAAAGGCATACCTCTTTCAACAGTATTGTATGTTTCGCCTTTGGGTGATTGTCCCATGTTAATTATTGCAAACTCCTTTAATTTCATTTTCTACCTCCTTTTACAAATACTAAAGCTATGCTATAAATCTTCTATGTGATATCTTAACATTGCTTTGATTTACTAACGCATAATGCATTGTTGTTTCTATTTTTACATGTCCTAATAGTTTTTGAACTTGTTCAACAGGCATACCTTTATCAATTGCCATCGTTGCTAATGTTCTTCTAAACTTATGTGGATGAACTTTATTAATATTTGAATTCATTCCTAATGTTCTTACAATTAGTTCGACCCCTGAAATTGACAATCTTTGGTGTGGCTCTTTCATTGATACAAATAAAGCATCATTGGAGTCGTTTCTTTTATCAATATATTCTTTTAAGTGTAGTTTTGTTTTAGCATCAAAATAAACTTCTCTTTCTTTGTTTCCTTTTCCCAATACAATACACGATCTGTCCTCAAAATTAAGATCATTTATATTTAAATTTACAAGTTCTCCAACTCTCATTCCTGTGGAAATCAACAATTCTATTAATGAAAGGTCTCTTATGTTCTCACATTCATCTCTTAATTTTTCCAAATTTTCGTCCGTTAAAACTTCTTTGACAATTGTTGCCGTTTTTATTTTATGAATTCTCCTAACTGGACTTTTTATAATATAATCTTCATCTTCTAACCAAGAAAAGAATGATGATAATACTCTCCTTATATTATCTATTGTTGTTGAACTACAAGAACTATCTTCCTTATAATTGGATAGATAAGTCCTTATTTCATCTGTTGTTAATTGTTTGATACTTTTATCAAAACTATTACTAAATTTTTCTATAATTTCTCTGTAGTATTTTATTGTTCTATCAGAACACCCTTCAACTTGCTTAGATGATATGAATGAATCAATTATTTTTTTATTTTCATCCAATTCTTCTTTATGTTTTAGTTCATCTGTTTTTATAATAAACTCTACTCTTTCGAAGTTTATTATTAAGCTTTCTTTAAGCCTATCTAATTGATAGTCAGTAAGACTATCTTTCATGTCTTTTGTAATACTAGATATTACTTCTGTTTTCATAATAATTTTTCCCCCTTTAAAGACGGGTATTATTATATCACAGAATATTACTTTAACTCAAATCCAATGGCTTTCATATTATTTTTTATTTCTTCTTCTAGTTTATGTGATTCTTCAAATTGTTTCGATAATTCTGATGTAATACTTTTCATTTTTTCTTCAAATGATATTGTTTCCTCTTTGCTATCCTCTACTCCCACATATCTTCCCGGTGTTAAAACATAGTCATTAGTTTTAATTTCTTCGGTTGTAGCAGAATAACAAAATCCCTTTATATTTTCATAATTATTATTACTTTGATAATTATGATAAGTTTCTGCTATTCTTTTAATATCAGCTTCAGATAATTCTCTTAATCTTCTAGTAACCATAGTTCCTAAATTGTTAGCATTTATAAACAATGTTTTTTGTTTCTGTTTTTTGTTTCTATTAATTATCCAGATAGAGCACGGAACAGTAACAGTATAGAATAAGTTAGTTGGCATTGCTATAATACAATCAACCAAATCATTGTCTTCTATTATTCTTTTTCTTATCTCTCCCTCTTGGCCGCCTGCCGATAAAGATCCATTCGCTAAAATGCAAGCCATTTTGCCATTTTGTGACAATTTAGAAATCATGTGTTGTAGCCATGCATAATTGGCATTATTTTTTGGAGCCAGTCCGTATTTCCATCGTGAATTGCCTTCAACTTTATCTCTATCCCACTCCAAATTAAATGGTGGATTTGCAAGTATAAAATCTGCTTTTAAATCCTTGTGTAAATCTTCTGTAAAAGTATCTGCTGCATATTTTCCTAAGTCTCCATACATCGATCTTATTGCTAAATTCATTTTTGCAAGACGCCATGTTGTCGGATTTTTTTCCTGACCATATATTCCAATATTATATAAATTACCTTGATGTTCTTCCACGAACCTCATTGATTGAATAAACATACCACCTGATCCACATGCTGGATCATATACTTTTCCTTTAAATGGCTCTATACATTCAACCATTGTTCTAACTAGGCAGGCTGGGGTGTAAAATTCTCCACCCTTTTGTAACTCGTTTTTTGCAAATTGTCCTAAAAAATATTCATATATTCTTCCCAATATATCTTTTTGTATTGCTTCTTTCGTTCCAACTTTTATGTTGGTAAATAAGTCAAGCAATTCTCCTAAATTGACATTTCTCATTGTTGGTGAATTATAATCTTTAGGTAATACATTTTTTAATGATGTATTTTCTTTTTCTATTAGTATTAAAGCATCATCTATAATTTCACCTATATTTGGATCTTTTGAATGTTCTACTAAATACTCCCATCTTGCTGTTTTAGGAACGTAAAATATATTCTCTGCAGTATAGCAATCTCTTTCTTCTTCAAGTCCATCGCCTTCATCAACAAGTTCCTTGTATTTTTCTTCAAAAGAATCTGATATATATTTTAAAAATATCAAGCCAAGCACTATAAACTTATAATCTGATACTGAAACAGCACCTCTCATTTTTTCTGCCGAAGCCCATAACTTAGATTCTATTTTTTTTAAATTTTCTTCTTCCATCTGTTTTTCCTCCACTACTATTTTAATACTTAACTATGACTTTTTTTATATCCATTGGGCTGTTATCAATTTGTAATCAAGTTATTTTTTTATTTATTTTAATTATATCTTTTTTTATACTTTTATTTAAACAGCTCTTCTTCTGATAAATAATTAATAAAAGTGTCAATAATTAAGTTGTTTCTAGATTCAATATCTTGTTCATCAAAGTTTTTATATCTAGTATTTAATGTTAATAAATCTTGAATTTTTGTTCCATCTATATATTTACCTTTATCATTCATATATCCTTTATATTTTTTAATTTTATCTTCAAATCTAAAGTCAGATACTCTTATATTAACAGATTTTTCTAGTAATGACTTATTACCTAATTTTTCTAGATTTCTTTTATCTTTTAAGTTTCCATCGATATCTTGTCTATTCTTTGCATAAATATGTTCAACTTCTAGGGGTTGCTCCAATGGTAAATATGCTTGCTCTTCATTTGTAAAAGCCCACCATGCTAACATAGACTTGGTAACTGGTCTTCTATTATCAAAAGAATAATTAAATAAACTTTGTTTTACTAATTCTTTATCAAATTTATATTTATCAAATGTTACTTCTACGCCATTAATTATATTAATCATTTCATCGTATATAGGGGTTCTCAATGCATTAACTCCTGGATTAAAGAAAGCATATGTCCATATGAATGCTATTGACTTATTTAAGAATCTATATAATTTTTCATCTTCTAACATACCATTATTATCTTTATTTGTCATAAAATACACTGATAAGAAATATGCCCACATACCATTAGGAGCCATATTTAAAACAAATAATTTATTTAATATTCTATCGCTAAATCTTTCACGATTTTGGCTAGATATGTCATTCCAAAATATTGCTAACTCTACTAGATTATTTAATGTATAATCATTTTTTAATAGTTTATAGGAATCTTTTTCATAAAATCTTCTTAGAGCCTCTGTTGTAGAAGACTTTATCCCCATCTTTGCTCTTTCATAGTACATATATCTAGTAAATAGTTCATCCATTGGCGTTCCAGAAATTGGATGAAATATTTTTTCACATAGATCTTCTAAGTCTTTCCATATTTTTATAAATTTTTCTTTTTCTCCTTTATCTGAATAATATTTATAAAATTGAGCTTTAAATATATCGGCGTCTGATAACGGAAGTCCTCTATCATTTAATGTTGAAAAAATTCTTAATGCTGTATTTTGATTATCTGCTTCTATTGGTAGCAATATACAATTATTTAGTATTCTTGCTGGCAAATAAGAAAAGTATCCTGGATAACTATGTAAGAACTCATCTATCTTCTTTTGAAAGTATCTATAATTTTCTGCATATTTACTTTTCATTGTTAATGGTGCCATTCCAGTATTTAAAATTGAAAGAAATTCATCCTTGTCTTTATCAGTTGCAACTTCTGAATCTATTTTAAGTAAATCTCTATTGGCATTACCAAATTCATCTGTCTTCCAAATACAGCTTTCAATCATTTCTTTTATTTTTTTAGAGTTTTCATCTCTCATCTCACCAAAGCTAATATGAAATGCTCTTAATAGCAACATTATTGTAGTTAATCTTTGTTGACCATCTATTACTTCTAATTTGTTGTGGTCATTTTTAAATGTTACAATTGGTCCTAAATAATATTCTTCTTCACTATTAAATTTTGTGGCATCTCCTTCAGGAATTGCAAAATCAAAAATATCTTCCCAAAGTGTTTGGCACTCTTCTTCTGACCATGCATAAGGTCTTTGATAATCTGGTATCAAAAAATCTGCTTTTTTATCCGCTAATAGCAACCTAATATTTTTTTGATCTACGTTTAATTTCGACATACTACCATCTCCATATATAATTATAACATACTTTTCTACTTTTAAAAATATAGTTTACTTCATCTTATTATATTATCTTATTATATTATCTATATTATAAATTAAATATTAAGTACACATATATTAATGTTACTTGCATTTAAAAATGCCATTTTTCGTTCTTCATAAAGTCCTCAACAGATAAGTGTTCTACACCTTCATACTCACAAAGGTTTGGCACTTTGGCACCGTTGTTTTTATATCGTTCTGTTGAAACAACTTTATACCCCATAATTTTTGCCTTTGCTACAACAAATGGATCTGCTTCACTACAATAGTGCATTTTGTCTTTCATTTTTATGTTGTATTCAAAATTTCGATTTGAATATATATGTTTTATAACATCCACTTCTTCTTGGTTTGGTTTTAAAAATACATAATTGTGATTTTTTACCCAATTTGCCAATCTATCATCATAATCTTCTAACTCTCTTTTGACCTCCATAACTGAAATTATTTTTCTTGTTTCAATCAATTCATCAAATTTATCCCACAAACTTTTAAATGTATCAGCATAATAATATCTAAATAATTCAATAAAGGCTCCAGAATCAAAAACATACATTACATTTCACCTCTAAATCTACTAGAAAATTCCGCAAAGTTTTTAGGCTTTAGCATTAAATAATTTGATGCTTGCTCATAGTTTATAGAATGTGTCTTATATTTATTAAATACTACTGATACATATTCTTTCCCCAAATATGTTAACTTGTTATTGTAGAAGTTTCCCATTGGTTTTCTTTTTGGAATGTTATTTAATTCGTCATTCCATTTTTCGACGAGTGTTATGTATATATCTGATGAATAAAAATTGTTATCAATAAGCTTTCTTAAAATTACTTCTTTACTAACGGTATATAATTTCGAAAGCTTTTGACAAATTTGCTCAACATCATTATATATATTTTTAAAATAATTATATTGTTGAATAAAGTCATCATTTGGAACTAAAAACTCACTTGCAAATTTATTACAAAACTGTTCTATTTTTTTATCTTTAATATCGGAAATCCTGTCATTTATAGAATTATCATTTTCTATATCTATACCACTGGTCTGAAATAATAAATGACACAACTCATGGAACATAGTAAATAATTGCCTGTTTTTACTTAAATTATTATTTATATATATGATTGGAAATTCTTTGTCATAAATGCAGAATCCCGAATATCCGTCGTTTTGAAAGGAATCTTTAAAAACTGATATTCCTATTTTTTCAAACGAACTTCTCCACATTTCTAATGATTTATTAACGTCATTAATTTTCTTTTGCATATCTAAATCTATGTCTAATAATTTTCTTACTGCTTCACAAGATTTTGTCATATTGCTTTCATCAATATGCACATTAATTTTCTCAAATATAGAGATATCTTCCTTTAATTCCTTGACATTCATTTGCATTATAATAGCTTTTCTAAATAGCTTATACATATTTGGATCAAAATCGTAAAATGCAATATCTGGCAAAGTTCTAAACTGTTTCATTGGCGTTGGTTCTTCAGGAATGCGACTAAAGAAAAAGAGTGCTAATGGTCTATCATACATTTTCGCCATTTCTTCTAATTTTGAATATGATAATGGTTTTTCTCCATTTTCTATACTTTGTAATTCTTCTGTATCTATTTTTAGTCGCTTTGATGCTTGCTCTACACTAATATGTACAGATTCACGTGCCCATTTTAACATTTCCTTATTAGCAAACAACTTATCTTTCATTATACTTCAACTCCTACTTCTAGTTAATACAAAAAAAACACCAGCACAAAAAATCTATTAAATAGACCTGTACTAGCGTCTTTCTTTAACTAAATT
>OGYZ01000704.1_pt1 | contig 29503 bp, 15 predicted proteins | sample 1576681 | NCBI WGS metagenome assembly OGYZ01 (sample SAMEA3541480, study PRJEB24748) | human gut metagenome | biome: human gut; feature: human-associated habitat; material: faeces | place: China | collected 2012 | reverse complement strand
AACCCGCGACTTACTCATTACGAATGAGTTACTCTACCAACTGAGTTATTTCGGCAACGTGTTTCGTTGAAAACGGTTGCAAAATTACTCTTTTCTTGAAACCTGCCAAATAAAAAAGAGATTTTTTTCCGAAAAACTACATTTTTCCGGCCCGTACAACCCGTTTCCGTTACATCACAAGAGCATTTGACACATTATTACGTGTAATTTGTACAATAGTCCCTTGTCTGCCTTCTGCCGATTTTCTACTTTTACCCGCAAAATGAAACATTACACTACCATGAAAAAGAAACTGATAATTTCACTGCTGGCACTGGCTTCGCTGGGAGCCGGAGCACAAAACTTGCAAAAGGGAGACTACGGATACTTGTACTGCCACATGAGCGGACGAGGAGAATGGACGGCCTACGCCCTGAGCCGTGACGGCGTACACTTTCACGACCTGATTGATGGCGACCCCGTATACAATGTAGAAGAAATGTCAAAAATAGAGGGAGGAGCACGCGATGCCTTTATCTGCCGTACGTCCGACGGAAAGGGCTACCTGATGGTGACTACCGACATGAGCAACGCCAAGAGCCGCTCGTGGTTCAACTACGGCATCAACCTGCTGAAAAGTGACGACCTGATTCACTGGACTTCTACCACCTTCGACTTCCGCCAGGGCCCGGACATTTTCTGTGACCCTCAGTCGCCCGACGTCTATAAGGACTACAGCACCATCAAACGCGTATGGGCACCGCAAATTTTCTGGGACCCTTCGTACGTATGGGCCGATGGCACGAAGGGCGGATACATGATATACTATTCACTGCTTAATCCGGCAGAAGACCAGTACGACCGCGTGTTCTATTCCTATGCCGACGCCACCTTTACACGTCTCACTAAACCCCGCCTGCTGGTGGACTGGGGATATGCTACCATCGATGCCGACATTAACTATGTGCCGGCCGACGGACTCTATCACATGCTCATCAAGAAAGAAGGAGGTACACCCGGCATCTTTGCCGCTACAGCTACAAAACTGACCGGTCCTTATAAAATAAAAGATGAAAACGACTATGTGAAGTTTGAAGGCAACAAAAAGTGTGAGGGCTGCTCTGCCTTCCAGTTGGTGGGCGACTCTACCTGGCGCGTGGCCTACATCGAATACTCCTCCAAGCCCAAAAGATATCGCATCTGCCAGGCCGATGAAAAACTCGCCAACTTCCACTCCCCCGTCACCATGGAGGGCGTGAAACATCCGCAGCACGGCTCGTTCATGCGACTCACCGAAGAAGAATACAAGCGCCTGCAAGAGTGGTCGGACAGCATCATGCGCGAAAGAGCCGCCCGAAACAGCGGAGAAAAGAAATAAAAAGAGGAAAATGAAATATTTTTGTAAAAACTTTTGGCAAACATCCTTTCATTTGAGCAGAAAACATTATCTTTGCACTCCGAATTATGACGTGACAAAAGAGTTTGATGTATTACTGTATAACACATAGTAAAAAGAATAAGCGCACATTCGGAGTTCCGGCGGAATGGACAAATGCCGGAAGCTATTTCTTTTTTCTTTTATGTCACTTATTTCCTGAATATTTAAGATTTCCTATTTTTTCAAACACCCGGAACTGCTTTTCGGCAAGTCCGGGCGTTTTTTCGTATATACGAGAGTAGAATAGAAAAAATACAAGATATAAAGATTATTAGTAACAAGGTAATGAGAAATGTAACATTGATCCTCGACGACGGGAGCCGCTTTCATGGCAAGTCGTTCGGCTATGAGAAACCGGTAGCCGGTGAAGTAGTTTTCAATACGGCAATGACCGGATACCCCGAAAGCTTGACCGACCCTTCGTATGCCGGTCAGTTGATGACACTGACTTACCCGCTGGTAGGTAACTATGGTGTGCCTCCCTTCACATTCGAAGCAAACGGACTACCCACTTTCATGGAAAGCGAGAAAATCCATGCCGAAGCGATTATCGTAAGCGATTACAGTGAAAAATACTCTCACTGGAATGCAGTGGAAAGTCTGGGCGACTGGTTGAAACGCGAACAGATTCCGGGCATCACGGGCATCGACACACGCGAACTGACAAAGGTATTGCGCGAGCATGGAGTGATGATGGGAAAAATCGTGTTCGACGATGAGCCGGACAACATTCCCGAAGCTACCTATGCAGGTGTGAACTACGTAGACAAGGTTTCTTGCAAGGAAGTGATTCGCTACAACGAAGGCGAAGGCAAGAAAAAAGTTGTGCTGGTAGACTGTGGCGTGAAATCAAACATTATCCGTTGCCTGCTCAAGCGCGACGTGGAAATCATCCGCGTGCCCTGGAACTACGACTTCAACTCTCTGCAGTTCGACGGTCTGTTCATCTCCAACGGTCCGGGCGACCCCGACACTTGTGATGCAGCCGTACAGAACATCCGCAAGGCCATGCAGAACGAAAAACTTCCTATCTTCGGTATCTGTATGGGTAACCAGCTGCTTTCAAAGGCAGGAGGTGCCAAAATCTACAAACTGAAATACGGTCACCGCAGCCATAACCAGCCGGTACGCATGGTAGGCACGGAAAAGTGTTTTATCACCTCACAGAACCACGGTTATGCCGTAGACAACAATACACTGGGAGCCGACTGGGAACCGCTCTTCATCAACATGAACGACGGTTCGAACGAAGGTATCCGTCACAAAAAGAACCCCTGGTTCTCGGCTCAGTTCCATCCGGAAGCTGCCAGCGGTCCTACCGACACGGAATTCCTGTTCGATGAGTTTGTAAAGTTGCTGTAATCCACTAAAAAACAAAGAAGACAATGAAAGAAAACATAAAGAAAGTATTGCTGTTAGGTTCAGGAGCCCTGAAAATCGGTGAAGCTGGTGAATTCGACTACTCTGGTTCGCAGGCTCTGAAAGCGCTGAAGGAAGAAGGTATCGAAACCATCCTGATTAACCCGAACATCGCCACCGTGCAGACTTCGGAAGGTGTGGCAGACAAAATCTACTTCTTGCCCGTTACTCCGTATTTCGTAGAAAAGGTCATCGACAAGGAACGTCCCGACGGCGTGCTGCTGTCATTCGGTGGACAGACTGCCTTGAACTGCGGTGTGGCTCTCTACAAAGCCGGTGTGTTCGAGAAATACAACACCCGCGTACTGGGTACTCCGGTACAGGCCATCATGGATACGGAAGACCGTGAGCTCTTCGTACAGAAACTGGACGAAATCAACGTGAAGACCATCAAGAGTGAGGCGGTAGAAAACATCGAAGATGCCCGCCGTGCAGCGAAGGAACTGGGTTATCCGGTCATCATCCGTGCAGCTTACGCACTGGGAGGTCTGGGTTCAGGTTTCTGCGACAACGAAGAAGAACTGAACGTGCTGGCCGAAAAAGCGTTCTCTTTCTCTCCGCAGGTGCTGGTAGAAAAGAGTCTGAAAGGCTGGAAGGAAGTGGAATACGAAGTAGTGCGCGACCGTTTCGACAACTGTATCACGGTCTGCAACATGGAAAACTTCGACCCGCTGGGTATCCACACCGGTGAGTCTATCGTTATCGCTCCGTCACAGACGCTGACCAACAGCGAATACCACAAACTGCGCGAACTGGCCATCCGTATCATCCGTCACATCGGTATCGTGGGTGAATGTAACGTACAGTACGCGTTCGACCCTGAATCAGAAGACTACCGCGTAATCGAGGTAAATGCCCGTCTGAGCCGTTCTTCTGCACTGGCATCTAAGGCTACAGGTTATCCTCTGGCTTTCGTTGCAGCTAAGTTGGGATTGGGTTACGGACTGTTCGACCTGAAGAACTCGGTAACAAAAACAACTTCTGCCTTCTTCGAGCCGGCACTGGACTACTGCGTATGTAAAATTCCTCGCTGGGACTTGGGTAAGTTCCACGGCGTAGACCGCGAACTGGGCTCCAGCATGAAGTCGGTAGGTGAAGTCATGGCCATCGGACGTACCTTCGAAGAAGCCATCCAGAAAGGTCTTCGTATGATTGGTCAGGGCATGCACGGTTTCGTGGAAAACAAGGAGCTGGTTATCGAAGACATCGACAAAGCACTGCGCGAACCGACCGACAAGCGTATCTTCGTCATCTCAAAGGCTATGCGTGCAGGCTACACAGTAGACCAAATTCACGACCTCACCAAGATTGACAAGTGGTTCCTCGACAAGCTGATGAACATCATGCAGACTTCTAAGGAACTCCACGAGTGGGGCAACAACCATACACAGCTTTCACAGCTTCCGAACGAGCTGCTCTACAAGGCAAAACGTCAGGGATTCTCCGACTTCCAGGTGGCACGTGCCATCGGCTACGAAGGCGATATGGAAGACGGTATCCTGGAAATCCGTAACCACCGTAAGAGTGTAGGCATCGTGCCGGTAGTAAAACAGATTGACACGCTGGCAGCCGAATATCCGGCACAGACCAACTACCTATACCTGACTTACAGCGGCGTGGCCAACGATGTACACTACCTGGGCGACCACAAGAGTATCGTTGTACTGGGTTCAGGTGCTTACCGTATCGGTTCATCCGTAGAGTTCGACTGGTGCGGCGTACAGGCACTGAACACCATCCGTAAGGAAGGCTACCGCTCAGTAATGATCAACTACAACCCTGAAACCGTATCGACCGACTACGATATGTGCGACCGTCTGTACTTCGACGAACTGACTTTCGAACGTGTGATGGATATCCTCGACCTGGAAAACCCGCACGGAGTCATCGTATCTACTGGCGGACAGATTCCGAACAACCTGGCATTGCGCCTGGACGCACAGAAGGTAAACATCCTGGGAACTTCTGCCAAGAGCATCGACAACGCTGAAGACCGCGACAAGTTCTCGGCTATGCTCGACCGTATCGGCGTAGACCAGCCTGAATGGAGCGCACTGACTTCTATGGAAGATATCAACGCATTTATCGAAAAAGTAGGCTTTCCTGTATTGGTTCGCCCGTCATACGTGCTTTCTGGTGCAGCCATGAACGTATGTTCTAATCAGGAAGAGCTGGAACGCTTCCTGCAGCTGGCCGCTAACGTGTCGAAGAAGCATCCGGTAGTAGTAAGCCAGTTCATCGAACACGCTAAGGAAGTAGAAATGGATGCCGTGGCACAGAACGGTGAAATCGTAGCTTACGCCATCTCTGAGCACATCGAGTTTGCCGGTGTACACTCAGGCGACGCTACCATCCAGTTCCCGCCGCAGAAACTGTACGTAGAAACCGTACGCCGCATCAAGCGTATCTCTCGTCAGATTGCGAAAGAGTTGAACATCTCTGGTCCGTTCAACATCCAGTTCCTGGCTCGTGAAAACGACATCAAGGTAATTGAATGTAACCTGCGTGCCAGCCGTTCATTCCCGTTCGTCAGCAAGGTGCTGAAGATTAACTTCATCGAGCTGGCAACCAAAGTCATGTTAGGCTTGCCGGTAGAAAAGCCTGAAAAGAACCTCTTCGACCTCGACTATGTAGGTATCAAGGCCAGCCAGTTCTCGTTCAACCGTTTGCAGAAGGCCGACCCTGTACTGGGTGTAGACATGGCTTCTACAGGTGAAGTTGGCTGTATCGGCGACGACACTTCATGTGCCGTACTGAAAGCCATGCTGTCTGTAGGCTACCGCATTCCGGAAAAGAACGTCCTGATGTCTACCGGTACACTGAAACAGAAAGTAGATTTGCTTCAGGCAGCGCGCGCCCTCAAGGCCAAAGGTTACAACATCTTCGCTACCGGCGGTTCTTCTAAGTTCCTGGCAGAAAACGGAGTGGAAAACACCCGCGTATACTGGCCAAGCGAAGAAGGTCAGCCTCAGGCACTGGAAATGCTGCACAAGAAAGAAATCGACATGGTGGTAAACATTCCGCGTGACCTCACTCCTACCGAGTTGGAAAACGGATACAAGATTCGCCGTGCCGCAGTCGACCTGAACATTCCTCTGGTAACCAATGCCCGTCTGGCAAGCGCATTCATCAATGCCTTCTGCTCTATGAGCATTGACGACATCGCTATCAAGAGCTGGGACGAATACAAATAATCCGTACCACTTAAAGATATAGATAAAATTAATCCCCTCCGGAACTATTTGTAATGAATGAGTTCTGGAGGGGATCTTTTATTTATAGAAAACATAAAACAATAAAAAAGCCCACCGATAAAGGACGATGGGCAAGCGCCTAAATGTTTTCACAACGGAATAATCCTTATTGTGATTTGCTTCATTTTAGTTTTACAAAAATAAAAAGAAACAACACAAAAGACAAGTTTTTTTCATAAAAAATTAGTAGTTTTGAGAAAATTGAAAAATACAACTATGAAACATATTTTAGGTTTAGACTTAGGTACCAATAGTATAGGATGGGCAGTTATCAATGCCATAAAAGAAGAAAACACTCAAAAAGAACAACTCATAGGAATCAATACTGCAGGAAGTAGAATAATTCCAATGGATGCCGCCCAATTAGGAGATTTCAATAAAGGAAACACTGTTTCACAAACCGCCAACCGTACACAATTTCGTGGGGTACGCCGATTATATGAGCGCAAGAAGCTCAGAAGAGAAAGATTGCATCGCATCCTACAATTATTAGGATTTCTTCCAAAGCATTATGCCAGCCAATTAGACAGGTATGGAAAGTTTATAGCCAATTCCGAGCCCAAGCTCGCTTGGACAACAAATACGCATGAACCTTCTTACTTTATCTTTCAAAGCTCGTTCCAAGAGATGCTCAATGACTTTTTACAAAACAACAACCAAGTAAAAAAGGTTCCATACGACTGGACTTTGTTTTATTTGCGCAAAAAAGCTTTGACACAAAAAATTGAAAAAGAAGAATTAGCCTGGATTTTATTAAATTTCAACCAGAAAAGAGGATACTACCAGCTACGCGAAGAGGAAACAGAAAAAGCGTCTTCTAAAACACGGCAATATTTTGACAGCCAGATTGTAACAGATATTACTGACACTGGGCAAATTTATAAAGGATTAAAAATATTCACAATAACACTTGAAAACGGAGAGAAAGGAAAATTTTTCAGTAAAAACATGCCTGACTGGAAAGGTCAGAAAAAAGATATTATTGCAATCATAGACCTTGATAAAAACGGGAATGACAAATATGATGAAAATGGAGAGTTAAGCCGTCGTTTCAAAATTCCTACCGAACAAGAATGGGAAGAACAGTGGGAGCTTATTAAAACAAAAACTCAAAAAGATCTTGACACATCTCATAAAACAGTAGGCGCATACATCTATGATACACTATTACAAACTCCTAGCCAAAAGATTCGGGGAAAATTGATTCGCACCATTGAACGCAAGTATTATAAAGACGAATTAAATCAGATATTAAAGAAACAAGAAGAATTTCACCCAGAATTGCGAGACTCCAATTTATTAGAAGCCTGCATCGAAGAACTGTATCCTAATAACGAAGCCCATCGTAATGCTATTGCAAAATATAGCATTTCCCAATTGCTTATTGAAGATATTTTGTTCTATCAACGTCCACTTAAAAGCAAAAAATCGCTCATTAGTAATTGCCCTTACGAAGAATACACATACACCAATAAAGAAACAGGAGAAATATGCACTTCTTCATTAAAGTGCATAGCTAAATCACATCCTCTTTTTCAAGAGTTCCGTCTATGGCAATTTATATCAAACCTGCGAATTTATCAAAAGGAAGGAACCATAAACGGGAAATTTACTACTGATATAGATGTAACAAATCAATTTCTGAAAACCGAAGATGACTACGCCAATTTGTTCGACTGGCTTAATCAGAAAAAAGAAATCAGACAAGACACATTTCTTAAAAAACCAGCATTTGGATTAAAAAAGAATATAGCAAATTATCGCTGGAATTATGTAGAGGACAAGACATATCCTTGTAATGAGACTCACTACAAGATACTGTCATATTGGGAAAAAGCAGGAATAGAGCAATCAGCCTTAACATCAGAAATAGAAGAGAAACTATGGCATATTCTATACTCTATTTCTGACAAGAATGAACTCAGAAAAGCTTTACAGCATTTCGCTGATAAAAACTATTTAAGCGATAAATTTGCAGATACTTTTCAGCAAATTCCTCCTTTCGAGAAAGATTACGGTTCCTATTCTGCCAAAGCTATCAAAAAACTGCTTCCTCTCATGCGAATGGGAAAATACTGGCATCTAGAATCAATAGATAATGCAACCCTCACCCGCATCCATCAAATTCTGAACGGAGAAATGGACGAATCAACGGCAAGCAGAATAAAAGAAAAATACATCCATTTAGATAACTTCTCTTCATTTCAGGGACTTCCTACATGGTTGGCATGCTATATCGTATATAATCGGCACTCTGAAATAAAAGACAACACGAAATGGAAGCAACCTTCAGACATTGATGCTTACATACAATCGTTCAAGCAGCATTCACTGCACAACCCTATCGTGGAGCAGATTATAATGGAAACTTTACGTACTGTACGCGATATATGGAAACAAATAGGGCATATCGATGAGATTCATGTCGAATTAGGACGTGAGATGAAGAATCCTGCCGACAAACGTAAAAAACTCACCCTGCAAATACAAGAAAACGAAAACACCAATCTGCGCATCAAGGCACTTCTCACTGAGTTTGCAAATCCGGAGTTTGAAATCGAAAATGTACGTCCCCACTCTCCCAGCCAACAAGATTTATTACACATATATGAAGAAGAGGTCTTAAACGAATCAGCTAAAAATATGCCAGAAGATATAGCCACTATACTAAAAAAATTCAATGAGACAGATGCAAAAAAACGTCCGTCTACTTCTGATGTATTACGCTACAAATGCTGGCTGGAACAGAAATATCGCTCACCTTATACGGGAGCCATGATTCCATTGGGTAAATTATTCACTCCTGCCTACGAAATTGAGCATGTCATTCCAAAATCTCGTTACTTTGACGATTCATTCACAAACAAGGTTATTTGCGAAACAGCAGTAAACAAATTAAAAGACAATATGTTAGGTTATGAGTTTATAAAGAACCATTCCGGACAAATAATAGAACTAGGCTTTGGACAAAAAATACAAATACAAACCGTGGAAGCCTATGAGCAATTTGTAAAAGAACACTACTCATACAATCCTGTTAAAATGAAGAAACTATTGATGGAAGATATTCCAGAACAATTCATCCAGCGTCAGTTAAACGACAGTCGTTACATCAGCAAGTTTATTAAATCACTTTTATCGAACATTGTCCGTGAAGAAGGAGAATCTGAGGCCACTTCCAAGAATATTATCGTTTGTAATGGAAGTATTACCGACCGTCTGAAAAAAGACTGGGGGGTTAATGATGTATGGAATAAAATTATTCTGCCTCGTTTCTTGCGGTTAAATGAAATTACGAACAGTGACCACTTTACCACAACCAATACCAACAATAAGATAATCCCCACCATGCCATTAGATTTACAAAAAGGATTCAACAAAAAACGTATTGACCACCGCCATCATGCCATGGATGCCATTGTCATAGCCTGCGCCAATCGGAATATAGTCAATTATTTAAATAATGAATCAGCCAGCAAGAATGCAAAGATTTCACGTCAAGACCTGCGACAAATATTATGCAAGAAAACAAAAACCGACAATTTGGGAAACTATCAATGGCTCATTGACAAACCTTGGGACACATTTACCCAAGATATGTACTCCATTTTAAGCAACATCATTGTAAGCTTCAAACAAAATCTGCGTATTATCAATAAAACAACTAACCATTATATCCATTATGAAAACGGCAAGAAAGTAAACTGCTCACAAAAACAAAGTGATAGTTGGGCTATCCGTAAGCCAATGCATAAAGAAACCGTATATGGAGAAATCAACCTGCGCAGAACAACCACTGCTACATTGAAAGCCGCTCTTGAGAATCCTCAAAGAATTATTGAAAAAGACTTAAAGAAAAAAATAAAGGAACTTTTAACGCAGGGACTCAATGAAAAACAAATCAAAAAATACTTTGAAGACAATAAAGATATTTGGCAAGAAATAAATCTAAAGAAGATACCAGTATACTATTTCACCAAAGAAACTGCCAACAGATTCTTTGCTTGCCGTGAATCAATAAATACAACTTTCAATAAAAAGAAAATAGAAGAAAAAGTTGCAGATACAGGAATCCAACAAATTTTACTGCGTCATTTAGAACAGAATGGTAATAATCCGGAACAAGCCTTCTCACCTGAAGGTATTGAACAAATGAATAAAAATATTATGTCCCTAAATAATGGAAAATTTCATCAACCAATTTATAAAGTCAGAACATACGAACAAGCCGATAAATTCGCTGTTGGACAAACAGGAAATAAATCTACTAAGTTCGTAGAAGCCGCAAAAGGTACTAATCTGTTCTTTGCAATATATGAAACTGCCCATAAACGCAGTTTCGCCTCTATTCCATTAAATGTGGTCATTGAACGACTGAAAAAAGGCTTGTCACCAGCACCCGAAAACGAAAAGGGTAATCTGCCTAAATTTATATTATCACCTAATGATTTAGTATATGTACCAACAAAAGAAGAAATAGAAAATGGACATATTAACCAACCAATACAAAAAGATAGAATTTATAAAATGGTAAGTTGTACAGGAAATCAATGTTTCTTTATCAAATCCAATGTAGCCAATACAATTATTGATAAATATGAATTTTCTCCACTGAATAAAATGGAAAGAGCTATCACAGGAGAAATGATAAAAGAAACATGCATCCCTATCCAAACAGATAGATTAGGAAACATTATAACGCCAATCAGCCTATGATAAAGAAAACATTATATTTTGGTAACCCAGCATACCTATCATTACGTAATGCCCAACTTGTCATAAAACTTCCGGAAGTAGAGAAATGTTCTTCACTTCCGGAAGCGATGAAACGTCAATCTGAAATAACCAAACCTATTGAAGATATAGGTGTTGTTATTTTGGATAATAAACAAATCACCATTACGTCCGGAGCTATTGAAGCATTGCTTGAAAATAATTGTGCACTTATTACTTGTGACAGTAAAAGTATGCCTGTAGGATTAATGCTCCCTCTCTATGGAAACACTACCCAAAATGAGCGTTTTCGGAAACAACTGGATGCTTCTTTGCCTTTAAAGAAACAACTATGGCAACAAACCATTCAAGCAAAAATCAACAATCAAGCATCTTCCTTATCCATATGTATAAACGAAGATATAAAATGCATGCGTATATGGGCTAACGATGTACGAAGTGGAGACCCCGACAATCTGGAAGCACGTGCTGCAGCTTTCTACTGGAAAACACTTTTTCATGACATTGAAAATTTTACAAGAGACCGAGATGGCATACCCCCTAATAATCTTTTAAATTATGGTTATGCCATTCTCCGTGCAGTTATCGCACGTTCTCTTGTAACAAGCGGATTATTACCCACATTAGGCATTCACCATCATAACCGATACAATGCCTATTGCTTAGCAGACGATATTATGGAACCATATCGCCCCTTCATAGACCAGCTAGTCTATCAACTATACTCTGAAAACAAAATGGAACTTACAAAAGAAGTAAAAGCCAGTTTATTATCCATCCCCACAATAGATGTCAGAATCAGTGGGAAAAGAAGTCCTCTTATGATAGCAGCAAGCCAAACAACGGCATCACTATATAAATGCTTTTCTGGAGAATCACGAAAAATCATTTATCCTGAATTCTAATGGAACGTTTCAGCGAATATAGAGTTATGTGGATTTTAGTTCTTTTTGACCTACCAACAGAAACAAAGAAAGATAAAAAAGCTTATACTGATTTTCGCAAAAATCTACAAAAAGATGGATTCACAATGTTTCAATTCTCTATCTATGTACGCCATTGTGCAAGCAGTGAAAATGCAGCAGTGCATATAAAAAGAGTAAAATCCTTTCTACCTGAATATGGTCAAGTTGGAATTATATGTATCACAGACAAACAGTTTGGAGAAATTGAGCTATTTTATGGCAAGAAAGCAAGTGGGGTAAAAACACCAGGACAACAATTAGAACTCTTTTAAAATAATAAATCCCATGGTTAATATGGGATTTATTATTTCAAGAAACAACTTTTTCTTTTTCTAAATTTACTTATAACCTACTGATAGACAACAAGAAACAATCAATGAGTTGTTTCTAATGGTTCAAAGATACTAAAATGAAAGCAAATCACAACCGGCAGATTCAGTGCACGATGAATGTTGTAGTTGTTTCTAATGGTTCAAAGATACTAAAATGAAAGCAAATCACAACATAACCTCAATAGTGAAGCATCTCCCCATAGTTGTTTCTAATGGTTCAAAGATACTAAAATGAAAGCAAATCACAACTATTATGCCATTAGACAGAAGTAAATGGAGTTGTTTCTAATGGTTCAAAGATACTAAAATGAAAGCAAATCACAACCGTTGATTTTCAGCATATACTTGGTTATATGTTGTTTCTAATGGTTCAAAGATACTAAAATGAAAGCAAATCACAACTTGACATGAGGTACTCCAATTATCAGAAGGTTGTTTCTAATGGTTCAAAGATACTAAAATGAAAGCAAATCACAACACTACCGAAGGGGTTATAGAAAGAAACTTCGTTGTTTCTAATGGTTCAAAGATACTAAAATGAAAGCAAATCACAACTTCTGGGCAACTCGGAGCGCTTCTATGCAGTTGTTTCTAATGGTTCAAAGATACTAAAATGAAAGCAAATCACAACAGTTCACATGAGCCGAAACAAGTCAGGTTGTTGTTTCTAATGGTTCAAAGATACTAAAATGAAAGCAAATCACAACTAATACGGACGGGGGAGATGACCTTCGTAGTTGTTTCTAATGGTTCAAAGATACTAAAATGAAAGCAAATCACAACACAGTTTTCATATTTAGCCCTATTCCTAGGTTGTTTCTAATGGTTCAAAGATACTAAAATGAAAGCAAATCACAACTTTCATCTGTCTGACTTGTCCACCTATTCGTTGTTTCTAATGGTTCAAAGATACTAAAATGAAAGCAAATCACAACCGATTCACATTACCGTCTGCGTCTTTCCTGTTGTTTCTAATGGTTCAAAGATACTAAAATGAAAGCAAATCACAACACCAATGGCGCAGAGAGAATGAGTATAATAGTTGTTTCTAATGGTTCAAAGATACTAAAATGAAAGCAAATCACAACGAGCGCTCGAAAAAACGATATTAAACGTAAGTTGTTTCTAATGGTTCAAAGATACTAAAATGAAAGCAAATCACAACATGTAGATAAGAATGTCGTTCGTGTTCGACGTTGTTTCTAATGGTTCAAAGATACTAAAATGAAAGCAAATCACAACGGACGAAAAAGCGCTTATTAAAGATTGGTCGTTGTTTCTAATGGTTCAAAGATACTAAAATGAAAGCAAATCACAACAATTCGCTGTCCGTGAAGCTTGGAAATTCGGTTGTTTCTAATGGTTCAAAGATACTAAAATGAAAGCAAATCACAACATACTGGTGAATTATTAGAAAATTATTGTGTTGTTTCTAATGGTTCAAAGATACTAAAATGAAAGCAAATCACAACGGGTGTTGGTGATTTTTTTAAAAATTTCCAGTTGTTTCTAATGGTTCAAAGATACTAAAATGAAAGCAAATCACAACTCTAAAATTGATGGTGTTATAACTACTTATGTTGTTTCTAATGGTTCAAAGATACTAAAATGAAAGCAAATCACAACAATATAGTGCTGTTTGACATTCGTTCACGAGTTGTTTCTAATGGTTCAAAGATACTAAAATGAAAGCAAATCACAACTAGCAGGCTTATTTGTATCGTCAGCTCTTAGTTGTTTCTAATGGTTCAAAGATACTAAAATGAAAGCAAATCACAACACCGCATCTCCAGGTTGGAAATAAGTGAAGTTGTTTCTAATGGTTCAAAGATACTAAAATGAAAGCAAATCACAACGGTGCTCAAAGATTTAAATATATACCAAAGTTGTTTCTAATGGTTCAAAGATACTAAAATGAAAGCAAATCACAACTCAAAGATTTTGCAGATGAAGGTGATTTGGTTGTTTCTAATGGTTCAAAGATACTAAAATGAAAGCAAATCACAACAAAGCTTGTTGAGGAATACAATAAAAGCGGGTTGTTTCTAATGGTTCAAAGATACTAAAATGAAAGCAAATCACAACTCGATAGTAATAAACCCCCTCTTGGGGGTGTTGTTTCTAATGGTTCAAAGATACTAAAATGAAAGCAAATCACAACAGAAGATGGCTAATATTATGTCTTTGGCGGTTGTTTCTAATGGTTCAAAGATACTAAAATGAAAGCAAATCACAACGATGATAGCCCTAATCCTATGTCGTTCACCGTTGTTTCTAATGGTTCAAAGATACTAAAATGAAAGCAAATCACAACTCGATTTCCATGGTGTCCTTATTCATTTTGTTGTTTCTAATGGTTCAAAGATACTAAAATGAAAGCAAATCACAACAAGAGGAGCAGAAAACCGTGCTTATTTGCGTTGTTTCTAATGGTTCAAAGATACTAAAATGAAAGCAAATCACAACATTGGTTAGTAAATTGAGTTTCTTAAATTGTTGTTTCTAATGGTTCAAAGATACTAAAATGAAAGCAAATCACAACACAAGAAGACGGGAGCTCTTGGAGTGATAGTTGTTTCCCGTTGTTTAAAGATACTAAAAGTTTTTCTATATTTAAATATCATTTGTCCCTATAATAACACATAAAAAGCTGCCTCCACACCAGAGTGTTGGAGACAGCCTTTCTTCATTAATAAAACCTATAATTAATCAACCAAAGGGAACATAAAGCCTTTTCCGTCATTATCATCAAACTTAGCTTTTGAAGGAAGAGGCAGATGTTTGGCATTGTTGCTGAAATCCCAAAGCATGGTTTCGTCCTCGGTGATTTCTCCTGTGTCAAGGTTCCGCTTCTTTCCGTTTAGTGGATAATACAGCACCAGACTCTCATCACTTCCGTCTACAGTTTTCCACATGAACTGCTTCAACTGCTGAGGCGTACGAGCCGTCTTCCAGAAACGGATTTCACGAACCAGCTCGTTCGCGCCGCCAATCCAGAAGCCTACCAGACCGTAAGGCCCTGTACGGATTTCACGGTCGGCCACCAATTCCCCATTCACATATACATAGTTTTTCTTACCGTCGTACACGAAAGCTAGCATGTACCAGGTGTCGGCCTGTGCCGCAAAGACATCCGCCGGTACGTCAATCTGAGAACCTCCAGTCTTAAACTGAAGCTGGTCGGGACGGATGGTCACGTCGCCGAAGCGAGGATAGATTTCATCGAGTGCACCGGACCCAGACACGAGTTTGGTACCACAGATGGAACGGTTGTTGCTCTGGTATGAGCTACGGTTTACCATGACCTCCATCGTCCACTGGTCCACCTTGAAATCGTCCGGGAACATTTTCGCATCTTCACTGCCGTATCCGTCAATGCGAAGACACTTCGTATTGATGCGCTGCTCCAGTACAATCAGTGATTCAGATTCACTGTCAATCACGGGTACCGTACCGCCACTCAGTTTCACCGGCAAAGCATAGCTTCCCTGCAGGGAGAATTTCACATCCTTGAACTTTACCGGCAGAAATTGCTGTGTCTGCCTGGAACTGAACACCACTTCCTTGCCTACTTCATACATTTCGGGCGGCAGCATCAGGTAGTCCGTTCCATGCTTCTTGTTGTATGCTTCCAGCTGTTCCTTGCTGCCGGCTTCTACCGTCACCGTCTTGGCATCGTTTTCCTGCTGCACCAGCGATACGGTGATAGACTTCACATCGACTTCCTTTCCTTCTTCCACGAATACCTGCGAAGATTCACCAGTCTTGATGTAAGCCCCCTGTGCCGACTGGTATTCACTGGTTGCATCCTTGTATAATTCATTCTGGCAGGAACAAGCCAGCAAGGCTCCTGCGAATATGCTGAAATATAATTTCTTTTTCATAATTCAATTTTTAATCTAACTTACCCGGATAAACCACATTTCCTAAGTGCAAGGCTTCTCTGAGCCATTTGTAAGGAGGAGTATTCGCATAGTCGTATTCCATGTGATACGTGCCGATGCCGCCGATGCGTCTGCCGTCGGGAAGGTCCAGCGTGGCATAATCAAAAATCTGACACCCTTCCGGATAAGCATTGATTTCCGGACGCACGCTGGTGTAATTATCTACTCCACCTGTCTGCCAGCCTTGCTCAAACTCTACGGTGATAATAGTCTTCCGCTCCCAGTTTTCAAGGTGAGGCTGATTGATTTTCCTAAGGACCTGCGCGGTGGAACGTTCCCAATACGCCTGATAAATATAGTGGTCGATGTACTTGGAAGCCTCGGTAGAAAGTTTCTCAGGCTGACCGTCCATTACCAGCATTCTGCCGGCCGGACGCAAACGGTCTGAAAGGGTTTTGATAAATACGAACATGTTCGTATTGCCCGAACTTTCGCTGATAGTCTCCCCGTTAGCCATCGAACCTGAATGACCATAGCCGGGCTCATAGTCAATGTCGAAACCGTCCAGGTTGTACTTCTCAATGGTATCGCAGATGGCATTTGCATAGGCCTTCACGCCTTCCACAAAGTTACCCCCTCCTTTTTCTTCAATCCAGTATTTCTTCGGTTCCTGTCCCGGAGGAGTCATCTGGTCGCCCAGGTCCTGTACAATCCAGCACAACAGCGCTTTTCCGCCCTTGATTTCCTGAAAGAACTTCAAGTCTTTTTTCTGTTCTTCCGAAAGGTTTCCACGCGTACCCCACAAGGATACGAAGTCCACGCTATCGGGCAGCATCTTCAGGTAGTTCTGCGCATTGCTGCCTCGTCCGGTCCAGTTGCCGAACCAGCCGAATCCCTTCACATGAGGCGTCTGACGGTATTCTCTCAGTTTGGCAAAATAGTCACGCATGGAGGGAGTCAGGTCGGCTTCACTTTCCGCCTCCAGCAAGGGAATGTATTTTTCCAGGTTCTCCTGGTTTTCGAACGTTTCTCTTTCAGGCACGGTCCATTCGGAACAGGCCACGAAGCCTGCCGCCAGCAGCAGGGCTCCTGCATATCTTATGATTTTTTTCATCGCTTCATTTGTTACACTTTTCCGTAAAACTCATTTCTCATTTCGGCTGTTTGGGACGGTTGTTGCGCACCCACCACAGCTTGGTTGCTCCCTGGTCTTCCCCACCCAGCAGCGCCGGCACTTCCGACATGTTGGGGTTTGTACCATATTCTGCCGGAGCAAAGCGGAATCTTTCGGGCGTAATGGCATCTTCTTCACCTCCTATGCTCACGTAAGCTTTGTCATAAGCCGGTTTGAGCAGATAAGGATAGCCTGTTCGGCGATATTCGGTCCAGGCTTCCACGGCATTGGGATAGAGTGCCAGGTATTTCTGGGTAATGATTTTCTGCAACTTCACTTCATCCGAATCGGCATCGTTCCACTTGGGAGCCACATTTCCGGGAGAAAGCTTGCAGGAATATTCACGGTTATAAGGCAACACAGAACGGTTGATGTCATAAGGAAGATCGTCAGTCTGCAGATAAGCTGCAACTCCATTTGCGCCGCTTTCCTCGAACGACTTGGTAACACCTTCTTCATACAAATCTTTCGGATTGCCTCCTGTCAGTTTGTAAAGAGCAGCCTCTGCTTTCAGGAAAGACACCTCCGAGGCACGCATCCAGAACAAAGGAGAAGCGGCATCGACCTTCGGTTTGGAAGCCCCATTCTTGGCCTCCGTACTAAGGGGATTGTAGTTTGTAGGAGGAATAGGTACGAAATAGCCATTCGAAGTAGCCGTAAAATAAGCAAGCAAGCGAGGATCTTTATATCCCTGCATGTAGGCCCAGATGGTGGCACCCAGGCGACATTCTCCGTAGTCCTCTACAGTCGGCAGCATGGAGTTCATCAGCGGCAACTTGTCCGTACTCCGTATTTTGGCCTCCTGTGCCACGGTTTCAATGACACCTCCGTGAGAAGGGTCAAGGGCAAACGTGATGTATTCCTTTGCCAGTGCCTCATCCTTGAAATGCACGCGGACGGCTATGCGCAACATGAGCGAGTTAGCCAGTCGCACCCAGTTGGAAGCGTTTCCGTTATAAATTACATCGTACGACGGAAGCACTTTCGATGCGGTATTGACCAGCAGCAGCGAAGCATCCTTCAAATCGGCCAGCATCGCCTTGTACACGGTCTCCTGAGAATCCAGTTTCGGGGCAATGTCTCCGTTGCCGGCATTGGTATATACAATCGGGCCGAACACATCCGTCGCACGGAGCCAGGCAGTCACCTTGACAATGTTGGCTACAGCCTGCACTTCCTTGTCGGCAGGGTCTTCCGAATTCTTCGTATGCTTGTAGATGTCATTCCATGCACGGAACAGTTTCGAATAGAAATTCTGGTAGGCATAGCTCATACGGGCATCCGTAAAGTTCCACGTAGCCTCCGTATTGAAATTCCAGTTGTTGTTCATGCCCCAGTAACCGATGTAGTTGCCGGCCGACATGATGTCCGTATTGGCCAGGTCGTTACCCGGTCCTGTCGATTCAGTGGGCGAACCGATGGGAATAACCAGCTTCTGCATGTCCATGAAAGGAGCCCCATACAGCAGTCCGCCCGTCTTCATTCCTTCTTCCGTCACACCATAGATATTTGTATTGATCTGCTCATAGTTGCAAGATGCAAGTGCCAATACGGAAAATACAGGTATCAAATAGTTTCTTATCTTCATATTATACGTTGTTTTTCATGATTTGTTAGAATCCAAATTTAAGGCTCACTCCATACGTGCGCTGGCTGGGCAACATAAAGTAATCATATCCTTGTCCGAAGGTGCCGGTAGAAGCCGTCAGTTCCGGATCAAAAGGAGCTTTGTTGTAAATCATCCAGAGGTTGGTGCCATACACGGACAGGTTCACACTATGGAACGGAGTACCCTTGAACCAGGAATTGGGGAAGGTGTATCCCAGACTGGCTTCCTGCAGGCGGACGTTGGTAGCAGAGTACACATTATACGCATCCAGGTTCACCACCGATTCATAATAGTCTTTTGGCTGAACTGCCACATTACCCACCATGACTTTTCCGGCATCACGCGCATCAGCCGAGGCCTGCGACACACCGAACTGGTCGAGCACGGCCTGTGTCTTGGAAATCACGATACCTCCCAAACGGGCAGTCACAAGGAAGTTCAGGTTAAAGCCTTTGTAGGTAAAGCCATTTCTCCAGCCCAGGTTCCACTTGGCATTGACACTGCCCAGCTTGTAGGGCTCCGTAGATTCCGTGGTAATGGTCTGACCTTCGTTGTACACGATGTAACCGTCCTGATCACGTTTCAGGCGTTCTTCCGCATATATCGTGCCCACTTCTTCTCCTTCGCGCAGGCGGAAACGTCCCACCTTGATGTCGCTCAGGTCGAGTGCCTCTCCGGTCACGGGATTCTTCACGTTCGAAGCCAGTGCGATGATTTTATTGCGGTTGGCAGTAGCTGTCAGCGAGGTACTGTATGAGAAATTGCCAAAGGTCTGGTCGTATCCCAGCGTCAGTTCGATACCCCGGTTTTCCACGTTACCGGCCTGCACGAACATATAGTCATAACCCGACGTTTCCGACAGCTTGGCTTCGAGCAACTGGTCGTAGGTATTCGATTTATACAACGTCACACCCAGCGACACGGTATTGTTCAGCCACTTGGAGTCGATACCTACTTCATAAGAGCGGGTTCTTTCCGGCTTCAGCTCCGGCAGCGGATAATACTTGAAAGGTTTGATTACACCACCTTCAATGGTGTGCGTTATGGTTCCGGGAGTCAGTCCGGTGTAAGGAATAGGCGAACCCACCTCCGTATAGGAAGCACGCACTTTCAGGAAGCCCAGCACCGGTGAAATGGACTGGCGCATGGTTTCGGGCAACAAGTCCGTCACAATAGCCGAAAGTCCGACAGAAGGATAGAATATCCAGGGCGACTTGCTGTTGACCAGCTGAGAAGGCTTGTCGGCACGACCGGTCAGTGTGAGATACACGGCCGATTTCCACGAGATTTCCGCAGAACCGAACACACCGAGATTCATCTTACGGTTGTCACCACCCGTCTGTGAAGGTACACCGGTAGAAGGGTCTACATTGTCATAAGCAAACAGATTCGGCACCAGAAGCAACTGTCCGCCGTATCCCCTTCCCTTCGTGTCGTATTCCTCGAAAGAAGCACCCACGTTGACATTGGCATAAAAGTCTCCGGCAAAAGGTTTCGAAAGGTTGGCCATAATGTCTGCATATTTCTGGCGGAAAGTCTCATTCGAATAAGCATAGCGTCCCAGCGGCTTGGCAAACGTACCGTGCGTAGAGGCATAACGCTTGTCTTCCTTCTCCGTGTAGGTATTATCCAGACGGCCTCGTGCACTCACGTTCAGGTAATCGGTAATTTCATATTTCAACGATGCATACAGCATGTAGCGGTCTTTCACCTCAGGACGCAAATTGCGGTAAGCCACCCAGTAAGGGTTCTGCACAGCCATACCGAAGTCGCCCGGTGTCCACGACTGCACATTGTAGCCCAGCTCGGCATCATAGCGTTCGAAATACGTTTCCTTCTCAAAATTCTCTCCGCGCGGATACAGATAAGCTCCCAGAAGGGGGTTGAAATACGTACCGTAGGACAGCATGTTGTTGTAATACTCACGCACGTAGCTGGCAGACAAGTCCATGGTCAGCTTATCGTTGAAGAACTTGGTGGTATTTCGCACCATGGCATTGTAGCGGTGGTATTTGTTGTTGGGCACGATACCCTTGGCATTGACCGCCGAACCGGACACATACGTCTGGTTCTTGTCATTTCCCACAGACAGATTAAAAGAGTTGGTAAAAGTGGTTCCGGTATTGAAGAAGTCGGCCGGATTATATGAAGAAGGTACCGGCAGTTTTTCTCCCCACGAGGCAGCCTCCCCACTCACGTTTCCGTAGGTGTTCTGAAAGCGTGGCAGCACGAAAGGATTCGAGAATTCAGCCGATGACGACACGTTGACACTCACCTTTCCGGCAGCACCTTTCTTCGTGGTAATCAGGATGACACCGTTGGCCGCATTGGCTCCGTAGAGTGCAGCAGCCGAGGGACCTGTCAGCACCGACAGACTTTCAATATCTTCAGGGTTGAAGCTGGCAATACCTTCACTTGACGTGCGTCCTGCACCGAAGCCCGTACCGTCGCCTGTGCGGTCGGCCTGATTACCCATGGGCACACCGTCAATCACATACAGCACGTTGTTGTCTCCCTTGATAGACTTGTTTCCACGCATCACGACGCGGGTACCTCCACCCACACCCGAAGCACTGCGCTGAATGCTCACACCGGCTACTTTTCCGTTCAGGCTGTTCACGAAGTTGGCATCCTTTACCTTTGTCAGCACATCATTCTTCACCTCCTGCACGTTGTAGCTCAAAGCCTTCTGTGAGCGCTTGATACCCAATGCCGTTACCACTACTTCATCCAGCTGTTCCGTGTCTTCCTTCATGACCAGAACACCCAGTGTTTCCTTGGCAGAAACCGTCAGGTTCTGATACCCCACGTAAGAGATTTCGAGTGCGGCCCCTTCGCCTGCTGACATAGTGAAGTTTCCGTCTATGTCGGTAATCGTACCGTTTCCGGTACCCTTTTCCAGCACGCTCACCCCTACCAGAGGTTCTCCGTTGACGTCAACGACTGTTCCACTCACTGTGATTTTGTTTGCTTGCGCCGACACCTGTACGGGAGACGCACTGGCTCCTCGCGGAAGGTTGGCATAGGCCGCATTTCCTCCCTGACTTATCAGCAAAAGGAATAGCAGCTGAGTAGCTCTTTCTATTTTCATAGATGATTTAAGATTTTGTTGGACAATTAAGTTTAGTTATCGCGGTTTAGTGGTACCCTGAGGAAGGGAATCCCCCTCCTCAGGTACCGGTTAAAAAACAATCCTGCACAGGTACCTCCCTCAACTGCGAAAACAGTCTGCGGGCTGTATCTGTCCTTCTTGTCAGTTTTATTCTTCGATTTTAGAAGAACGCTTTCTCTATCCTTTCAAATGATATAATACAGGCTCGTTTGTAATCGGCCTTACGAAGTGATTTTTTTCTGTAGTTTAGCTTAAGCTCGTTCTGTTTGTGTCCGTAAAAACAAGGTCGGTAGTTTTATCGGGGTGCAAATATATGCAATTTTAATAAACTTACAAACATTTATAAAAGAAAAAGAGAAAACCAACGATATTTTCACCGCTTGATTTTCTCTTATTTTCCGTGATTCCGCTGCGATTCGAACGCAGGACCCACGCCTTAGAAGGGCGTTGCTCTATCCAGCTGAGCTACGGAACCATCCTTGTTTGCGGGTGCAAAGATAATAGCTTTTATCAAAAGTTCCAAAAATCTTAGCAACTATTTTCGCTCATAACTTATTTTTTTCTATTTAGCATTCCAATAAAAGGAATAAAACAACAAACATGAAAGACGTAAACCATTATGCTTGAGTCTATTCCAATCCATTCTGTCAAATTAGTATATAGTAGCGAAGAGAAGAACTGAACAATAAAAAACAAAATAACAAAGTAATCGGCAAAGCGAATAAACAAGAAAGTCATTCCTCGAATTATATCTCTGTCATTACGCAAACGCCCGGAAGTATAGCCAAAAACTACTCCTGACAAACCTATTCCGAATGAAATAAGATAATATATGCCTTGCTGAAAAGGTGAATTTCCTAAGGAGCCGGTAATACTTCGCAATATCGTCCAAGGAGCAAAAGTAGTCATGATGATTGTCAACGAATAGATAAATAAAATACAAGCAGAAAACAGTAGGGCACGCTTTTCTTTTCGCGTTAACTGCTTTCCTCTTTTCAAAATCCTGCCAATGGCATTAACCATGCCGCTATAAGAAGCTATTCCAAGACCAAAGAGTAAAATCATTATAATTCCCAAAGCGGGAGTCTTAACATAATTACTTGTAATATGTCTAAGCTCCCAGCGGATACCTTCCGGACTAAGCAGACTTTGCACTGTGCCAAGCCCGTAAATACTGCCTATCCATGAGACTAATGCCACTATTACTGTCAATAAAAAGAAGAATGTAGCTACATGGGGAAAATAGTAATTATTCTTCATCCGGCTCTAAATTATCAATATCAATAATACGCAACTCTAAAGCGCGCGTTACAAGACGACATGCATTGACACCGCTTCGCTCATTAATAGTAAACAAGCGATTAATAAGATCGTTTTGCCGCTTTTCTATTGATTTTACACCGAAAGGCATACCTTTTAGATTTGTAATCATCTCTTTGGTATACCCTAGTGCCAAATGTCGAAGAAGACGTTCGTCATATTCATCAATATCATAATTGATGATAGCTTCCTGCCGGCGTTGTTCTTGCGCGACAGATTGTTTGAAACGTTCTATTATTTTTTCGAGTATGGGATAATTAAACACAAGTTTCTTACCATCCATTACGGCTTGCACATCGGTCGCCGTCAGAAGCTCGCCTGTTTTGAGAATAATACCATCTGCACCAGCATTCAAAACATCTACCCAAAGCTTTTCATTCAACACCTCACCTGTGAATATAAGTACTTTTATTTCAGGGTGATTCTTCCGTAAAGAAGAACATATATCTACACCTATGGTAGTGGAACCACCCAATCCTAAATCGAGTAATACCATGTCAGGAGTATGTACTTTAAGAAGTTCCCAAAATTCATTTTCAGTCATAGCTGTACCAATCACCTCGGCATTAGGAATTTCATGTCTGAAAATCTCTTCAGTACCTTTTAATTCTAACTTAACGTCTTCAACAATTATAACTTTAAATTTCTTGCTTTCCATATTATCTTGATTTATTATATTTCATTATTTTGTTATCTTGCAGGAATAGTAAACCATATCATAAAACCTCCATTGCTTACCGGCTGGGCATTAATACGACAGCCACGCCTGCCTGCAAACTCGTCATGTTCACGAATTACCTGCTTGCATATTAGATATTCCGTACCTGTCAGAACTCCTTCGCTACCACGTTTCATTCGTGATAAATGCGGATAGAATAATTGATTCAGTTCTTCTTGAGTTTTATCGCGACGTTTATCTATAAAGTCGAACCTGGCAAAGTCTGTGTCCTTATATATATGTAAATACAGTCTTCCGTCAACCTCATAAGACAAGGCTTCATCTATTAAATTTTCAAGCATATATTTTAATTGAATCATATCTCCAAGCATTGAAACATTTTCCACCTCTATTTTTAGTTCTACTTTACAAAAAAAACGTTTTCCCACACGTTTCATGTAGCGTTCTGCATAATCAGCTAAATCCTGGGCCTTTACAATACTGCGTTTAAAAGTTATTTCTTCTAATTGTCGAGCAGCACAGGAACTTAATATTGTAAAAATATCTTTGTAATAACTAATCAGCTCACTTACAGTCTCTATTTGTCTTCTTTCGTTCTCACGAACCGGTTCATTGTTTAGTTTGTCGATAATCTGCTTTATTTTATTAGGATAATAAATTGTTTCATGCTTAATGGTGGACAAACAGTTGTCCAAAACTAAATTCTGTACATGAAGCTGGTTTTCTTCACGGATAGCCCGGCGAGCATCGTCTTGAGCCGTCTCTATATCACGATATTTTTGTGCCATCAGCACCACCGCATTATAAGCGATTATAGCAACATATCCGGCTACTAACTCTACCATTAAGCGGTCATCTTCGCGCTCGCTATCAAAAGAACATCTTAAAGCCAGTACACCGGTGCAACGATTTTCTCCTCCGGTTTCTACCCACAAAGGAAGGCATTTAATACGATTTTTTTCCGTCCAATATACAGTCTGTGTCTCAAAACAACGTGTTATAAGTTCACGCATATCCTCATTTCCCTCATCCGATAAAGAAAAACTGCATTTCAAGTTATGACTGTCTTCACTATAAACGGCTATGCCAAGTACATCAATGGCAATTAATTCATTTATTCCCTCAAACATGGCATTAACCAAACTTTCCGCAATATCTTTATCGGCCTGTTCGTTCAGCAACGATCCTGTAAAAACCTGTTGATTAATCTCAAGCACCTGCTCCAAATTATACCGGTACAGCAAACGATGGCGAAAATAAAGCAAATAATAACCTGTCAGTAACAGCAGCAATATGACAATACAAAGAATAATAGCGACAATCTTATTATTTGCCGACAGTTGCATCTGCCGGCAATATTCCTCAAGAGAGGTGTCTTCACTTATCTGTTTATAAAGCGCAGTATATGCATTGTTATTGTATCGATAAGCATCTAAATGGCCCAACGCCAAAAATGCCACTGCTGATTCATTACGTACGTCCAACAGGGTATAATAATCCGTGTCAAAATGATTGTTGAACCACTCCAGTTCGGCTGCTGTCCCTTCTCCTTCCAATCTCAATAAAGGTGCTGTTTGATGAGAATACTGTTTATAGTGGGCATTCAGGCAAAATAATGCGCTGTCAGCATATGATAAGGCTTGTTGATAAAGTCCTTCGATATTGCAATTGTATACATCATAAGCATAATTATTTGCTGCCGTTAACCATTTGTCATAGCATTGGACGGAGTCTTCCGGTGTCATTGTTTCCTGGCGCTCCAAATGATTCTCTCCACAACTGCTCAATAGCGATAGAGTAGATATAAGAATCAACATCAGTATTTTCCGTATTCCTTTGGGGAGGCGAAAATAAAAGCGACTGCCTCTGCCCGGTTCACTTTCAATATTAAATGTGCATATTCGAAAGATGTCGTTCGTTTTTCTATATTTATCGATAATGCCTTTACAATTCATCAGTCCGAACCCATGTCCTTTATTCTTTTGAAGTTCTGCTGCATTCTCGGTACTTTGTAAACCAATTTTTCCGGAATCATATACTTTTTCACTCAATATTCGTTCTTTGTCTTCTACAGAAAGCCCCAAACCATTATCTTGAATAGATATTTCTACATAATTTTCGTTTTCTTCTGCATACACAGAAATTTTCCCTCCTTGTTGGGTATACTTACGGGCATTTTCCATTAGAGTGTTAATCATAAAGAGTGTTAGTGCCTTATCTGCCTTTACTATGGCTTCGGTAGGTATTATCGTCAATGTCTGTTTCTTCATTTCGAAGGTTTTTCTTCCTTTGACTAAGACCTTAAACAGGTCATTTAATTCAAAATTTTCAATACTTAAACTAAGTGTTCCTTGTTTCATCTTTATCCATAAAGCCAGGATGTCGTTATACTCGTTGATGCGGGTTATCAATTCATCTATATAATGATATTTGCTTTTCTTAATATCTTCATTGTCAATATAATTATTCACTGTAAGCTTATGCGTCTCATTAATAATACGGTCGATATAAGGCATGATACCCATAACAATGAAGAGACATGCTTTCTTTACCAGATTTTGCCGTTTGTTTTCTGCCAAATGTTGTTCGTGTATATATTGTTCTTTTTCCAGCCGTTTGCGTTCATCTCCCAATGAAATAAAAGCCAGTCCGTTTTCCAATGTCCATGATATATAAGGAATTATAACCTTCATCAAAGCTTTATCATCCTTTTTCATTTTCTGTGAAGAATACAAGTTTATTTCTCCTAACGGTTGTTCTTTGTTGGGGACACTTAGAATAAACCGAGTACAACTGCCATCATACTGTATCGGTTGTTTCGTTTCATTTTCGTAAACGACAATTTGCAATAGCGATGCTCCTATCAACTGCAGAATATCTTCACCTACTGCAGTGTGCATGGCACTTATGACATCATCCACTTCATTTGCATCCGAAGGTACGGAAGCTGTAATCTTTCTGCAAATATCGAGAGTACGTTTCAACTTGGCAATATATAACGTATTGCGAACTTTCCATTGTCTGTTTAGTATCCAGAACAGCACAATCAGTACTATAATTCCGATAATGACAACAGCCAATAAGCCAGTTAATTGCTCGGATTCCTTTTCTAATGCAATATAGCGGCTTTCCAGTTCTTTGTCTTGTCGTGTATAATCAAGTATATCAAGATAAATGTTTCTGTTATAATCAGATTCCGGTTTCATTCCCAGGGCAGCATAAGTTACACTAAGTTGTTCACGAAAGCGGGCAATCCATTCGGGAACCGTTTTGATACCATCATCATTAATCCATTGAAGTTCGATGGAAGTGGATGCCATGGGAACATAAGGGCGAAGACGATCTGTCGTATCTGTACAATGATAAAATTTCTCATGATGGCGGTTCACATATCCTAAAGCCTCAGATAGATAACTTAATGCTTCCTCATACCTTCCTTGCTCATTACAACAGGAGGCCAAAGTGCGATAAGTTCCTGATATCTGATATAAATCTCCATAGGTTTTAAATAATTGTAGAGCATTTTCGGCAAAAGACATCACCAATTCTTCCCATGGTAAATCTTCTGTATTAATGCCTCTCATCACACTGGGACGGCGTGCCATCAACAAATCATAATTCTTTCTCTCTTTCAGTAATTCCGCCATTGCTTGCGAAGCATTAGCTTCAAAGTATACATATCCTAAATCATGACTGATGCGCAAACAATCCACTAAGTAATTAAACTCGCCCAATACAACTTCCTCTTGTGTAGGTGCTTCATACATACCTCCCGAACCTTTCATGTAATAATAATAGAGCAGTTGTGCCGTGTCGCGCTCCAGTCCTTCGTCTACTTTAATTTCATTTATAGCCTCCAAAGACTGCTGTTCTTGCTGTAAATAATAATAGTAGATGGCTGATGCAATCGAGAACTCGGAATGTGCATAGTTCAAACGTTCTAATATCGTAGGATCGGTGATGGCAGAACGATCATCGTTAATACGCTTCATACGGCGTAAGGCACTGTTACGGTAATCATAAAATTCTTTATTCATGGCGGTACGCTGGCAAATCTTCATCATGCCAATGTCAGCTATCAGACACTCAAGTTCATTTGTCGTTGTTTCGTATACTTGTTGAAAGAACTTTTCAGCCGTTTCAAAATCCATGTGAATAAAGGCACAAAATCCTATATTATTCAGTGCTTCGGCACGCAAGGAAGAATTGTTCAAAGAAAAACGATATGCTTCATGGGCAGCTTTGCAAGAAGCCTTCAAATCTTTGTAACGCACTTTATAAGCAACTTGATTAAGTGAGTCGGCCCGAAGGTATAAAGAAGCATCTTTTTCGTTTTCACACGAGAAGAAACTTCCTGTGACTGTCAATATACTTGCACAAATAAGCAATAAACGCATTTTCTTCATTGGATATTTTTTCTCTAGGTTATAAGCAGCAAACAAAAATACAAAAATTCCGATTATTCCATAAATTAAAAACAAATAAGTATCAATGAAAAAGAGATTAATCTTTCAAGAAATAGAGATGATAAAAAAATAGGGGACTGTGAATTTCATGGCAAATCATAAAACTAAAAAAGCTATCCGGTTATGGACAGCTTTTCTTTGTGCTCAAATAATCATGAAATTACTTTTTAGCTTCTTCCAAAGAAGCCTTTCTAAACTCTTTCAGTAATTTTTCCAGCTCTAAAGAAGCTTTGCGTGCACGTGTACCTGCAGCTTTATTACCTTTTTCTGTTTGCAATTCAGCATCCATAAAGAATGCATTGCTTAATTCCTTGATTTTTGCAACTAATTCGTTCATCTTACTATTTATTTATTAATTATTAAATCGGATTCAAATTAAATCCTTTTTTGTTAGAATACGCTTTAACATGCTTGTTTTTTACAGTTTTTCAACATTTTTAGCTGAAAAGATAGACGATGATACCTGTTATACACACATACACCAATGCATAAGGAATGGCAGCTTTTAATATTTCTCCTTCTTTCCCTTGTTGGTTTCCGGCGGAAGTAGCGATTGCAATGCTCTGAGGCGAAATTATTTTCCCTCCTGTTGCTCCTACGGTATTTGCAGCCGATAACCAATCGGGACTTACCTGAATATGTCCGGCAACACTAGCTTGTAATTTACCGAATAGGATATTGGAAGAGGTATCACTACCTGTAATAAATGTGCCCAAGCAACCGATTATCGGTGCAAAAAAGGGATAAAGATTTCCGGTAATAGTCGCAAGTGCAGTAGCTATTACGGATATCATACCGGAAGTATCCATGACAGTGGACAGGCTTACCAGACAAATCACTGTTATAAATGTCTTTTCCAATTGTTTCACCGTTTTCCAAAGTACAACGAACAGTTCCTTGACAGTTGCTCCCTGGATAAGGCCACCTGCAAATGTACCCACAAAAAGCAAAACGCCTGCATGGGTCAGCCACGAAATCGTATAATTCACTGTCGACATATTTATAGGAAGACTGATGTGTGTTACCCAATTATTCTCCAATGTGTTTCTCAGTCCCGGAAATAATGGGCTTGTCACAATTATCCCTTAATTCCGCAACACTATAATTTAACTTTATTTATAAGTTCCTGAGCAACAAA